>Ga0154359_1241_pt1 | contig 32491 bp, 28 predicted proteins | sample RifGroA2_FD_115887 | JGI IMG/M metagenome (GOLD analysis project Ga0154359, IMG submission 115887) | Rhodocyclales bacterium GWA2_65_20
CTTGGCGTGACGATAGCGGAACGTCACCTGGCCGTCGCGGCAGGCGACGATATCCTGCTCGCGGATGACGCCACGGTACAGATAGGGGCCATATGCCACCTGCACTGTCGGCGCGCGTTTAAAACTGACCATCTGTGCGCGTTGAATTTTGACCAGGGGCTATACGTCCGGTGGTGTGGGAGGGGGAAGCCGCGAGGCTTTCTCCTATCCCGATTAGCCGGCAGACCCGGCGCCTCCGCTCTCCGTGTTGGCGTCCTCTGCGCCATGCAATTGTGCTCGCGAAATCATTCGTTTCACCTCAGAGCCTGCGTTGATTGGTGTAATTTCAATCTCCGGATGCCGCCGAACAAAAACTCTGAAAACCTCATCAGCAAACGCTTGTCCGATTGAGGCAACTCGGGAAAAGTCAAGCACAACAATCTTGAACTTTTCTACACGAGCCAACAGTCTTTTTGCCTGAGACCTTGAAACCAGATTGTCGTCGCCATACTGCGTAAGCTTTACTGGAACTACCGTCTTAGTGAAACCATAGTCCTCCCCTACGGAGAACTTGTCGAAGACCTTCTTGGTAGTGCGAGCCGTATGATTATGAAGTTCCATACGAACCATGGTTCCCCCAGTCCCGCGCAATGACTGCAGTATCCAGTCCTCTTTCTTATTGAACTCATGGGAGAAGTACACGCTGCCAGAAAGGATTGTGAAATCGTCAAACATCCGAGAGCTGAAGAAGATTCCTTCTCCGGAGTGATTTGCAGGGTCGGTCGTAAACTTCCCTTTCGCCAGTTCTAGTACCGAGTGTCTCTCATCCAATAGATCAAGCGCAGCTTGAATTTTCTTAAAGATGCCGACACCATCGTCGTAGATTGAAATGTCCGTACTAGCGGCATTCTTCTGAAACTCGACGTTAATCGACGATGCACCAGAGTGCTCAAGGGCGTTATTGAACATCTCAGTAAAACCGTAGTGCCAAATATTTAGTACATTCGCGGCCATCGGACCCAACGATGGGGATACATCCTCTATCCAAACTTGATCTTCAGTAATTTTTGACGGTATCGCGTAGCTTTTAGCCCATTTGACTAAAGGAGCGAGGCCATATACCTTGTTTCTTGTCTTGCCCGTTTCAGTTATCGCGCCTTCTTCGATCAACCGATGAATATGTTTGTGAACCGCTTGGCGAGAGCAGTCAAACTTTTCGGCGGCCACCTTTACGATGTCCAGCGGATGCTTCTGCACGTTCTCGATAATGAACTTCCGTGCCACTTCGCCACGATCTCGGACACTAGCCATGCTTGTCTCTTTGTCAACTGATGGTCTTAATATTGTCAACCGCGACGCGATCTTTGTCAACCAAGTGGCGCCAATTGCGGGTGCCCGTGGTCATAGACTGCCGGCTAACGACTAAGGTTAGATCGTGCGAAGCCGCGATCTGAACTGTTTGTTGGACGAGCCCCTCAACTCCTTTAGCCCACATACATGAGCGCCGCCCAGCTGCTTGCCATTGTTGAGGTACCCCGCGACGACCGGGTACGTTGTCAGAGTCCTGGCTGTAATCACCCGGTCTTTCGCTGTATTCATGTTGTGCTTGAAGCTCCTGCCGTTCGTGTGTACGGGTCCGAGTGTTTCAAGAAGCTATTCCTTGGGTTGCCGGTAGCGTCGTCAATGCCAAAGTACACGCCATCCGAAGGGCGGCAACTTTCAGAGGAAGAACGCCGACTTCTCATCGAGAACACCGAACGCCTCATTCAGCAGTTCGAGGCCGAGTATCAAGCCGAGCTGGCTCGAAAGGCCGCACTTTCAAGCGCACGGTCAGCTACCATTCAGGCGGTTTTACCCTCGCCGCTCGTGGCACCCAAGCCAACCATCATCATTAGCGAAGCCACTCGACGTGCCGCCGAAATTCAAGCGAAACAAGCTGTGCGTGCAAAGTACGGCGTTGATCCAGAGCTTGCCGGTTGGCGTGGTCTCGTGCTTTCCGAAATGGAGCGCATCCTCAATGCATATGTGGCGTAGCCCTGCGGTCAACCGGACCTGCGCGAAAAGCCGCGCCGGCGCCTCAACTCCATTCGTTATGCGTCACTATCCCGTCGCCGGGCTTGACATACCATTTGTGGTATATACATAATGTGGCATGTGGCAAATCGAAGAGCACCGTCGCGTCGACAAACAGCTTTCCGGCTCAGTCCCTATCGAGGTTCTGAAGCGTTACGAGAAATGGAAAGACATTGCCAGGCTTTCCGGGCCGCAAGGTCTGCGAGCCATCAAGGGGTTTCACGATGAAGCCTTGTCCGGTGAATGGAAAGGCCATCGTTCCTCTCGGCTCGGGCTTCAGTGGCGAGTGATTTACCGAGTTGTCGCCAACGTATTGCAGATTCAAGTCGTTCACGTTACCGCCCACGATTACAGGAGGCCATGAAATGAAAGAGTTTCGTCCTGCGAAAAAACGAGTCGAGGTCTCGGTGGGAGAGTCCGTCCGTATCCTGCGGGAACTCCAGGAACTGAGCCAAAGCCAACTGTCCGAACTTACGGGAATTCCGCAAGCCACCATCTCTGCCATTGAGAACAGTCGCGTGAACTTGGGCGTCGAGCGTGCCAAGGTTCTTGCCCGTGCGCTCAAGTGCCATCCGGCCGTGCTCGTATTCCCCGGCTGGGAGGTTCCGCTTGAACGTGCCGCGTAGACTCAACATTGAAGTGCAGTTGGCGATGTAATCGCATTGTTTTTGGGTCAGGGCTGACTTTTGTTTCAGGCCGCCCGCGCCGCGACTATTCAGCCTATTTCTTCGCCGGCCGCTTCATGAGCTTGCGCTGCAGGGTGCGGCGGTGCATGTTGAGCGCGCGCGCCGTCGCCGAGATGTTGCCGTCATGCTCGTGCAGCACGCGCTGGATGTGCTCCCATTCGAGGCGGTCGACCGACAGCGGGTTGTGCTCGACCGCGGCCGCCGTCTCCGGCGCGCGTTCGGCGAAGGCGGCGAGCACCGCTTCGACTTCGACCGGTTTCGCCAGGTATTGCACGGCGCCGAGCTTGATGGCGTCGACGGCGGTGGTGATGCTGGCGTAGCCGGTGAGGACGACGATGCGGCAGGCGGGATTGGCGTCGAGCAGCGGGCGGATCAGGGCGAGGCCGGAGGCGCCGCCGAGGTTGAGGTCGAGCACGACCCGCGCCGGCGGATGTTCCCGGGCCGCGGCCAGGGCTTCCGCGGCGCTCAGCGCGCCGTGGGCGTCGAGGCCGCGGCGCGTCAAGGCCCGCGTCAGTACGGCGTTGAAGGTGGGGTCGTCGTCGACGATGAGGATGCGTTGGTTCATGCCTGGTTCCGTTCGGCGAGGATGCCGGCCAGCGGCAGTTCGATGCGCGCGCAACTGCCGCCGCCGCTGCGGTTGGTCAGCGCCAGCCGGCCGCCGCTGCGCTCGGCGGCGGCATGGGTGAGCAGCAGGCCGATGCCGGCGCCGCCGCTGGCGGAAGGCAACTGCGCCTGTCCGGCCTGCGCCAGCACTTGCTGCGGGAAGCCGTCGCCGCGGTCGAGGACTTCGACGGCCAGGACATCGCCATCCCAGGCGAGGCGCGCCTCGATCTCGCCGCTGTCGGCGTTGGCGGCGTTGTTGAGGAGATTGATGACGCCCTGTTCGAGCGTTTCGTCGACGACGATCTGCGGCGCCGGCGCCGGGCCGGTGGTCTTGAGGAAGCAGGCGGCGCGCGGGCGCGTGGCGCGCCAGCGCGCGAGCAGGCCGTCGAGCCAACTGTCGGCGGCCACGGCGCGGGCGCCTTCGAGGCGGGCGGCGCCGGCGCGGTCGGCGAGGCGGGTGACGATGTCCTTGCAGGCGGCGACCTGCTGGCGCAGCAGGGCGAGGTCGGCGCGCGCGTCAGTTGGCAGGCCGGGCTCGCGCTCGAGTTCGCCGGCGATGACGGCGATGGTGGCCAGCGGCGTGCCGAGTTCGTGCGCGGCGCCGGCGGCGAGGGCGCCGAGGGCGACGACGCGTTCGGCGCGCAGCGCCTGTTCGCGCGCCCGGGCGAGCGCGGCGTCGCGGGCGCGGATCGAGGCGGTCATGCGCACGATGAGCCAGGCGATCAGGATCACCGAGACGACGAAGGTGAGCCACATGCCGGCGAGGTGGAGGCTGGTCGCGCGCGCGGCGTCGGCGATGCGCAGCGGCACGAACTCGACGGCGAGGAAGGAGTAGAGCGCGATGGCGCCGGCGGCGCTGCCCGCCGCCCAGGGCCACGGCAGGATCAGCGCCGCGGCGGCGACCGGCAGCAGCAGCAGCGAGACCAGCGGGTTGGCGGCGCCGCCGGTGAGGAACAGCAGCACGCCGAGGGCGACGAGATCGACGCCGATCTGGATGCCGAGCGCTTGCGGCGTCATGGCCTCGGTCTGGTGCAGGCGCCGCGCGGCGAGGCCGTTGAAGGCGGCCAGCAGTAGCAGCACGGCGAGCAGCGGCAACGTCGGCAACGGTATGCCGAGCAGCGCCGGCACCGCCGCGACGGCGGCGCATTCGCCCGCCAGCAGGAACCAGCGCAGGCGCACCAGGCGCCGCAGCGTGGCGGGGGTATTGTCGCAGTCGGCGTGGGGCAGGGTCATGGGACGAAAATTATCCACTATCACGGTACACTATCGCAGCTAAAGTCGCCTGCCGCGACAATTTGTCTCACCCGCAACGTTCCACCGAAATCCATGAAGCTCAATCTCCGTCAGTTGTTGCCCGCCGTCATCGCCGGGCTTTTGTCTTTATCCGCCGCCGCGCAGAACATCGAGAAGGGCAAGGAAATCAACGGCACCTGCGCCGCCTGCCACGGCGAACTCGGCCAGGGCGGCAAGAAGGGCGAATACCCGCGCATCGCCGGCATGCGCGCCGTTTATATCGAGGACCAGTTGCGCGCCTACCGTGCCCGCAAGCGCGTGAACATCCCGATGTTTCCCTACACCCAGGAACGCGAGCTGCCCGACGAGGACATCCGGGACGTCGCCGCCTATCTCGCGACTATCAAGCTTTCGTCGACGATGCCGACCTTCAAGGGCGACGAAGACGCGCTGACGCGCCTGATCGCCGTCGACAAGGTGATGATCATCGCGCGCGTCGAGGGCGATATCGCCAACGGCGGGACGGTCTACCAGAGGGATTGCGCGAGCTGCCACGGCAAAAAAGCCAAGGGCATCGGCGGCGTGCCGATGCTGGTGGGGCAATACACGAACTACCTGAAGAAGCAGATGGATGCCTACATCAAGGGCGAGCGGCCGCACGAGGACGGTGCGGACAGGGACATCCTGGCGAAGCTCGCGGAAAAGGACTTGCAGGACATACTCGCCTACCTGACCTCGATCCAGGAACAGGAATAAGCGGCTACAGCTCGACCTGGGTTCCCAGCTCGACGACGCGGTTGGTGGGAATCTTGAAGAAGGCGGTGGCGGTCTCGGCGTTGCGGAACATCCAGGTAAACAGCACCTGGCGCCAGTGCATCATGCCCGAGACCCTGGCCTGCGGGACGATGGTCTCGCGGCCGAGGAAGAACGAGGTCTGCATCATCTCGAATTTGAGGCTCTGCCCGGCGCAGAGCGCCAGCGCGTACGGAATGTCGGGATCGTCCTTGAAGCCGTAGCGCACCCGCACCCGGTAGAAGCCCTCGGTGAGGGTGTCGACGCGGACGCGCTCGCTTTCCGGGATGTGGGGGACGTCCTCCATGACGACGTTGAGCAGCACCACACGCTCGTGCAGCACCTTGTTGTGGTAGAGGTTGTGCAGCATGGCGCGCGGCACGCCGTCGGGGTCGGGCGTCATGAAAATGCCGGTGCCTTCGACGCGATGCGGTCCGCCCGAGGCGAGGCTCGCGAGGAAGGCGTCGAGCGGCATCGAATCCTGCTTGAGCTTCTCGTAGAGCAGGGCGCGGCCGCGCTTCCAGGTCGACAGCAGCGTGAAGACCGACAGGCCCAGCACCAGGGGGAACCAGCCGCCGTCGAAGACCTTGATGACGTTGGCGGAGAAGAAGGCGAAATCGACGACGACGAAGAAGACGAGGAACAGCCCGGCGTAGGCCCAGCTCCACTTCCACAGCGCGCGCACGACGACGAAGGCGAGGACGGTGTCGATCATCATGGTCAGCGTGACGGCGATGCCGTAGGCCGAGGCCAGGTTGGAGGACGAACGGAAGCCGAGCACGAGGATGATGACCGCCAGCAGCAGCAGCCAGTTGATGTTGGGCACGTAGATCTGGCCCTTCTCGCGCTCCGAGGTGAACATGATCTGGATGCGCGGACAGTAGCCGAGCTGCATGGCCTGGCTGGTCAGCGAGAAGGCGCCGGAGATCACGGCCTGCGAGGCGATCACCGTGGCCGCGGTGGCGAGGCACACCATCGGGATCAGCAGCATCTCGTCGGGCACCATGAGGAAGAAGGGGTTCTTGATGGCGGCGGGATCGTCGAGGATCAGCGCGCCCTGGCCGAGGTAGTTGAGGTAGAGCAGCGGGAAGACGTAGCCCAGCCATGCCCACTTGATCGGGCGGCGGCCGAAGTGGCCCATGTCGGCGTAGAGCGCTTCGCCGCCGGTGATGGCCAGCACCACCGCGCCGAGCGCGAGGAAACCGAAGCCCTGGTGCTGGTAGAAGAAATCGATGGCATACCAGGGGTTGATGGCGGCGATGACCCCCGGATGCTTGAGCACGTTCCACAGCCCGAGTGCGCCGAGCGTGGCGAACCAGAACATCATGATCGGCCCGAACAGCGCGCCGACGGCCGCCGTGCCGTGGCGCTGGAACAGGAACAGCCCGATCAGGATGCCGATGGTGATCGGCACGACGTAGGGCTTGAGCAGAGGGGTCGCCACCTCCAGTCCCTCGACCGCCGCCATCACTGACATCGCCGGGGTGATGACGGCGTCGCCGTAGAACAGCGCGGCGCCGAAGATGCCGAGCACCGACAGCAGCCAGAGGACGCGCGGCTGGGCGTTGGCGGTGCGCAGGGCCAGCGCCGTCAGGGCCATGATGCCGCCCTCGCCCTTGTTGTCGGCCTTGGTGATGAAGAGGACGTACTTGAGCGAAACCGTGATGGTCAGCGCCCAGAACACCAGCGAGAGTATGCCGAGTACGTTTTCCGGCGTGATGGGCACGGGGTGGTGGCCGCCGAACACCTCTTTGATGGTGTAGAGCGGACTGGTGCCGATGTCGCCGAAAACGACGCCCATCGCGGCCATAGCCGAAGTCGTCAAGCCGGACTTCCCGCCCTCCCGCGCGTGCTCTGCGGACATCGAAACCCCTTGTCTTTAGCCTGCGATGCGCAGGCCGGTCTTCTTCAGGATGCGGCTGCTGTACAGCACGTCGTGGCTGCGGCAGGCATCGCCAAGCAGGCGGGCGATCAGGGAAATTTTTTCTTCGACCCCGGCCCGGTTGCTGCTGTGCACCATCGCGAACAGATTATACGGCCAATCCGGCAGGCGGCGGGGGCGGCGGTAACAGTGGGTGACGCAGTCGAGGGCGCCGACCGCCGCGCCGAGTGCGTCGATGCGTGCGTCGGCCACGTCCCAGACCGTCATGCCGTTGGCCGTGTAGCCGATGGCATAGTGGTTGGGCACGGCGCCGATGCGGCGGATGACGCCGTCGGCCAGCATGCGCCGCAGCCGCGCCTGCACGTCGGCGGCGTCGAGGTCGAGTTGCTGCGCCAGGACGTCGTAGGGGCGTGGCACCAGCGGCAGCCCGGCCTGGGTGGCGACGACGAGGCGGCGGTCGATGTCGTCGAGCTCAGGCATGGAGCTTCATTTCGACGAAATATTCGCGCTCCTTGGGGAAGGCGAATACCGGCAGGCCCGTCGTGCTCTCGATCTGTTCGACGGCGGCGGCGATGCGCTCGGGCGTCTCGGTCGCCAGCACGAACCACATGTTGAAGGCATGCTCGCGGCGGTAGTTGTGGGCGACCTCGGGCAGGCCGTTCACCTGCGCGGCGACGCGCTCGAAGTCGGCTTCCGGCACGCGCATGGCGGCGAGCACGAAGGCGCCGCCCATGCGTTCGACCTGGAACATGGGGCCGAAGCGGGTCAGCACGCGCGCGGCGAGCATGCGTTCGAGGCGGGCGAGCAGTTCCGCTTCATTCAGCCCGAGGCCCGCCGCCACTTCGCGGTAGGGCTCGTCGACGAGCGGGAAGCCGCCCTGCAGGGCATTGACGATGCGGCGGTCGGTTTCGTCCAGGACCGCGGCTTCAGGCGGCTTCGCGGGCATCGAAATAATGGGCGCCGCGCTGCTTGAAGCGGCGCGTGCTGAAGAGGACTTCGCAGCGATGGCCGGCGACGCGGCAGAGGCGCTCGATGACGGGCTCGACATCGGCGCGGGAGCGGCCATGCACCATGCAGAAGAGGTTGCCGGACCACTCGGGCAGGTGGCGGCGGCGGCGATAGCAGAGCGTGACGCCGGGCTCGGCGGCGAGCCGCGCGCCGACCGCGCCGACTTCGGCGTCGGGCACGTCGAAGGCGACCATCGCATTGGCGGTGTAGCCGAGTTCTCGGTGGCGCACGACGACGCCGAAGCGTTTGACCAGGCCTTCGGCTAGCCAGGCGGCGAGATGCGCCAGGACTTCGCTTTCGCTCATGGCGGCCTTCGCCGCCAGGCGTGCGAAGGGACGCGGCACGAATTCGAGGCCGGGTTGCAGGGCGGCGATGAGACGGCGCTCGGCGGGCGCGGGCTCGCGGCGCGAGGCGGCGCCGCCGCCGAGGTGAACCTTGCCGCCGCCGCCGAGATCGAAGCCGAGGTCGATGTGGAATTCCTCGACCAGGGGCAGCGAAATCACGGCGCAACCGGTGTCCCGTTCGATCGCGGCGAGCGCGCAGGCGAGCGCGTCTTCGCTGGCGGCGGTGGCGACGAACCAGAGGTTGTAGCGGTGCTCGCGTTCATAGTTGTGGTTGACCTCGGGCCGGGCGCTGACCAAGGCGGCGATTTCCTCCAGCCGCGCATGCGGTGCGCTGAGCGCTGCGAGCGTGCTGGCGCCGATGCTGCGCGGCGCAAACACCGCGCCGACGCGGCTGACGACGCCGGCCGTGGCCATGCCGGCGAATGCGGCCAGCACCGTCGCCTCGTCGCTGCCCAGTTCCTGCGCCAGGGCGGCGAAGGGGGCGGGCACGAGCGGAAAGCCGCGCTGCCAGTCGTTAAGCAGCCGGAATTCGAGCGGGGTGTAGGTGGCGTTCATCGGAAGTTCATCAGAAGCCGATGCGCGCGGCGCGCGTGGTGAAGAAGATGCCCGAGGGGCTGGCCACCGGCAGCGTCGCCAGGCGCGCGAACGAGCGCGTATCGTAGATGCCGACGGTATTGTCGTCGCGCGCCGAGATCCAGACCGCTTCCCCCCTGGGGGTGAATTCCATGTGCAGCACGGCCTTGCCGGGTGCGAGCGTCTTGACGATGGCGCCGCTCTGCGTGTCGATGACCTGAACCCAGCCGTTGTCGGGGAAGGCGAAGTTGACCCAGACCTGGCGGCCGTCGGGCTGCGCCATGACGAACACCGGCTGGCCCTTGACGGGGATGCGGCCGACCTCCCGCCAGCTCTGCGTGTCGACGACCAGCACCTCGTGGCGGCCGATGGCGGGCAGGTAGGCCTGGCGGCCGGCGACGGCCCAGCCGCGCAGGTGGGGCATCTTGAAGACGGGCAGTTTTTCCTGGCCGCGGCCGTAGTTGGCGAGGATCTTGCGCGACCCGGCGCCTTCGCGCCAGGTGTCCAACAGGGCGACGCCGTCCTCGCCGAAGAGGCCGGCCAGGTAGTGGCGGCCGTCCGGCGTCACCAGGCCGTCGTAGGGCTGGCTGCCGGCCGGATATTTCTTCGTCTGCGGCCGGCGCGGGTCGGTGAGGTCGGTGATCCATATCTCGCCGGCATCGAAGAGCGCGTAGGCGAAGCGGTTGCCGGGCAGGTCGGCCAGGCCCACCACCTTGGAACGCCTGCCCTCGGGGCCGTAAGCGGCGGGCACTTCGGACAGCTGTTCCAGCGTCTGCGCGTCGAAGACCTTGATGCCGCCGGGCTCGTAGTTCTGCGTCACGACGAGGCGGCCGTCCTGCGAGATGGCGCCGCCGATGCTGTTGCCGGCCTGGACGACGCGCTTGGCGATGGCGGCGGTGAGGAGGTCGACCTTGGTCAGGCCGCCGTCGCGGCCGAAGACGTAGGCATAGCGGCCGTCGCGCGAGAATACGGCCGAGGCGTGGGAGAGGTCGCCGAGGCCCGCCACCTCGCCGAGCACGGTCTGCGCCGTGGTGTCGACGATGGCGACGCGGCCGCCGGCGCGCTCGATGACGATGCCGAGGTCGCCGCTGCCGCGCAGAGCCGGGCTCTGCGCGCAGCCGGCCAGCAGCAGAACCGCAGCGGCGGTGAGGAGCCAGCGCATCAGCGCGGCTCCTGCGGAAAGCCTTCGATCAGGCGTGTGACGATCCATTCGGCATCCTCGGCGCTGAGTATCGTTTTCCAGGGCGGCATCGGCGTGCCCGGCCGGCCGTAAATCACCGTCGCCACCAGCGACTCCGCCGGCTTGTCGCGCAAGGCCTCGGGGGTCAGCGGCAGGCCGAGGCCGCCGGTGAGCTGCATGCCGTGGCAGGAACCGCAATCCTGCCGCACCAGGCGCACCAGTTCGCGTTCGCGCTCGCCGGCGTGGGCGACGGAAACGAGCAGGCCGACGATCGAGGCAAGCACGGCATATTTCATTGCCGCAGGATCGCCCGACAAAGGGCCGCGCGCATTGACTTTGGTCAACACGGCGGATGCTGTCCGGCTAAAAGAGACCCGCGACAACTCGACATAAGCAAACGACAGGCGGTATCGGGAAAAACATCCGGGGGCTTGAAGCCCCCGGATGGATGCTACACGAGCTTCAGTCCGGCATGGATCAGTAAATGTCGTACCGGGTGTTGTACACGTTGAACTTGCCGGTGGGCGTGACCAGGGCCGGATCGGCGATGCGCGCCTTCTCCGTCATGGTCTTGTCGTCGAAGATCACGATCTCGCCCTTCTTGTCCCAAATCGAGATCCACACTTCGTTGCCGGCTTTGTTGTATTCCATATGCACAATCCGGCCGCGGTCGCCGACCTTGATGACCTTGGGCGGCGCATCGAGGTTCTTGATGTCGAACACCGAAACGCTGCGATAGACATCCTGGTTCTTGGCCAGAGTATGGTCCACCCAGAGGTGGCTGCTCTTCGGATGGGTCTTGAGGAACAGGCCGCCTTCGCCGGCCGGCTTGAGCTTGCGCACCACCTTCCAGGCATTGGCCTTGTGCTTGGCCGGATCGGTGCCGATCAGGGCCACCAGCGGCTCGCCCAGGTGGGTGGAGCCATAGACGGGTCCGAACTTCGGATCGACGAAGTTGGCGCCGCGGCCCGGGTGGGGCTTGCTGCCGGTCTCGACGATGGCCGCGAGCTTCTTGGTCTTGGTATCGACCACCACCATCTTGTCGCGCATGTTGGCGGCGACGAGGAAGTAGCGCTTGGAGGCATCCCAGCCGCCGTCGTGCAGGAAGCGCTCGGCTTCGATCGTGGTGACCTTGAGGTTCTTGAGGTCGGAGTAGTCGACGAGCAGAACCTGGCCCGTCTCCTTGACGTTCAAGACCCACTCGGGATCGTGGTGCGAGGCGACGATGGAGGCGACGCGCGGCTCCTGGTGATACTCGTTGGTGTCGTAGGTGTAGCCGCGGGTGCTGACGACCTTCTTCGGCTCCAGCGTCTGGCCGTCGAGAATCACGTATGACGGCGGCCAGTAGTTGCCGACGACGGCGAGCTTGTCGAGGAAGTCGCCCTTCGGGCCCTTGTACTTCGAGCTGTCGATGGAGCGCGCCTCGATGCCGGTCTTGACTTCGGCGACGGTCTGCGGCGGGTCCATCCACAGGTCGACCATGGTGGCTTTGGCGTCGCGGCCGATGGTGTACAGGTAGCGGCCGGAGTGCGAGTAGCGCAGCGTATGCACGGCGAAGCCGGAGTTGACCGTGGTCCACAGTTCCTTGGTGTCGCCGTCGATGATGCCGATCTTGCCGGCGTCGCGCAGGATGACCGCGAACAGGTTCTCGATGTTGCGCTTGTGCATCGGCTTGGTCGGCCGTTGCTCGGGCGGCACATGCAGCTTCCAGGTCGCCTGGATGTCCTTCATGTTGAACTCGGGCGGCGCGACCGGCTCGTTCTGGATGAATTTCGCCAGCAGCAAGGAGTCGTCCTTGGTCAGCACGCCGGTGGTGCCCCAGCCGGGCATGCCGGCGTCGGTGCCGTTGTAGATGATGTCGGACAGGGCGGCGACGGTCTTGATGCGGGTCTTGTCCGGTGTCAGGGGCTTGCCGGTGGCACCCTTCCTGAGCGTGCCGTGGCAGCCGCCGCAGCGGTTGAAATAAATGCCCGTGGCCTGGTCCATCTCAGCCTTGGTCATGGCCGGGACCGGCTGCAACGGCGCCGGCGCGTTGGCCGCCGCCGCAACGCTCGCCATCACGGATGTTGCCAAAATCGGAAGCAAAAAATGTAGTTTTTTCATCTCAATACCCTTTTCCCCTTGTATGTGGAAAACCCGACAAAACTCCGCGGTAAGCTTGCTGCATACTTACGGCTTGCAAGCGTCTGCCTTTCGGAATCACGCTTCCTTGATTTTTGTCAAATTGTGCAAGCATTAACTTAGCTGCGGTTGCCGCAGACGAAACCGATCGAACTGCAAACACCCTTGTGGCCGATGTGACAGGCGGCACACACTTCCGGATTCAGCGGATGGCCCTTGTCCTTCGAGGCCACGGACTTGCCGTCCTTCAGCGAGACGACGTCGTAGACCGGCACCCCGCCCTTGTGGTCGGTGGTGAAGGCGACGCCGATTTCCTTGAACTCCAGCACGCCGGTCTTGCCGTCCGGGTACTTGGCGCCTTTTGCGTTGTAGGTCTTCATCACGGCGGGATTGATGTAGGAAGTGTACTTGCCCGGCTTGACGGCGCAGTAGGTGTCGACGGTGGCCTGCAGGATGTCGTCGCCGCCGAGGGGCAGTACGTTCGTGCCGCAGGGCGGCACGAAGCCCTTGGCCTTGCCCTTGGGCCACTTTCCCCAATACATGCCGGCCGCCGGGCCGTCGGCTGCTGCTGCGGGCGCAGCCTTCGCCGCCGCCTTCTTGTCCGCCGCGAGGGCGCCGGTGGAAATGCCGAGACTCACTACCAATGCGATTATTCCCAGAAATAATTTCTTCATACCTGCTGTCCTCCAAAACGGTTAATGGAACACACTCGCCAACATTTGCTTTTTATTGACCGGAACGGTGTCTTACTTGGTGAATGCCTTGCGGATGTACGCAACCACTCTCCACATGTCATCCTTGGAGAGGCTGGTCTCGGTGCCCGGGCCGAAGGCTTCCATATCCGTATTGGGGCTGCCCTTCTCGGTGATGAAGAAAAGCTGGCCGTCGGAGCGGCCCTTGAGATAGCCGGGCGCGGAGAAGGAGGCGGGCTTGATCGTCAGCTTGTCCGACGCTTCGCCCTTGCCGTCGCCATTTGCGCCATGGCACTTCTTGCACTTGCGCTCGTAGACCTGTTCGCCCCGCTCCAGAACCGCCTTGTTCACCTTCAGGGGGTTCTTCATGTCGAGATAGTTCTTGGGTGCGGTCGGAATGCTGTGGTCCGCCGCGAAGACGGGCAGAGAGACCATGACACCGATGCCGACAGCAATCGCCAGTACTTTTGTCTTCATGCTTGCTTCTCCTTTGGTTATTGAAATTGCGGCTTACTTCTTGTCCTTGTCCGGCCATGGAACCGCGGCATGAACCAGGTTGAAATGGCACTTGATGCAGGTTTCCTTGCTTTGCACCGCTTGCACGTGGGCCTTGATGTCGGGGCGCCAGGTCTTGGCGGCCTCGCTATGGCAGCCGCGGCAGGCTGCGCTGTCCGACTGGACGAACTTCGTGCGCGCCTTGCCGGCCAGATCCGGCCGCACTTGCTTTTCCCAGACCGCGTTATCCTGAATCGATAACTGCACCTTCTTCCAGGCATCGGGTTGCCAGTACATGTAGTCGTACCAGCGAAACACGCTGTGCGCCTCGGTATGGCAATTGGTGCAGCCGGGGCGCCGCGCCTGCTTCTGGGTGTCGAAGTGCACCGAGCGCTTGAATTCGGCATAGGGTTGCGGGTGGCATTCGGCACATCCGGTCAGCATGCCGGAGGGCTTCTGCATGCCGACCTTGTCGTTGAAGGCGTATTCCTTGGCGTCATAATATGCGGTATGACACGTGTTGCAGAAACCGGTGGCCTCGACCGTGCCATGACTGACGAATACCCCCGCGCCGAGCACGAAAACCATGCCGACGAGGAGCAGGATGCCCCAAGTCGGCAAGATCATGCCTTTGGCCCGTGACGACCCCGCTGTCCGGGAATTGCGACTTCCCTGCGCCATGCTATCTCCCAAATCGTGCCTCACAGCGACTCCGCCGCCTTCTTGAAGAATGCCTCGTGAAGGGCGACATCGGTCTTGATGTCGCCGTAGTTATCGCCGGCCCTGGCCTTTTCGACGTTCACCACGAACGCCGTGGCGGCGCTGCCGCTGGCCGGGTCGGCGAACAGCGGCATGATCTCGTTGGCATTGATGCCCTTGTCTTCCCACCAGAGGTTGAAGCGGATATCGCGATCCTCGGCCACCGCGACCCATTCCGGCTTGCGGCGCGGTTCCATGCGGGCGACCCGGCCGACGGCGTTGTGGCCGCGGCCGCCGGCCATGGCGACCACCTGCGGATGGATGCTCTGGGTGGCGCGCGCCTTGGTGACGATGTAGCCGACCGGACTCACGACCCGGATCAGGTCGCCGTCCTTGATGCCCAGCGCGGCCGCGGTCTTCTTGTTGATCTGGCAGTGGTTGTGGTGATCCTTTTCGACCAGGTATTTGTTGTTGCCCGTGGTCAGGCCGGCCTGGTAGGCGGTCTTGAAGGTGACGAAGACGAACGCGTCCTTTTCCTTGCCCGGGGGCACGGCGAGGTTTCCTGCCTTCTGCCAGGTCGGCAGGGCAGACCGCCCGCGTTTCTGCAGCGCCGCGCTTTGGATTTCGATTTTCTTCGATGCGGTCGCGAAGCCGGCCTTCTTGTGTTTGCCGTACTCCGCCTTGAGCGGCTTGCCGTCCTGGTCGAGCACCTTGCCGCTCTTGCTGTCGAGTTCGCCGTAACTGGGCCACAGGCCGTTGTCCTTGACGGTGTCGATGCCGCCGTCTTCCTTGAGGCGCGGGATGCTGTCGGCGTACTTGACCAGCCATTCCTCGGCATCCTCGAAATCCCAGTACTGCTTCATGCCGCGGCGGCCTTCCTTGTCCAGGGTATGGACGATATCCCGGAGGATGACCTTCAGTTCCCTGACTTCGTCGGGCAGCTTCGATAGCGGCGTGCGCACGCCCAGCCAGGGGAACAGCGAGGAGGGGCTGGTCACCGGCTCGTTTCTTTCCAGATAGGTCGCTTCGGGCAGGACGATGTCGGCCAGCGCCGCGGTTTCGCTCATGTGGGTGGCGATGCTGACCATGAACGGCACGGCCTTCTCGTCCTTGAGCGCCTCGCGCCAATAGGGCGCGGCGGCGGCGCTGTGCGCCGGGTTGGTGTTGTAGTTGAACAGGACGCCGACCTTGGCGCGCCCGGCCTTTGCGGCATGGGGGAAGAGGGCGCCGGCGCCGGCCGCCTGTTTCGCCGGGGCCGGCGGCACGGGCTTGACGTCGTCCCAGTGAATCCGCCGCGGCAGGCAATAGCCGCCCTTGACCTCGACGTTGCCCGTGATGATGGGCAGCAGCATGCAGGCTCTTTCCGTGTCCGTGCCATTGCTGTGGGACGAGGCGCCGCGGTAGCTGAACACGGTGGCCGGCTTCTCCGTGGCGAATTCGAGGGCGATGCGCTTGATGACGTCGGCCTTGATGCCGCTTTCCTTTTCCGCCATGTCGAGCGTGAACTGGCTCAGGTGCTTGGCCAGCTTGTCGGCGGAAATATTGGTCCAGGCATTGATGAAGGCGGTGTCGGCCAGGCCTTCCTGCATGATGACGTTGGCCATGGCGAGGGCGACGAGTCCGTCGCTCCCCGGCAGCACCGGCACCCATTCGTCCGACAGGCCGGCGGTCATCGACATGCGCGGATCGAAGGTCACCAGCTTGGCATGGCGCTCGGCGCGCCCGTCCGCGACGGCAGCGGCGTGGGCGGGGAAGGTCTCATACAGGTTGGAGCCGAAGTTGAGGATGTAGCGGGCGTTGGCGAAATCGGGGACTTCCATCTCCTCGCCCCAGGTCGCCGCTTGTGCGGCTTTCTTGTTGCCGTCGCCGACCAGGCTGACGACGGACGCCGAGCCGAGGGTGTGCATGAAGCGCTTCCAGGCACCGTCCGTGCTGTCCTCGCCCCGGACCAGCCAGACGGCTGCGGCGCCATTTTTCGCCGTGGCAGCGTTGAGCGCCTTGCCGATTTCGTCGAGGGCTTCCTGCCAGGAAATCTTCTTCCAGCGGTTCTCGCCGCGCTTCCCTTCGCGCTTCAGCGGCGTGAGCAGCCGGTCGGGATCGCTGGCGGTCAGGTGGGCGACCATGTCGACCGCCGAGGAGCGGCCCCGGGTGGCGGGGTGGTGGAGGAAACCGGTGGCGCTGACCACCTGGCCGTTTTCCAGGAAAACCTGCTGCGGCGTCTTCAGCTTGGCGAAGGGACTCACCGTGTAGGCGGTCTTCTTGCGGTCCACCGCGACGCGGGCATAGTTGTAGGCGCGTCCGCCCATGTCCATTTCCATGGCGTCGGCGGCTCCCTTGGGAACCGCGCCGGCCGCCAAGGCCGCGCCGCCGATTTGCAGAAACTGTCTTCGGGTTACCCGTGGCATGCCATGCATCCTAAAAAATGGTTTGCGAGAACTGGCTGATGAGCACCCAGCCGAGTCTCATGCCGAAAATCCCTATCGCGATCAGGCCGGAGGCCCACAGGACGCCGCTGGTCTTTTTCCCCCAAGGGCTGACCAGTATCGCCAGCGGCACGGCCAGGCCTACGCCGAGGTAAAGCTCCAGCACCGGCGCCCTGAATACCGTCCCCACCAGTTCGAGGACGTGGTACTCCTCCTCGGTGCCGTAGGTCATGGTGATGAATTCCGAGAAGACCAGGAAGATGTCGAGCACCAGCCCCACCAGCATCAGCCGGCCCAGGCCGATGATCATGGTCGGATCGAGCTTGTCCGCTTCCTTGACGAAGTAGTCCCGTATCTTGAGGATGATGTTCAGCAGCCCGATGCCCGAAATGAAGGCGCCAATCAGGAACAGCAGGGCCGCCAGCGCCGTGTGGTTCGGATGGCGCGAGGGATTCAGGGCCATGGTGATGCCGGTGTACCAGTGGGTCGAAATGGCCTGGATCACGGCGATGAGGCCGAAAATGCGCGCCCATTTCTCGTTGTGCTTGTAGATCAGGTAGCTGTAGATCGCCATGCCGACGGGATAGGAGGCGACCAGCGCGGTACCCCAGGCCAGCGGCGCGGTGGCATGCCAGAAGCCGGTGATGACGGGGAAGAGGTGCGTGGAGCGCATCACCTGGCCGAGGTCGAATACCAGCAGCACCGGCACGATCAGCAACTGGAGGATGGCGAGGTTCGAGGCGAAGAACGAGATCGGCTTGTACTTTTTGATGCCGAATACCCAGCCCAGGCTGCTGATGACGAACGAACCGGCACTCGAGCCCACCAGCCAGAAGTACTGGGCGATCGGGACGCCCCAGTTGACGTGGTGATAGGCGTTCGAAACTATTTCGCGTTCCAAGAAAGACCTCCTGAGTCCGATAGCGTCGGGGGAATGGGCTTCAAGCCTTGCATGCCGCCAGCTCCTTCACGAGAAGCGCATGGTTCAAAGCCAGCGCCAGGACGGGCGAGAACTCGCGCATCGCATCCAGATCCTTCTTCAGGAAGCCGCCGGGCTTGTTCACGGCCAAGAACACGCCGATGATCTCGCCGCCCATCTTCAGGGGGACGGCGATCATCTGCCTGGTCCTGAACGCGGTCTTCGCGTCGTGGTCCCGCGAGAAAGCCAGATCCTTGTCGATATCCTTCAACTCATTCTCGTCATAGACGTCGGCGATCATGAGTTCGCGTCCGGTGCAGGCAACGAAGCCGGACAGGCTGCGGGTCGGATCTTTCGGCAGCCTGAAGATGCCGATGCTGCTTTTCTGGTCGACCTGCGTATAGAGTTCGTTGGCCTTCTGGTCGACGACGTAGACCGCGCACCTGTCGCAGTCGAACAGGTCGGTGAGCTCGTCGACGACGCGCATCATGATGTCGTCGACGCTCAGGTCCGACACCGTCAGTTCGAGTATCTTGCTGAACGAATCGGGGTTTCGCAGTAGCTCTTTCATGGCTGTTCCCTTGTCTTATCCGCTGGCTACGCTGCTCAATGGCGGCTGACGATTTTGAGTTTTTCGAGGATGTCCACCATGAAATCCTTCATGTGTCCGACCACTTGCCGCGTGAACCCCCAGGCCGATGTCTCCTGCTCGCCTTCGACGATGTCGCCGAAGGACAGGCCCTTGTGGTTCCTCTTGTATTCGTTGTAATCGTTCTTGAGGGCCGCGCTTCGGTCCTTGTAACAGGAGACCGGGTCGGCGACCCCGCCCTGGTCGAGGCCGATGTAATAAACCTGGGGCGCCGTGCCCATGTCCGGCCGCAGCACCGAAACATTTTCTTTCTTGAGCAGGATGGCCACTTCGCTTTGCGGGTCGTTCACGTCGCCGAAGATCATCGCCCTGGCGGTGCAGGATGCGACGCAGGCGGGGGCGAGTCCGCGCGAGACGCGATGGACGCAGAAGCTGCATTTGTCGGTGACGGTGGTCGGCTTGTCCATATCCGTTCTGTCGGCCGGCAGCAGATGGCGCGCGTTGTAGGGGCAGGACATGATGCAGGCGCGGCAGCCGATGCAGCGGTTCGGCCGCTGCAGGACAAAGCCGTCGGCATGCTTGAAGGTGGCCTCGGTCGGGCAGTTGCGGACGCAGATCGGGTAGTCGCAGTGGTTGCAGAGGGTCGGCATCACGACCTTCTTGACGTTCGGGAACTCGCCGCGGTTCTCTTCCTTGAGCCAGATGCGCCAGACGCCGAGCGGCAGGTCGAACTCGACCTTGCAAGCCATCGTACATGCGCCGCAGCCGTTGCACCTTCTCAGGTCGATCACCATCGCGTATCTTTTCCTGCCTTCGACACCAAGGCTGGGCGATTCCTGCAGGCCGTAGCTTCTACTCGACATAACGCATCCTGATCGTCACTTTCGTTTAACAGGGCTCATGCCCCGGATTTCTCTTGGGGGTTGAGTTGCTTACCGCGTCCACCACTGGGGTTATTGCCGGGATCGTTACTCGTCAGCCAAGCCGAAGCAGTCAGGCGGTCGCTGATCGAGTTTCGGAGATGCCTGTGTAACGAGTCCCTCTGTTCCATGCCAAGCGGTTTTTTTGTAAAAAATCGCCGGCCAAACGGCAAATATCCACTTCGTAATAAATGTATTTTTATTATCAAACCCCCCTTCCTTCCTTGATTTCCATCAATCGATCCTTTGGGTGCCCCTGCGCCTAAAATATTGTGGCTATCTATAGAAGTACATTAGAGATTTCTGCAATACTGCGCATCCTCTGCCGATCGGGCGGACTACGACTAAAGGAAAGCGATCGATGCAAGGCAAGGTTTATCTCGTCGGCGGCGGGCCGGGCGATCCGGAACTCCTGACCCTGAAGGCGGCCCGCCTGATCGCTGCCGCCGACGCACTCGTCTACGACCACCTCGTCGGCGCCGGCATCCTCGATCTCGTCAGGCCCGAGGCTGAACGCATATACGTCGGCAAGCAGCCGGGCAAGCACACGCTGCCGCAGGACGAGATCAACACGCTGCTGGTGCGCCTGGCGCGCGCCGGCCGGACGGTGGTGCGCCTGAAGGGCGGCGATCCCTTCATCTTCGGCCGCGGCGGCGAGGAAATCGAGGAACTCGCCGGCAGCGGCATTGCTTTCGAGGTCGTGCCCGGCGTCACCGCCGCCTCGGGCATGGCCGCCTACGCCGGCATACCGCTCACCCACCGCGACCACGCGCAATCCTGCGTCTTCGTCACCGGCCATCTCAAGGACGGCAGCATAGACCTCGACTGGCAGGCGCTGGCGCGGCCCCAGCAGACCGTCGTCATTTACATGGGGGTCGGTTCCCTGGCGGAAATCTGCCGCCAGTTGGTGGCGCACGGCCGGGCGGCGGAGACCCCGGCGGCCTGCGTGCGGCACGCCACGCTGCCGAGCCAGATGGCCGTGGTCGGCACGCTGGCGTCGCTGCCGGCTGCCGTCGCCGCCGCCGGCCTCCAGCAGCCGGCCCTGATCGTCGTCGGCAGTGTCGTCTCGCTGCGCGCGCGACTCGGCTGGTTCGCCGCGGCGACATGAGCAGCAGTCTGCCCGGCGTCGAACAGGTGCTCGCGGCGCTGCGCCGCGTCGCCGATCCCGAGGCCGGTGTCGACGTCGTCGCACTCGGCCTCATCTACGGCGTCGACATCGGCGACCATGGCATCCGCATCGCAATGACGACGACATCGCCGGCCTGCCCCACCGGCTCGCTGATGCTGGAGGAGGCCCGCGCCGCGGTGGCCACCCTGGTGCCGGCGACGGTGCCGGTCGAGGTCGTGCGCGTCTGGGAGCCGCCCTGGGAGCCGGACCGCATGTCGGCAGACGCGAAGAAGAAACTCGGATGGTGACGGCCGGCAAGGATGCCGACCTGCCGCCGCTGGGGCGCGCACCGCTGCTGGCGCTGGGCTTCGTCGCCCTCGTCTTCGGCGTTCTCGGTGGCCTCTGGCGCCTCGGCTGGGCGCCGCCGCTGCCGGGCACGGAGCCGGCGACTTTCCACGGCGCGCTGATGGCCGCCGCCTTCTTCGGCACCGTCATCGGACTCGAGCGCGCGGCCGCCTACGGGCGCTGGCCGGCCTACCTCGGCCCCTTGTGCGCCGGCGTCGGCGGGGTCGCCACCGCCTGGGGCGCGCCGCACATATTTTCGGCATCGCTGCTGGTCGGCGCCAGCGCCGTGCTCGCCGCGGTGACGTTCGCTTTCCATCGCCGCCAGCCGGCGCCGCACCTGCTCTTGTTGCTGGTCGGTGCGCTCTGCGGCGTCGCCGGCAACCTGCTGTGGCTCGCCGGATTTCCCGCCAGCGAAGTGATGGGCGCCTGGGCGGGGTTCCTCGTCCTCACCATCGTCGGCGAGCGGCTCGAACTCTCGCGCCTGCGCCGTCCTTCGGCCGGGGCGCTCAAGCTGCTGGCGGTGTCGACAGTGCTCTATCTCGTCGGGGCGGTGGCCCTGCCGCTGCACTGGAAAACCGGCACCGCAGTCATCGGCGTGGCGATGGTCGGCCTCGCCCTCTGGTTAAGCTTCAACGACATCGCCCGCCGCAACCTGCGCCACCACGGTCTCATGCGCTTCACGGCGGTGTGCCTCGTCGGCGGTTATGCCTGGCTCGGGCTCGGCGGACTCCTGCTGCCGTTCGCCGCGCCCGCCGGCCCGCTCTACGATGCGGCGCTCCATGCCGTTTTCCTCGGCTTCGTCTTCGCGATGGTGTTCGGCCACGCGCCGATCATCTTCCCCGCCGTGCTGCGCGTCGCCGTGCCCTACACGCCGCTGTTCTACGCACACGTGGCGCTGCTGAACGCGACGCTCGCCGTGCGCATCGCCGGTGATCTGCTCGATCGCGTCGCATGGCGCGCCTGGGGCGGCATGGGCAACGCCGTCGCGCTGGCGCTGTTCCTGCTGATGACCGTCGGCAGCGTGATTCGGGCGCGCCGGCCGGCTGCGGCCTAGCGCCCTGGACAAAGGCCGGCACGGGCAGCGCGGCGAAGCCGCAGGATCACTTTTTGACGGTAATACTCGCTTCTTCCATCAGCAAGGGGTAGGCGTAACCGGCACCGAAATCCTTGTTCAGGACCACGTTGCCGGTGACGGTCACCTGGTCGCCGACGGCGGCGGTTTGCTTGCTGGTCACGGTGAGGTCGTTGGTGCCCTTGTCTCCGGTACCGTCCTGTATATGCAGGAAGTTGCGTCCCATGATCTCGTTGTTGACCTTGACCACCTTCCCCTGCACGCTCACCGCTTGGCCGGCGAGGGCCGCCTTGCCCTGGTAGAGGGCGGCGATGGTCTTTGTTTTGGCTTCCCCGGCGGATGCGCCTAATGCGCCCAGTCCCAAAACACCGGCGAATACGACGGCCAAAATGGTCTTCATGAATAAGCTCCTGCTAGAGGGTGATGGTTCGAATGGGTGCGCGAGGGAATGCGCCCGGCCATTGTATCCGTTGGCGACGGCCCGCGATTGGCCGCAGACATTTATTGCGGAGCCGCCGTATCAGGTTCGGCTTTGGCACCAAGGCTTGCGGGAGCCGCTCCCGCCGTCCGCCAATCGCCGCCGAGCGCCTTGAGCAGGGTCGCATGGGCGAGCAGCCGGCGGCCGGCGACGTCGAGGTCGTTGCGCGCGGCGCCGAGCGCGGCCGCCTGTGCGACGACGACGTTCAGGTAGCTGACCGTGCCCGCCCGGTACTGGTTCTCGGTCAGCGCCAGCGCCTCGGCCGCGGCAGCGGCGGCGGCCCGTTGCGCCGCGGCCTCGTCGGCGAGCAGGCGCAGCGCGGCGAGGTTGTCCTCGACTTCCTGGAATGCGGCGAGCACCGTCTGGCGGTAACTGGCCACGCTCTTGTCATAGGCGGCGACAGTGCCCGCGCGCTGTGCCGACCGGGCGCCGCCGTCGAACAGCGTCAAGGCCAACGCCGGGCCGAGCGACCAGAAGCGGTTGGGCAGCGTCAATAACTGCGACAGGCTCGAACTCTGGTAGCCGCCGGCGGCGCTGAACGTCAGCGCCGGGAAGAAGGCCGCCTGCGCCACGCCGATCTGGGCGTTGGCGGCGGCCATGCGCCGCTCGGCGGCGGCGATGTCGGGGCGACGCTCCAGCAAGGCCGATGGCAGGGCGACGGGGGGCGGGGGCAGGGCGGGCAGGGCGGGCAGGGCGGCGGCCGGCTGCAATTCGAAATCGGCCGGCGCGCGGCCGACGAGCACGGCGATCGCGTGCTCGAACTGCGCGCGCTGCGCGCCGAGGCCGATCAGTTGCGCCTGGGTGGACTTGAGCTGCGTCTCGGCCTGGGCGACATCGACGCGCCCGGCAACGCCGGCTTCGTAGCGGTTTCGGGTGATTTGCAGCGAGCGCTCGTAGGCGGCCAGCGTCCGCTCGAGCAGGCGGCGCTGGGCGTCGTTGCTGCGCAGTTGCATGTAGGTCTGCACCAGCGTCGCCTGGGCCGAGAGCAGCGCCGCTTGCAGGTCGGCGGCGCTGGCCTGGGCGGCAGCCTCGTTGGCTTCGACGTCGCGGCCGATGCGGCCCCAGACGTCGGCTTCCCAACTGGCGTTCAGGGATAGCCGTGTGGTGTTGCGGATCGGGGCGCCGGGCGTGACGGCGGCGGTGCCGGTGGCCGACGGCGCGGTGCCCTGGCCGCGGCTGCCCGACAGGTTGCCGGAAACCGCCGGCCAGTAGTCGGCGCGCGCCGCGCCCAGCAGCGAGGCCGCCTGCCGGTACTGCGCCGCGGCGGCGAGAATGTTCTGGTTCGACACCGCCACCTGCGCCACCAGCGCGTTCAATGCGGCGTCGCCGTAGGCTTGCCACCAGTTGCCACGCGGGGCTTCGTCCTGCGGCTCGGCCTGCTTCCAGCCCTGCGCCTCCTTGTAGGCGGCGGGCGTCGCGACGTCGGGGCGATGGTAGTCGGGGCCGACGGCGCAACCGGCCAGCGCGAACAGGGCGGGCAGCAGCGCCGTTCTGCGGAATATATATGTCATAGGCGTTCCCGGGAATTCATGGCGCGACTGTCGCCGCTGCGGCCGGACGCCGCCGCCAAGCCAGGCAGCGGAGGCGGAAGCGGTCGAGGTAGAGATAGACTACCGGCGTCGTGTACAGCGTCAGCAACTGGCTCAGGATCAGGCCGCCGACGATGGCTAGCCCAAGCGGGCGACGCAGCTCGGCGCCGTCGGAAAAGCCGACGGCCAGCGGGATGGCGCCGAACAGCGCCGCCAGCGTCGTCATCATGATCGGCCGGAAGCGCAGCAGGCAGGCGCGGTGGATGGCGTCGCGCGGCGAGAGGCCCTCGTGGCGCTCGGCGGCGAGCGCGAAGTCGATCATCATGATGGCATTTTTCTTGACGATGCCGATCAGCAGGATCACGCCTATCATGGCGATGATGGAAAACTCGGTGTCGAAGGCGAGCAGCGCGAGTATCGCTCCGACGCCCGCCGAGGGCAGCGTGGACAGGATCGTCAGCGGGTGGATCAGGCTCTCGTAGAGGATGCCGAGCACCAGATAGACGGCGATCAGCGCCGCCAGGATCAGCAGCGGCTGGTTGTCGAGCGAGGCCTGGAAGACCTTGGCCGTGCCCTGGAAGCTGCCCTGCAGCGAGCTCGGCGCGGCGAGCCGGCGCATGGCTTCGTCGATGGCGCGCGTCGCGTCGGAGAGCGAGACGCCGAGCGGCAGGTTGAACGAAATCGTCGAGGCCGGGAACTGGCCCTGGTGGTTGACGGCGAGCGGCGTCGAGGTGGCTTCGTAGTGCGCGAACGCGGCCAGCGGCACCTGCATGCCGCCGGGGGCGATGACGTAGACCTCCTTGAGCGCCTCCGCGCTTTGCAGGAAGCGCGGCGCCGCCTCCATGACGACGCGATACTGGTTGAGCGGGTGGTAGATCGTCGATACCAGGCGCTGACCGAACAGGTCGTTGAGCGTGGCGTCGATCAGCCGCTGCGAAATGCCGAGCCGGGCGGTGGCGTCGCGGTCGACGACCAGGCTGGTTTGCAGGCCCTTGTCCTGCTGGTCGGTATTGACGTCGACGAGCTGCGGCAATTCGCTCAGAGCCTGGCGCACGCGCGGCTCCCAGGCACGCAGATCGTCGTTGCTGTCGGCCTGGAGCGTGTATTGGTACTGGGCGTTGCCGTGGCGGCCGCCCATGCGGATGTCCTGCTGGGGCTGGAGGAACAGGCGCGCGCCGGGCACCTGCGCCAGCTGGGGGCGCAGGCGGGCGATCACCGCGTCGGCCGATTCCCGGCGCTCGGCAATGGGTCTGAGCGACACGAACATGAAGCCCGAGTTGCGCTGGCCGCCGCCGGTGAAGGCGACGACGTTTTCGACCGCCGGGTCGGCGCGCACGATGTCCACGAAGGCGGCGACCTTCTCGCGCATGGCCTGGAAGGAAATGCTCTGGTCGGCCTGCATGCCGCCGGACAGCCGGCCGACGTCCTGCTGCGGGAAGAAGCCCTTGGGCACGATGTTGTAGAGGTAGATATTGAGGCCGATGGTGGCGGCCAGCACCAGCAGCATGAGCGGTCCGTGCGCGAGCGCCCAGTCGAGTGTGACCTGGTAGCCGCGCAGCGTTCTGGCGAACAGGCGCTCGCCGGCGAGAAAGAACAGCCCGTGCTTCTCTGCGCCGCGCGGCTTGAGCAGGCGCGCGCACATCATCGGCGTCGTCGTCAGCGACATCGCCAGCGACACCAGGATCGCGGCCGAGAGCGTGACGGCGAATTCGCGGAACAGGCGGCCGACGATGCCCCCCATCAGCAGGATGGGCAGGAACACCGCGATCAGCGACAGACTCATCGCCAGCACGGTGAAGCCGACCTCGCGCGCGCCGCGCAGCGCCGCGGCGAACGGGGCCATGCCGTTCTCGATGTGGCGCGTGACGTTTTCGAGCACCACCACCGCGTCGTCGACGACGAAGCCGGTGGCGATGGTCAGCGCCATCAGCGAGAGCGTGTTGAGGCTGAAGCCGGCCAGGTACATGACGGCGAAGGTGCCGATCAGCGATACCGGCACGGTGACGCTCGGAATCAGCGCCGCACGCACGTTGCGCAGGAACAGGAACACCACCAGCACCACCAGGCACACGGAGATCAGCAGCGTGCGCTCGACCTCCCGCAGCGAGGCGCGGATCGTCGGCGTGCGCTCCATGGTGACGTCGAGGTCGATGGCGCCGGGGATCGCGGCGCGCAATTGCGGCAGCAGCCGGCGTACCCGGTCGACGGTCTCGATGATGTTGGCGCCGGGCTGGCGCCGCAGGATCATCATGACCGCGGGCTTGCCGTTGGCGAGTCCGGCGTTGCGCACGTCCTGCATCGAGTCCTCGACGCGGGCGACGTCGCCGAGGTGCACGGCAGCGCCGTTGCGATAGGCGACGATGGCCGGAATGTAGTCGGCGGCCTTTTTGGCCTGGTCGTTGGCGAGGATCTGCCAGTGGCGGCTGTCGTCCTCGACTGCGCCCTTGGGCCGGTTGGCGTTGGTGGCGACGATGGCGGCGCGCACCTCTTCGACGCCGATGCCCAGGCGGGAAAGCAGCGACGCATCGAGTGCGACGCGCACCGCCGGCAGCGAGGCGCCGCCGACGGTGACCTGGCCGATGCCTTCGACCTGCGCAATCTTCTGCTCCAGGATGGTCGAGGCGGCGTCGTACATCTGGGCGCGCGACATCGACGCCGAGGTCAGCGCCAGGATCATGATCGGCGCGTCGGCCGGATTGACCTTGCGGTAGGTCGGATTGCCCGGCAGACCGCTCGGCAGCAGTGTGCGCGCGGCGTTCAAGGCGGCCTGCACGTCGCGCGCGGCGCCGTCGATGTTGCGCGACAGGTCGAACTGCAGGGTGACGCGGGTACTGCCGAGCGAACTCGACGAAGTGATCTCGGTGACCCCGGCGATGACGCCGAGCGTGCGTTCGAGCGGCGCCGCCACGGTCGCCGCCATGGTCTCCGGGCTGGCGCCGGGCAGCGATGCGGAAACCGAGATGGTCGGGAAATCCACCTGGGGCAGCGGCGCCACCGGCAGGCGCAAGAAGGCGACGATGCCGGCCAGCGTCACGCCCAGAGTCAGCAGCGTCGTCGCCACCGGGCGGTTGATGAAGGTGGCCGAAAAGTTCATGCCGTTGCCGCAACGCCGCGGCGCCGCGCCAGGCGGTCGAAGGCCAGGTAGATGACCGGGGTGGTGAACAGCGTCAGCACCTGGCTCACCAGCAGGCCGCCGACCATGGTGATACCGAGCGGGTGGCGCAGCTCGGAGCCGACGCCCGTGCCCAGCATCAGCGGCAGCGCGCCGAGCAGGGCGGAGAGCGTGGTCATCAGGATCGGCCGGAAGCGCAGCAGACAGGCCTCGAAGATCGCGTCGCGCGGCGACTTGCCCTGGCTGCGTTCGGCGTCGAGGGCGAAGTCGATCATCATGATCGCGTTCTTCTTGACGATGCCGATCAGCAGGATGATGCCGATGACGGCGATGATGCCGAGGTCGTGGCCCGCCAGCAGCAGCGCCAGCAGCGCGCCGACCGCGGCCGAGGGCAGCGTGGACAGGATGGTGACGGGATGGATGTAGCTCTCGTAGAGCACGCCGAGCACGATGTACATGGTCACGACGGCGGCGAGAATCAGCAGCAGCGTGTTGTTCAGCGAAGCCTGGAAGGCCAGCGCCGCGCCCTGGAAGCCGGTCTCGACGCTGGCCGGCAGGTCGAGCTGCCGCGTCGCCGCGCGGATCGCCGCCACCGCCTCGCCGAGGGCGACGCCGGGCGCGAGGTTGAAGGAAATCGTCGTCGCAGGGAACTGGCCGATGTGGTTCACGGCGAGTTGCATCGGCTTCTCGATGACGCGCGCCACGGCGGAGAGCGGCACCTGGCGGCCGGCGGGCGATACGACATAGAGGCTGTCGAGCGCCGCCAGACCCTGGCGGAATTCCGGCTTGACTTCGAGCACGACGCGGTAGAGGTTGGACTGGGTGAAAATTGTCGAGATCAGGCGCTGGCCGAAGGCGTTGTAGAGCGCGTTGTCGATGGCCGCCGGCGTGATGCCCAGCCGCCCGGCGCTATTGCGGTCGATTTCGACATAGGCCTGCACGCCCTGGTCCTGGGTGTCGCTGGCGACATCCGTCAGCTCGGGCAGGGCGTGCAGGCGCTCGACCGTCTTCGGCACCCACAGCGCGAGCTCGTCGGCGTTGGCGTCCTGCATGCTGAACTGGTATTGGGTACGGCTGACGCGATTCTCGATAGTCAGATCCTGCACCGGTTGCATGTAGGTACGGATGCCGCCGACTTGTTCCAGCCGCGTCTGCAGGCGGTGGATGACGCCGACGACGTCGCTATCGTCGCCGGGGCGCGCCGCCTTCGGCTTCAGGTTGATCAGTATGCGGCCGCTGTTCAAGGTGACGTTGGCGCCATCCACGCCGATGAACGAGGACAGGCTTGCCACGGCCGGGTCGGCCAGGATCGCGTCGGCCGCCGCTTGCTGGCGCTCGGCCATGGCGGCGAAGGACACGGTTTGCGGCGCCTCGGTGATCGCCTGGATCACGCCGGTATCCTGCACTGGGAAGAAGCCCTTGGGCACGACGACGTAGAGCAGCACCGTCAGTGCCAGCGTGACGGCGGCGACCAGCAGCGTCGCCCCCTGGCGGTCGAGCACCCAGTTGAGCATGACGCCGTAGCGGGCGATGACGGCATCGAAGAAGGCGCCGCTCATGCGGTAGAAGCGGCCCTGCTGCTCGGGCGGCGTGTGGTGCAGCAGGCGGGCGCACATCATCGGGGTGAGCGTCAGCGACACCACGGCCGAGATCAGGATGGCCACCGCCAGGGTGATGGCGAATTCGTGGAACAGCCGGCCGACGACATCGCCCATGAACAAGAGCGGAATCAGCACTGCGATCAGCGAGAAGGTCAGCGAGATGATGGTGAAGCCGATCTGCGCCGCGCCCTTCAAGGCCGCCTCCAGCGGCGAGTCGCCGGCCTCGACGTAGCGCGCGATGTTCTCGATCATGACGATGGCGTCGTCGACGACGAAGCCGGTGGCGATGGTCAGCGCCATCAGCGTCAGGTTGTTGATCGAGAAGCCGGCCAGGTACATGACACCGAAGGTGCCGACGAGCGACAGGGGCACGGCGACGCCGGGAATCAAGGTCGCCGGCACGTTGCGCAGGAAGAGGAAGATCACCATCACCACCAGCGCCACGGCCACCAGCAGCTCGATCTGCACGTCGTGCACCGAGGCGCGGATGGTGGTGGTGCGGTCGGTCAGCAGGCGCACGTCCACCGCGCCGGGCAGCGCCGCCTGCAAGGCCGGCAGCGCCTGCTTGATGCGGTCCACGGTCTCGATGACGTTGGCGCCGGGCTGGCGCTGGATGTTGAGGATGATCGCCGGTGTTTTGTCGGCCCACGCCGCCAGCCGCGCGTTCTCGGCCCCGTCGACGACATCGGCGATGTCGCGCAAACGGATCGGCGCGCCGTTCTTCCAGGCGATGATCAGGTCGCGGTACTCGGCCGCCGATTTGAGCTGATCGTTGGCGTCGAGCGTCGAGGCGCGCAGCGGGCCGTCGAAGCTGCCCTTGGCCATATTGACGTTGGCATTGCCGATGGCGAGCCGGACATCGTCGAGATTGAGGCCGTTGGATGCGAGCAGCCTGGGGTTGGCCTGGATGCGCACTGCCGGGCGCTGGCCGCCGCCGACGCTGACGAGGCCGACGCCCGGCAGTTGCGACAGCTTCTGCGCCAGGCGCGTGTCGACGAAGTCTTCGACCTTGGGCAACGGCAGCGTTGCCGAAGTGATCGCCAGCGTGATGACGGGTGCGTCGGCCGGGTTGACCTTGCTGTAGATCGGCGGCATCGGCAGGTCGGTCGGCAGGAAGCTCGCGGCGCCGTTGATGGCCGCCTGCACCTGCTGCTCGGCGACGTCCAGCGCCAGCGCCAGTGCGAATTGCAGCGTGATCACCGAGGCACCGCCGGAACTCGCCGAGGACATCTGTTTCAGGCCCGGCATCTGGCCGAACTGGCGCTCCAGCGGCGCCGTGATCGACGAGGTCGTTACGTCCGGGCTGGCGCCCGGGTAGAGCGTGGTGACCTGGATGGTCGGGTAATCGACCTCGGGCAGGGCCGAGATCGCCAGCACGCGGTACGCCACCAGTCCCGCCAGCAGGATGGCGATCATCAGCAGCGAGGTCGCCACCGGCCGCAGGATGAAGGGGCGCGACGGGTTCATGCCGGCGGAGCGTCGCCGTGCTTACGCTTCCCTTCGCCGCGTGGTCCCTTGCGAGCGGCCGCCGCGGCGCCGGGCGTCGCCACTTCGACCTTGGCGCCTTCGCGTAGCTTGTCGGCGCCGTCGATCACCACTTGGTCGCCGGGCGCTATGCCGTTCTCGATGGCGACGATTTCGCCCGTCGCCGGGCCGAGCGCGACCGGGCGTAGCGCCACCGTCAGCTCCGGGCCGACGACATAAACAAAGGTGCCCAGGGTGCCGCGCTGGATCGCCGCAAGGGGAAGCAGGGTGGCGCCGCGCTGCGTTTCGACGCGCAGCCGGGTATTGACGAACTGGTTCGGGAACAGCGCATTGTCGGCATTGGCGAATTCGGCCTTGAGTTTCACGGTGCCGGTCGTGACGTCGATCTGGTTGTCCACCGTCAGCAGCTTGCCCGACGCCAGCCGGGTTTTGCCATCGCGATCGAAGGCATCGACCGCCAGCGTCTCGCCCTTGTGCAGGCGGGCGAGCACCGGCGCCAGTTTGTCCGAGGGAATGGCGAAGGTCACGCCGATCGGCTGCGTCTGGGTGATGATTACGATACCGGTGGCATCGCCGGCATGGACCATGTTGCCGGCGTCGATCTGGCGCAGGCCGAGGCGTCCCGCCAGCGGCGCCGAGACGCGAGTGAAGCCGAGTTGCAACTCGGCGTTGGCGACCTGGGCGCGGTCGGTCTGCACCACGCCCTCGTACTGGCGCACCAGCGATTCCTGCGCTTCGACCTGCTGGCGGGCGATCGAGTCCTTCGCCAGCAGGCCTTTGTAGCGGTCGAGGTCGAGCCTGGCGTTGGCCAGCAGGGCCTGGTCGCGAGTCAGCTGGCCGTTGGCTTGGTCGAGCTGCACCTGGAAGGGCCGCGGATCGATCTCCGCCAGCAGCTCGCCTTCCCCGACCAACTGGCCTTCGCGGAACGCGATGCGATTGATCTGGCCATCGACGCGCGCCTTGACCGTGACCGTATTGCGCGCGGTCACCGTGCCCAGCGCGTTGATGACGACGTCGATGTCGCCGCTCTTCGCAATGGCCGTCTGCACCACCATAGGCTTGCCGTCGGCGCCGCGCTTCCCGCCACCCTGCGGCGACTGCGCGTCCACCGGCTTGTTGTAGAACCAGTAGGCGCCGGCGGCAACGGCCATCACTCCGATGGCGATCCAGAGAATTTTCTTTTTCATGCTTATCCTTGTTCGCAAATGCTCCTGCCGTACCTCGTCGCTGGTGGCGATTATCCGCCGATAGCCCAATTCCCGATCCCAAGAATTACATTCGGTTACACATGATTCTGCTGTGCTACCCTCTGCCGGCCTCTTGGGTGGATGCCCTTTTCGGCCGGTTTCCAACCCGTCTCGCCGGCCAGTCTTGCGAAGGGAAGCATGGATCGTACCGAACGTTTCTACAAGATCGATCAGTTGCTCGGCGAGCGGCGCATCGTGCCGTTCTCCGTCTTCGCCGAGAAGCTCGGCGTATCAAGGGCGACTATCAAGCGCGATCTCGAATATCTGCGCAGTCGCCTGAACGCGCCTATCGTCTGGGACCGCGAGCAGGGCGGATACCGCTTTACCGAACCCGAACGCGGTGCCGGGCAGTACGAATTGCCCGGACTTTGGTTCAATGCCTCCGAGATTCATGCATTGTTGACGATGCAGCATCTGCTCATGAACCTTGATGCCGGAGGCCTGCTCGGACCCCATATTCAGCCTTTGCTGGTAAGGCTCGGGGCGCTGCTGGGCACGGGGAGCGACGCTTCGGAGGAGATACATAAACGCATCCGCATTATCGGAATGGCCGCGCGTCGGATGGCGTTGGATCACTTCGCTGTCGTCGGTTCGGCACTGTTGGATCGGAAGTGTCTGCTGCTGTCCTATTACGTGAGGTCGCGCGACGAGGTTACCGAGCGCGAGGTATCGCCGCAACGTCTCGTCCATTACCGCGAGAACTGGTATCTCGATGGCTGGTGTCATGTGCGCAACGAATTGCGTAGTTTCTCCGTCGATGCCATCCGCCGGGCCGAAATCCTGGAACTGCCCGCGCGCAATGTGGCCGAGAAAACCCTCGACGCCATTCTCGGGGCCGGTTACGGCATCTTCTCCGGCCGTACTGTGGAATGGGCTCGACTACGCTTCACGCCGCAGCGGGCGCGATGGGTGGCGAATGAACAATGGCATCCGCGCCAGAAGGGTGCGTTCGATGCCGACGGCAGTTATGTTCTTGAACTTCCCTATAGCGACCACCGCGAACTGGCAATGGACATACTCAGGTTTGGCGCCGATGTCGAAGTAATCGCGCCCGCCACGTTGAGAAATAAGGTCGTCGCCGAGATGAAGGCTGCACTGCGACGTTACGAGGACGGCGAAGAGGAAAAAAGTTGAGGATAGTCTTTACAAAGCGAAATTGCCTCCCTATAATCTCACCTCTCTGCTGATTGCAGATGCGGCCAACGGGCCGGGGTTCTTTAAAAATCAAACAGCCGATAGGTGTAGGCGCTTCGGAGGCTGGAGGCGGATACAGGCGGGCACTTTGAGATCGAAGGGGTGCTTG
>Ga0154359_1240_pt2 | contig 31875 bp, 23 predicted proteins | sample RifGroA2_FD_115887 | JGI IMG/M metagenome (GOLD analysis project Ga0154359, IMG submission 115887) | Rhodocyclales bacterium GWA2_65_20
CTGCCGATCAGCGCCAGGAAACCGCCGACCTGCGCCAGGAAACGGCCGATCAACGCCAAGATACGGCTGACCTGCGCGAAGAAACCGCCGACCGGCGTCAAGAGGCCGCCGACTCGCGCCATGAGGTCGCCGACCAGCGCGAAGAATCGGCCGACCTGCGCCAGGAGGCCGCCGATCTGCGCGAAGAGGTTGCCGACCTGCGCGAAGAAGCCGCCAAGGCCAAGGGCGCACTCAGCGCGCTCAATGAAGCGCACATGCGCGAGGCGAACGAACGCCTCGTCGTCGCGACGATGCAGGCCCAGACCATGACCGAGACCGCCGAGCAGGCCACCGCGCAGATGGCTTATGTGGCCGAACACGATTTTCTCACCGGCCTGCCGAACCGTTCCCTGCTGACCGACCGGCTGGCGCAGGCCATCGCGCTGGCCCAGCGTCATGGCAAGAAACTCGCCCTGATGTATCTGGACCTCGACCACTTCAAGCACATCAACGATTCGCTCGGGCATGCGGTCGGCGACCAACTGCTGCAGTCGGCCGCCCAGCGCCTGCAGGCATGTGTGCGCGACTCCGATACCGTCAGTCGCCAGGGAGGCGATGAATTCGTGGTGCTGCTGACGGAAGTCGAGGCGGCGCAGGACGCCGCCCTCAGCGCCGAAAAACTGATCAAGACCATGGCCGAACCCCATCTGATCGGCGGCCATCGGCTCCACGTCACGCTGAGCATCGGCATCAGCCTCTACCCCGACGATGGCCAGGACGTCGAAACGGTGGTCAGGCAAGCCGACATCGCGATGTATCACGCCAAGAAAAGCGGACGCAACAACTACCAACACTTCACCACGGAGATGAATGCCCGCGCGGCCGAGCGGCAATCCGTCGAGGCGTCGCTGCATCAGGCGCTCGAGCGGCGCGAGTTTGTGCTGCATTACCAGCCGAAGGTGAATCTCGAAACCGGCGCCATCACCGGCGCCGAGGCTCTGGTACGCATGCAGCAGGCCGATCACGGTCTCGTCGGCCCGACGGATTTTGTCGGCGTCGCCGAAGACTGCGGCCTGATTCTGCCGCTCGGCAAGTGGGTGCTGCGCGAAGCCTGCCGCCAGACCCAGGCCTGGCTGCAAGCCGGTCTCGACATCCGACAGATAGCGGTCAACGTCTCGCCCAGGGAGTTCCACAGCAAGGATTTCCTTGCCGGCGTGCGCGCCGTCCTCGATGACACCGGTCTCGACCCGCAGCACCTCGAACTCGAACTGACCGAAAGCGGGCTCATGCAGGACACGCAACCGACAATGGCGCTCCTGCACGCGCTCAACGACCTCGGCGTGCAGATCGCCGTCGATGACTTCGGCACCGGCTATTCGAGTCTCAGCTATCTGCGGCGTTTCCCGATCGACACGCTCAAGATCGACCAGTCCTTCGTGCAGGACATGGACGGCAACGCCGACGAGGCCATCGTCAGCGCCATCATTGCCATGGGCAAGAGCCTCAATCTGCGGGTCGTGGCCGAGGGCATAGAAACGCCGCAACAACTCGCCTTCCTGCAATCCAACCACTGCGCCGAAGGGCAGGGCTATATCTTCAGCCGCCCCGTGGAGGCCGCAGCCTTCGCCACCTTGCTGGCAGCCGCGAGGGATTAGCGGCGCATCGCGTCGGACACCGTTCTTGTCGAAGCGGTGGCGGCCGCCTCGAAGCTGCGAACCTCGACCAGCACCTCGCTCAGGCTCATCTCGCCGGCTTCCATGAGCTTGCCGACCAGATGCTGGGTCAGCGGCTGGAGCCGGGCCAGCGCCGCCTTGGTTTCGTCGTAGAGGCGCTCGCTCTGCGCTTCCATGATGGCGCGCGTTTCCGCGTCCACTTCGCGGCTGCCGCCGTGGCCGTCGCGGGCGAGCGCACCGAAGTTGAGGCGCGTCTTGCGGTACATGCCCATCTCGCCGACGGCGTGGTGCAGCAGTTGCGTCACGCGCGTGATGTCGTTGTGCGCGCCGTTGGTCGTGCCTTCCTCGCCGAAGAACAGTTCCTCGTTGGCCATGCCGCCCAGCAGCACGCGCACATCGTGCTCGATGTCGCCCTTGGTCTTGAGCAGGTTGGCGCCCTGCTTGTGGAAGACGAAGCCCAGGGCATTGGTGCGCGCATTGGCCTTGAGCGAAATCTTGATGGTCTTCATGTCGGCCAGGATCTGCTCCCAGTTGTCCCTGGTCAGCCGGCGTTCGTGCTCGAGGTCCACCAGGAAGTGGCCCCATTCGTGCACGGCGATGATGCGGCGGTCGCGCTCGCGTTCCATGGTGGTGTCGATGTTGACGTTGCCCACCAGCACGCGCTCGGCCGCCTGCATCAGGGTGTCGGCGCCGATCATTTCGCCCGCCTGCACGGCCGTGATGCCGGCCTGGTTGACGATGGTCTCCAAGTCGGCCGGGCTGCGGCCCTCGGTCACTTCCACCAGGTGGCGCAGGTCGAGGTCGGGCAGCACCTTGTCGGCGCGGCTGGCCAGGTAGTGGCCGATGATGGCGAGCCGCTCGGCGCGGTTGGGCATGCGAAAGTCCACCTTCATCTGGAAGCGGCGCAGCATGGCCTCGTCCATCTGCATGGTTTCGCTGTTGAAGTTGCTGGCGACGATCCAGATGATCTCGGCATCGACCTTGCTGCGCACGCCGTCGAGCACGGACAAGAGCGTGTTCGCGGTGTCGTCGTCGAACTTGCGGCGGCCGCCGCGCTTCATGAAAAGATCCTGCGCCTCGTCGAGGAAGACGATGCAGTGCTTGCGCCGCCTGGCCATGGTCATGATGCGGCTGAGCGTGTTCGAGCCGCCGGCGACAAAGCCCGTTTCCAGGTTGGCCGCGGAGTGGAACAGGATGGGAAGCTGCAGTTCCTTGGCCAGGTAGCTGGCCAGCTTGGTCTTGCCGGTACCGGCCGGGCCGCTGAACATCACGTTGAAGGGCTTGCAGATGCCGTACTCGGCATACTCGGCGCGGCGCTGATACTGGTCCTTGATCTGCGCCACCTCGGCCTTGATGTCGTCCATGCCCACCAGGTCGTCGATCGAGCCATGCACCTGCGCCGGCTCGATGAACTTGAGCGACTTGAACTGGCCCTTGAACTGGACGTACAGGAAGGCCAGCAGGCCGAGCGTCAGCGCGGCCGACAGCACGCCGCTGACGGCGGCCTTCCAGCCGTCCTTCCCGGACTGCGGGCGCGCGCTGGCGAAGCGCTGGTCGAGGCGCTCGAACAGTTGCAGGCTGGCGGCGCTGAGCTCGCCGCGCGGAACGAAGGCCAGCTTGGCGCCCCAGGGCGCGGTGACGGCCTTGTCGGCGAAGATCTTGCTCTCCATGTCGCTGGGGTAATACGCGTGCTGCTTGCCCTGCGACTCGATCAGGATGATGCGCTCCGATGAGGTCGACAGCAGCGGCTCGTAGATCACGGTGATGCGCTCGACCGGGTTGGTTTCCAGGAAGCTCAGCAAGGAGCCGGCGCCGAACACGACGGGAAGCTTGTCGTTAAGCGTCCACAAACCCTCGCCCGGCTTTCCGGCAACGGCCATCGCCTTGACCTGCTCGGCCACGGCGGCCTGCTTCTGGGCGAGCATGACCGAATAAACACCGGTGGCCAGGATCATGGCGGCCATCGCCAGCACCGTCAGCTTGACGGCCGTCGTTTGGGTGATGAACCAGTCCTCCAGCCGGCCGGCGGTCTTCCTGATGGCGAGCCACGGCCCCCTTGCGCCCGGCGCCGCGTCACCGGGTTTCGGCAAATCCGACATGGCAGTCCCTCGCAGCAGGCGCTATGCGGTGTTCCTGAGCCGGAACACATGATTCACGCTTACGCCGAACTGAAGCCCCTTGTAGCCAGCAGCCGGGGGTGGAGCCTCACACACACGCCCAGCTTTGTTTAGAGGCTGATTCGGGCCCCAAGGTTCCGATTACCTTCCGCGCCCGTCGCCCCGCCTGCCGGGACCGCCGCGGGCACGGCGCTGCCGCCGTGGCCCCGTTGCAGCTTGCCTCCCTCGGCGGCGCGCAGAAACACGACTCAATGTGCGACGGCGTACAGACCATGGCCATGGTTTGAGTAGCCTTGAATTGTGTGGCGCGCCTTGGAATACGGTCCCGCCGCGTACCACGAGTGTTCCCCAAGGCTGGCCAGCCACGACTCACCGTAAGGAGAAATGAAATGACACTAGGAACGATTCTGCTGATCATCCTGCTTCTAATGCTGATCGGCGCGATTCCGACTTGGCCCCACAGCCAGAATTGGGGCTACGGTCCCAGCGGCGGTCTCGGGCTGGTGTTGCTGGTTCTGCTGATTCTGTGGCTGATGGGCAAAATATAGCGCGTTGCCGCGGTGACATCGGTCACGGATGGCATACAGGTCAAGCGACGGCAGGTCGGTTTCAAGCGCAACCCGCCCGTTGACCGAGCGCCGACGAAGGGAAGGAAGGAAGATGCTGTACTATGCCATCGTCTTTTTTGTTATCGCCCTGGTCGCCGCCCTGCTCGGCTTTACCGGCATCGCGGCCGGCGCCGTCGAAATCGCCAGGATCCTGTTCTTCATTTTCATCATCCTGTTTGTTGCCTCGCTCGTCACGGGACTGATACGTCGCAAGTGACGGCGGTAACGTCAGCCAGCCCCATGCAGTTGGGCCGGGGTATTCCCCGCGGCCGACGCATCATCCCGGCAGCAGGGCCGTTATGGGTGCTGCCGTACAGAACCGGCCGGAAGTTATGAATATGCTTGGCTATCGCGAGCGTTGGCTACCCAGTGCCGCGCCCCCGACCATCGTCGACAGACGTCACCAGGAGAGCACCATGAACAAGGATCAAGTCAAGGGCCGCATCAAGGAAGCGAAGGGCAAGATGAAGGAAGTCGCCGGCAAGGTGATCGGCAACAAGAACCTGGAGCGCAAGGGGAAGATTCAGAATGCCAGCGGCAAAGCCCAGGCCGGGTATGGCGATCTGAAGAACGACCTCAAGAAAGCCAGCGACAGCGAGTGATCGTATCCTGGCTGAGCAGCCCCGGGGACGTTCTCCCCTGGGCGTTCATGCCCGTGATCGCCGTGACCAAAGCGTTGCAGATAGTCCAATCGGACCAACTACGGGAAATGTCCATGCGCCTTTCCGCTGTCGGCACTGTCTGTCAGGCCTCCGGAGGAGCCGGGGGTTGCCACGCGGTTACCCGGTTGCGGCCACTCTCCTTGGACACATATAGGGCGTTGTCGGCCTGATCGATGAGTTCCTCGATGCGCACGGCGCCCTGGCGCAGCGACGCAACACCGAAACTTGCGGTGATCGGCTGGACGCGTATCGAACGGATCGCATCCACGGCATGGGCCTCAATGGCGGAACGCATGCGCTCGGCGGTCTCCTGGGCATGCTCAAGGTCCGTATCCGGCAGCAGGATGCAGAACTCCTCCCCGCCGTAGCGACACAGTGCGTCTTCCGTGCGCGTCTTGCTTGACATGGTCCGCGCCACGACCTGAATCACCTGATCGCCGACCGAATGCCCGTACACATCGTTGAACGACTTGAAATGATCGATGTCCGCCATGATGCAGGACACCTCGCGATTGGTCCGCAACCCCTTATCGAAACTGTTGCCGGCGATCTCGAAGAAGGCCCGGCGATTCAAACATCCGGTCATCGGATCGCGCGTGGCGAGCAATCGCAGTTCCTCGTTCTTCGCCTCTATTTTCTCGCGCGACTGCTCCAGTTCGACAAGGGTGTGGCGCAGTTGCGCGTTGGTCCGATGGATCTCGGTGACGTCGTCGAAGGTCACCAGGCAGCCGCGCAACCGTCCGTCGGTGTCCGCAATCGGCGTACACGCGACGGTCATCTCGATCGGATCGCCGTGCGGCGGGGCGATCGACAGGGCGTAACCCTTGACCGGATTGCCATCGCGAAGAACGGCGTCCCAGGGGCGGGGCGTGTTCCCGTTATGTGCCGTGGCGGTCTGCGGCCAGGGCAACTCGGCCAGCAGGCGTCCGTGCAGGTCGTCGCGGCCTTCGGCGAGCAGGTTGCGGAACGAATTGTTGGCCAGGACGATGCGCCCATCCGGAGCCAGCACCACCACGCCGTCCGAGAATGCGTCGAAAGCCTTGCGGACGCGATCGGGGATCGTGGCCGACGGATCGAGGTAGTGCAGCGTACGGCGAAGATAGCAGTAGATGAGGAGAACGCCGCCGATGACGAAGGCCAGCAAAGACAGGGCCGTCGGTTCGGTCAGCCATTCGCGGATGCCCTGCGGCGAGTCGGGGGCGAACGCTATTTCGACGTCGCCCCAGTGCTTTCCGTTCGCTTGGAGTGGCAGGCGCAGGTGATTCGACGGGCGTCCCGTTTCCGGCGCGGCCCAATAGCGCCCATGGTCGCCGCGCTGGTCAACGATGTACCCCGATGCCTCACGCAGCGCGACCGAAAGAACCTCCGGGTTCCGCGTTAACACCGATTGCAGCGCACTGCCGAGCGATTTCTCGTTCCCCGTCGCGGCCAGCGAGGCGATCTGGACGGCAAGGTTCTCGGCGAAGCGCCGCTGCGACTCCTGTTTCGTGCGCTCACGATCCGGGACCACGTCGAAAACGAGATTCAGTGCCAGAAGCATACCGAAAACGAGCGCCATCAGACCAACGGTCAAGCGCACCACCGGGCTGACGCGCAAGACGCCGCGCAAGGCGACGTGCGCGCTCACGGACGGCCTCCGCTAGCGGCGGGGGCGAGGATGTCGCCGACCGCGTTTTCATCTCGCAACGCTTCGTCGCTGTCGTCCGGTTCCCGGCGCCGCTCGCGCCCGTCATCGTTCGGCAGAATCGGCAGCAGATCCAGTTGCCGCCAGGCCGGTACCGCCGCGAGCATGGCCGCCAGCAGGCCGCTGATGCGCAGCGACCACCAGACCGCACCGGCCGTCAGCGTGATACCAAGCATCTGCGCCGGCGGTACCGAGAGTTCATATGCAATGATCTCGTCACGCGAGTCCTCACCGGCGGGCATGCTTCCGACATGCAGCTCGCGGCCCGATCGACTCGACGCCGCCTCTCCCGCTTCGCCGGTGGACAGCGACGCCAGCCGGAGGGGAGACGGGTCGTAGGCGACGCCCTGGACTAGCTCGATTGGCGCGATTTCCGCGGTGTGGCGGATCTTGTCGGCGACTACGGGCTTGGTCAGCTGGAGAGATTGAACCGAAGCCGACTGGGGTGGAAGGCCGACGGCGATCAGGCCGTCGTTCGAAGCCGGTGCCTGATGCGGCGCAGCCGGTGTTTCGCGATCTGCGGCGACGGGCTCTGCGGCGATGAACTCTGCGGCGACGGGCACCGGCGCTTCGGTGCTCTCTGCTGTTACGGCTAGCCGAACAGGGTCAGGGCTCGGGCCACTACCGCTGCCGGTGGTGGTGGGCAGACCGCTGAACGTGGCGGGGTTAGCGCTGGGGTTAGCGTCAGCATTGGCATCGTCGTTTGCATTGCCGTTGCCGTTGGCCACGGTAGCGGTCTGCACGCTGTCCAGGCTTTCGGCCGATCCCTGGCCATCGGTGTAGCCGACGCGCACGTTGATCGCGTTGCCGACATCGGCCGCGCCCAGCGTGTAGGTCGAGGCGTTGGCGCCGGCGATGGCGGCGCCGCCGCGCAGCCACTGGTAGCCGTAGGCGCCGAGGCCGTCGGCATCGGCAATGGCGCCGGTGTCGACGCTCAGCGTCTGGCCCTCGCTGACAGTGCCGGCGATCGCCGGCAGGCCACCCGGGGCGTCGTTGACATTGGCGATGGCGGCGGTCGGGGCGCTGGTCAGGGTTTCATCCCAGCCCTGGCCATCGGTGTAGCTGATGCGCAGGCTGATCGCGCGGCCGACGTCGGCATCGCCGAGCGTGTAGCTCGGGGCGTTGGCGCCGGCAATGGCGGCGCCGCCGCGCAGCCACTGGTAGCCGTAGGCGCCGAGGCCGTCGGCGTCGCTGATGGCGCCGGTGTCGGCGCTCAGCGTCTGGTCTTCCGTCGCGCTGCCGGCGAGCGCCGGCAGGCCGGCGGTGAAGTTGTTGTAGCCGACCTGGAATGCCAGATCCTGCGACGCCTGCGGGTTGCCGCTGGGGTTGAGGTGGGTACCCCTGGGGTAGTTGCCCGACGGGTCGTAACCCACGTAGACCTTGCCCGCCGCCGCGTCGCTGCTTATGCGTATGGTGTAGGTGGTGCCATAGTCCAGCGCTATGTCGGGCATCTGGAAGGCGGTGAAGGCGAGGCTGGTGCCGAGGCTGCTCGATGGCAGCGTCGCACTGCCGATGACATTGCCATCCCAGCTGTCGCGCAGCGTCACGATGATGTTCTGCGCCGGCGCGTCCTGGTCCTGGCGTAGCGCCAGGCTGATCTGGTTGACGGTGTAGCTGCCGCTGCCGCCCAGGTGCTTGAAAGTCTGGCCGCGTTCCAGATTGGACTTGATCTGCTGGTCGCCGGCGTAGCCGGTGAACTCCTCGTCAATCGGGAGCAGCCCGTCCCATTCCGCCCGCAGGGTCTCGCCGAAGGCCACGCCGGTGTCGACCTGGCCGCTGCGATACTCGAGATCCCAGTCGCCGCCCAAGGCGGCGTAGCCGGTGACGTCATTGCTGGCCGCGACATCCGCCCCCGTCAGGCTGGCCAGCGCGTCCAGCATCGCCTGGCCATCCGGCCGCGCCGCGACATCGCAGCCGTAGATCAGCAAATCGCCCGCGTCGCTCAGGGCGCTGCCCCAGTCCTTGATCCGGGCCGCCTGATCGCGCAGCGTGGCGGAGTCCAGTGCGCCGCTGCCCAGTTCCACATAGCCGTCCGCGCCGTGGGAGACGAGGTGCAGCGCATCGATGCCGTGCCGCTGCTGAAGCACCTCGCCGATCTGCGCCACCCCGTCGCGGTTGGGATCGAGCAGGAATATCTCGATCTGCCGCGAACCGTCGTTCCGGTCGGCCAGATCATCGACCAGCTTCCGGTAATCGGGCACCCGCATGTCGACGAATACCAGTTCGTGGCGGCGGTGTTCCTCGGCGGAGTTCTGACTTGTCTGCGGCGCGGCGCTCGCGGCCGCGTCCAGGAGGCGCACCTCGGCTTGTCCGCTCCAATGATCGGGAGCGAGTATTCCTCCGCCTAAGTCGGCGGAGTAAAGGATGCGCGGCTCCAACTCCTCCAGCACGGGGCGTTGGCGCGGCGACAGGTGGTGGCGTTGGCGCATGGCGGCTCGACGCGACGCGCTCAGTAGCTGCGCTTGGGCGCAGCAGCGACCCTGGGTTGGCTCGCCGGCAGGTTCGGATCGGGCCTCAGCAGCGCCGGCCGGATAGGCGCGGACGATGTCGTGGTGACCTGCCTGCTGGCAACCACCGGCAGTTCCAGCCCAAAATCCGTCTTGCAGCGCAGCCCCGCCGGCAGCGCAAAATCCGGGTTGGGCAGCTCCAGCTGTACGCGGAAGGTATTGCTGGGCCCGTCGATGAGCTTGTCGACCAGCGTGACCCGCGCACTGGTGGCCACGGCGTCGGGCAACTGCGGCTGCACGCTCGCCGTCGTTCCAGACTTTATCTTGCCGTAGAACGCGGCCGGAACCACGACCTGCACTTTCAGCGGATTGATCCTGGCGACGCGGAACAGGGGTTTCTCCTCCACGCGTTCGCCGACCGACAGATAGCGCTCGGCGACGATGCCGTCGAACGGGCTGCGGATCACGCGCTGGGCCAGTTGCGCCTGGGTCAGTCCCAGTTCCTGACGGGTCGTGTACTTCTGCTCCGAGGCCTGCCGCGACTTTTGTTCGGCCAGCTCGACCTCGGTGCGCGCCTGATCGACGGCTTGCTGGGAGATGAATTTCCTGGCCTGGAGGTTTTGCGCCCGTTCGAGCTTCTGGCGCGCAAAGTCGAGACTGGTGCGCGCGGCCAGCTCGTCTGCCTCGGCCTGGGCGCGGCTATGGGCGACCGCCACGGCGGCACGTTCGACATCGCTGCGCAGCCTGGCGATGACCTGGCCCTTGACCACGCGGTCGCCGCGGTCGACCAGAACCGCCTCGATTATCCCGATTGCCGGCGCTCCCACCTCGGCCACCTGCTGCGGCTCGATCAGGCAGCCCATGGGTTGGGCGCCGAGAACCGGATGGATGCCGGAGATCAGCCAGGCAGCCAATCCCCCGATAACACGGCCAGCCGGCGATGCCTTGGTGAATGCGGTGCGGTTGATGGCCATGATCCCTCCTGGATTGAGCGGGCAAAGGCATCCTTTGCCAACGCTGCCAGACTAGGGGGCGCGCGTGAATTTATTAGGTTTCATGAGCTGAGAGGCGTGCGCCGAATAGACTATGGAACGAGCTCGGGTACGCGCTGTGAACGCGCCGTGGACACCCAATTGGATCACTTGCTTTGAGATCGGCGCCGCCGGCATCGCCGACATGGACGCCGGCAATCGCCCTTAGACCGCGGCGCTTTGCGCCGGCATCATAGCCGGCAGGCCTTCCGTGTTCAGCAGCGCCCCGAAGCCGGCGACCGGCAGCGGCCGGCTGTAGAGGTAGCCCTGGCACACCTCGCAACCCAGGCCGCGCAGGAAATCGAGTTCACGCTCACTTTCAACGCCCTCGGCGACCACTTCAAAGCCCAGGCTGTGGGCCATGGCGATAATGGCCGTCACGATCGCGGCGCTGTTGCTGTCGCGCTCGACCCCGCTGACGAAGGAGCGATCAATCTTGAGCTCGTCAATCGGGAAGCGCTTCAGATAGCTCAGCGACGAATAGCCGGTGCCGAAGTCGTCGATGGACAACGCCACGCCGCTGGCCTTGAGTTCGTCCAGTGTCAGGATGAAATCCCGAGCGTTCTCCATGATCCCGCTCTCGGTTATTTCCAGACAAAGATACCGGGCATCGACCTGGGCGCCGGACAGCGCGGACTGGACATCGTGCGGGACCGTCCGCTGCCGGAACTGGTGGCTGGAGACGTTGACCGAGATTCGCGGCACCTGGCGCCCCGCAGCCTGCCAGGTTGCGATCTGCCGGCAAGCCGTGTCGAGAACCCATTGCCCAAGCGGAAGGATGAGTCCCGTCTCCTCGGCCAGCGGAATGAAATCGGCCGGGTTGACCATGCCGTGCTGCGGATGGCGCCAGCGTACCAGGGCTTCCGCTCCGACGAGCCGATGGGTTTTCAGCTCGACCTTGGGTTGGTAATGGAGTTCCAGTTCGCTGCGCTCGATCGCCTTGTGCAGCTCCGTTTCGAGGCTCAGCCGGTGGTGGGAACTGGCATTCAGATCCTTCGAGAAGAAGCGGTAGCTGTCGCGGCACTCGCGTTTCGCGTGCCGCATGGCGAGGCCCGCCGCGTTGAGGACCGTGTCCCGTGCCGTGCCGTCGGACGGAAACAGGGCGATGCCGATGCAACAGGTGGCGAACAGCTCATGCCCGTTGATGTCGAAGGGGGCCGCGATGCTGGCCAGGACTTTTTGCGCAACGCCTGCCGCGTCGGCGCTCTTTTCGATTTGTGAAAGCAGCACGGTGAATTCGTCGCCGCCCATGCGCGAAAGCAATGGCTGCTGCGCTGCGTCGGGCGCACGCATGACGATGTCCGTTTCCCGCAGAGAATCGCCCAGCCGCTGCGAAACAGCCCACAGCAGCCGGTCGCCGATGCCCGGTCCGAGTGCCTCGTTGACATGCTTGAAGCGGTTCAGGCCGATGTGGAGCACCGCGCCCAGGGTGCCGTAGCGGCGCGAGAACCTGATCGTCCAGTCCAGGCGTTCGAGGAAGCGCTCGCGGTTCGGCAGTCCGGTGAGAACGTCGGAATAAGCCAGTTTGTCCTGGTAGGTCTTGACGGCCAGCGTGTTGCGCAGGCGTGCCGCCAGCTCGCTCGCATCCACCGGCTTGGCCAGGAAGTCCGTCGCGCCGAGCTCCAGCGCCTTGAGCCGGGTGGCGGCATCCGCAGTCGCAGTGAGCATGATCACCGGTATGCACTTGAGGAAATTGTCGCTCCGCATCCGCGCCAGAATCTCCAGGCCGGATGCCTCGGGCAGGACCAGGTCGAGAAGAAGCACGTCGGGCCGCTCGTCGTTGAGCAGATCGAACACTTCACTGGGGCGGCTGGTCGAAACCAGGTTCCGGTATCCGATCTGCTCGAGAAAGGCCCGCAGCATCTCGGTGCTGAGTTCTTCGCTGTCTACCAGCATGATCTTGGCCGATTTCTCTGCTTCATGATCCGCCCGGCCGTCGGGCGGTGCCCCTGCGCCCTCTGCCGGTTGCGGCCAATAGCCACTGCCCGGCACTGCGGTGGCGGACAACGGCGATGGCTGCGGCAGGTCGATCATTTTGTCGTCACTCCAGCGGGCCGCCGAAGCCGAGGCGGCGATCCATGGCTTGGTCATGCTCATGCAGCCGCCGGCGTTCCAGCACGTGGCGGCGCTCCACCAGCCGTTGCGCCGTCGCGGCGAGCGCACGCACGAACGGGCTCGCCAGCGATGCAGCCCGGGCCGCAACCATGCGAAGCGCCGCAGCGGGCACGACCTCCCGGAACAGCGGGGCGTCGGCCGCCAGCCAGGTCTCGACGCTGCCGGGATCGCCTTGGCGCGCGCACCGCCCCGCGAGTTGGCGGTCGATGCGCCGCGCCGTGTTGATCTGGCAGCAGATGACGTGAAGTCCGCCGAGTTCGGCGACGCCGGCGCCGAGCGCGATGTCGGTGCCGCGACCGGCCATGTTGGTGGCCACGGTGACGGCGCCGCGCTGCCCGGCGTGGGCCACGATCCCGGCTTCGTTCCGGTCGTGGCGCGCGTTGAGAACCCGGTGCGTGACTCCCGCCGCATTCAGGCAAATCGACAAGGCCTCGGAATCCGCGACCGCGGCGGTACCCACCAGAACAGGCCGGCCGCTGCGCTTGAGTTCGACGATGCGCTGCGCGACCGCGCGCCAAAGGGCCTGGCTGTCCGGAAACAGCCGGGTCGGCATGATCTTGCGGCGGTCGGCGCAGCGCAGCGGCACGCGGCGCACGGCCAGGCCGTATTGCGCCCGCAGTTCGCCGGCGGATTCGCACAGCGTGCCGCTCAATCCGCCCAGGCGCAGATAGCGGGAGAAGAAGCGCTGATACGTGATCTGGGCTGCGGTTTCCTGCGCTGCGGTCGGCGCGCATCCTTCCTTCAGTTCGATCAGCTGATGCAGGCCGCGCGACCAGGCGCGCCCGTCCGCAACGCGTCCGCTGGTTTCGTCGATGATCAGGATTTTGCCGTCGCGCACCAGATAGTGGCGGTCGCGCCGGTACAGATGCCATGCCGCCAAGGCGGTGCTGATGGTCTCTTCGCGATGCAGGCGGTTGTGCCAGACGGCGGCGCAGTGCTGCACCAGCGCCTCGACGCGCGCGCGGCCCGGCGCCGTAAGATGTGCCGCATGCGTCGCCGCGTCGAGGCGAAAATCGGCGTCGACGTCGAGCCGGCGGGCGATGTCGAGCGACTGGCTCAGATATCCGGATTCCTGTTCGTTGCCTGTCGACCGCGACAGGATGAAGGGCACGCGGGCTTCGTCGATCAGGATGCTGTCGGCTTCGTCGATGATGGCCATGCACAGGCCGCGCAGCAGCAAGGGGGCGCCGGCCACACCAGAAAAACGGCTCACGCGCTGTTGCAACGGATCGCGGCTGCGGCTGATTCCGTCGCGCAGATAGTCGAAGACCAGTTCCCTGGCCGTGCTGTAGGTGATGTCGCAGCGATGGGCGGCGCGGCGTTCCTGGGCTTGCTGTCCCGGAAGTGCCGTGCCCACCGTCAGGCCGAGGGCGGTATAGACCGGCTGCAACAGCTCGGCGTCGCGGGCGACCAGATAATCGTTGGCGGTGACGACGTGCACCGGGATGCCGGCGAGCGCGGCACTTGCCGCAGCAAGGGCCACGGCGCAGGTCTTCCCCTCGCCGGTCGCCATCTCCGCCAGTCGATTGCCCAGCACGATAGCGGCGGCGATGACCTGCGTGTCGAAAATCCGCATGGCGAGCCGGCGCTCGCACGCCACGGCGGCGAGCGCCAGCGCGCTCGCGATATGCCGGTCGTGCAAGCCATCCTGCTGGAGCGCCAGCCGCAGTGTGCGCACCGCGGCGGAGAAATGCGCGTCGTCCAGCCGGCTAAACGATCTTCGTTGCGCCGCGAAGGCAGTCAGCAGCGACTGGCGCGCATCCGAACGCAGCCGTGCCGCGCCGTCGGCAAGCGTTCTGAGTGCGGCGGACAGGCCAGGCCCGGTCCGCTCGGGCCGAGCGGAAATTCGCTCGGGATAGTCGCCCCAGCGGAGTCCAGGCATTGGGCGGTCGGCGGCTGTCATCGGCGGTGGGCGAGATGGCGGCGGATCATTCGCCGGGATCGAAATGGCTCAGGAAGAGCTGGCTGGCCCGCCGGAAGCCCTGCATGGCCAGCGGCTCGGAACCGTGGTCGAAACGCACCCAGGCGCGGCCGCCGACACGCGCGAGCGTTGCGCCGGGAAGCGTCAGATCGATCAGGAATACCGGCGCGAGGCTGCGCCGCCCTTCCGCATCGGCCGGATCGGTGGCATAGGGTCCGCCGCCGCGGTCGCCGAGTGCGGGGCTTGGCAATAGATGGGACGCCGCGGGTTCGTCCTGCGTCAGCCTCGCCGCCAGCCGCATCCCCGGAGCATCCGCCAGGCGGGCTTCCGCGTGCCGGGTTCGGTTGCGGACGAGATGTGCATCCGTCTCGGCAACCGCGGCGCGTACCCGCAACCTGGCCGGATCCAGCACGTAGCCGAGATCCTCGCCCTGGCGGCCGAATTTGCCCAGCATGTCGGCCTGATTCGGCATGACCAACCTGCCGCCAACCCCGGCGCGCACCTCAAGCTGGGCGATGCGTTGCTCGCTGCGTTCGAGTTCAGCCTCGGTGCGGTCGATCTGCTCGGCGAGATTCTGCGCGCCGGCGGGATCGCGCAGCAGGAGTTGAGACAGTTCGGCCTGTAGTCCGCCGAGCCGGCTGGCCAACTGGTCGCGCGTCGCCTTCAGGTCGGGGTTTTGCAGCACCGCCAGCAGGTCGCCCGGCTCCACCAGCTCGCCGTCGCGGCGCGGCAGGGCGACGATAAACCCATCCACTTCCGCGCGCACATGGGCTTGCTCCGGCAGCCAGACCACCGCAGGTGCGACAGTCGACAGCGGGGCCGGCACGACGAACAGCAGCACGCCGGGAACCACAGCCAGGAGGGCGATCCCGCCACGGAGGCGGGTGAGTTCCGGCCCCGGTGCAGCGGCGGCAAGTGCCTGCCTGAACCAGGTCACGGCCGGCCGCAGCAGCATCGACGCGGCGATATAGATCGCGGCGCACACGCCGAGCAGGAACCATTTCGAGCCGAACCAGAGGACGATCGCGATTGAAATACCGAGCCGGTAGGCAAACGACAACGGTGCGTAGAGCAGGAGCCACCGCGTTTCGCCGGCGGCGGCCGGCGGCGGTTCCGTCCGCATGCGCAGCAGGTGGCGGCGCACCAGATGGCTCCAGTACGCGCTGCTGCGTGCGGCGAGATTTGGCAGATCCAGCAGATCGCACAGTACGTAGTAGGCATCGAAGCGCAGTAGCGGATTGCCGTTGAACAACAGCGTCGAAATGCCGCCGATGGCCATCACGACGAAGGCGGCGTCGCGCGCCAGCCCCGGTTGAATGTTCAGCCAGACGAGGAGCGCCAGCGCGGCGAGGCTCGTTTCCACCATGACGCCTGCCGCCGCCACGGCCGCGCGCTGCGTGCGTCGCGCGAAACCCGACGCGGCAGAAGCGTCCACGTAGGGTGCCGGCACCAGGACCAGCAGGGCCACCCCGATCTCGTGCACCTCGCCTCCCCATCGCCTTACGGCCAGCGCGTGCCCCAGTTCGTGCAGAGCCTTGATCAGGGGGAAAAGGAGCCAGGCCAGCGCCAGATGGCCCGGCGTCAACAGGTGCATCCGGGCATGGGCTTGCAGTTCGCTCCAGTTGGCCGCTGCCAGCAAGAAGCCGAGCACGACGACGGCGAGCCAGATCCAGAACGCGGCCGGACGAAACAGCAGCGCGGCGACGGCATCGAGTCGGGGGAGCCATCCCGACGGATCGCCGAGGGGAAAGCGGAAGGCGAACGGGTTAACCATGAGACGACGCTGTCGGCGGCTGCGCTCCTCGCTGCGCCGGAACAGGCCGTCGGTATCGGGAGAGCGCTCGCACTGCAGCAGTTCGTGCTCGTTGAGCTGGGCCAGCAACTCGATGACGTCGTTCTGGGTCGGCGCGGCATCCCCCCGGCTTTCGAGGACGGCATCCCATACCCGTTGCACGTCGTGGCGGCCGTCACAACGGCCGATGAACTGGTAGGCCGGCTCGTTGATCATGTGCTGGCGGCCGGTTGCGGCATCGGACAGGACGTACCACAGCTCGCCCCGCCGCTGCTGGCGTTGCGTGCGCACCTGTGGCCGCAAGCGCGGGTGCAGCTGGGCGACGCGGTACCACTGGGCGCTGAACAGCGCGGTCATCTCAGGCACCCCACGACCAGAGCGTCATCTCTAGCCATTCGCCGATGCGGTGAGTGACGATCCAGCCCAGCGGCCGGGTGCCGGCTTCGATCTTGGCGATGCCTTGAAGTCCGGGACGCAGCCCGGCGGGCGGGTTGTCGAAGCTCGCTTCCACCTCGAAGAAATTGCGGCCGTCGCGACTGGTCGCCATCGGGATGACGCGGCTGACGGAAAAAGCCAGCCGCTCGCCGGGCAGCGCCGCGAGCGCCAGCTGGCCGCGCTGGCCGAGGACGACATCGCCGATTTCGCGCTCGTCGACCTCGACCATCAGGCGGAAGGCCTCGCGCGGGGCGAGCGTGAGCAGCACCTCGCCCCGTTTCACCGGCGCCCCCAGCGATTGCGACAGATCGCCCTTGATGACGATGCCATCGATGGGAGCGGTTATCTGCGAGCGCTCCAGTTCCGCACGCGCCAGTTGCAGTTGCGCATCGGCCTCGCCGGCGCGTGCCTGGGCCAGCGCATACTGGGCGCGATCGGCGCGAGCCAGTGCCGCCGCCGCGCTGTTCTCGTGCTGGGTCAGTTCGGCCTCCCACTTGCGGGCCAGCAGCAGCAGATCCTGCTGCGCGAGTTCAACCAGCAGGTGTCCGACCTTGACCTCGTCGCCGGGGCGCGCATGGACTGCGTGCAAATAGCCGTCGGCAGGTGCGGCCAGCACCCGCTGCACCGCGCCTTCCAGGCGCGCCGGAGCACCGATGCGATGGGTCAGCGGGGCAACGGCCAACAGCAGGGCGGCGCCTAGCCCCGCCAGCCAGCCCAGCCGCCGCGCGCGTTGGCTCCGGCCGCCCCACCCGTCGCGTAGCGCCGAACCGGCGCGGACATGCCAAGGCTGCTCGGCGCGCTGTTTCAGGTCGATCAGCGGGGCAAGCATGCAGGCCAGCTGCTCGATGGCGTGCACGGTTCCGGTCGCGATGGCCGCGCGGCGCTCGAAGCAGAGTGCGCCGATGGTTTCACCGGCATTGATCAGCGGAATGCTCAACACCGAGTTCTGGCCCTGGGCGGCCAGCTCGGCATGCGCCTGCACGATGCGCGGCGGCATCTCGGGGGGCGGCGGATAGACGATCGATACGTCCTGGTCGATGGCTTCCTGCATCGCGCCAGCCAGCGTCCGGATCAGCCCCTGGTGCGGCGCGAACTCCGCGCTGTGGGACAAGGCGACGACGCTCAACTCGTGCCGCCGTATGAGGCCCAGGGTGACGCGCTCGAAGTCCAGCGTGCTGACCAGCGCGCTCGCCAGCGCGCTGGCGGCCTGCTCCAGCGGCTGTGGCCCCAGCAGCTGCGCCTGCAGGTGCAGCAGCCCGGCGCTGTCCGCCTGCTGCTGCGGCGCGCTCGATGCTTGCAGCATCCCGACGAGGGGGGCGGCGGCGCCCTTAAGGTTGTGCAGCAGCGCTTCGTCGGAGTCCGCCGGCTCGGCCTGCACCGCCACCGCGACCGCCCCGAACATGCCGTGGTCGCCGGCCAGCGGCAGCGACAGGATGCGCCCCGGCCCATCGCTGGTGCCCACCGGCGGAATCAGCGCGATGGCGCTCCCGCGCTTGATGGCGGCGCGGGCGGCAGACATGAGCGGGGCGTTCGCCGTGGGCGAGTCGGGCCAATGCACCGTCTCGTTCAGCCCTTGTTCGCTGCCGAGCAGCACGACGGCCGATCTGACCCCGGCACCGCGCTCGCAGTATCCGAGCAGCCAGCGCCGGGTCAGATCCGATCGACTTGCGGCCGGGGTCATCTGCTTCATCGTCTTCCCCCTTGTGATCCCAACCCTCTGTCATGGATCGATGACGGAGAAATCGTTCGCAGCTTGTTCCGTGTCTCCCGAACAAGCGACGTTCAAACTGTCGTCATGAATCCTATGGAATCGCATACCCAATGGAAATACTCGGATATCGCTATTTTGAGTACTGGAATTCACGTAGTCGCGCCTGCCTGGTATTGGCGCGGCGGAGGTGCGCAGCGCCCGGCGGCGGCCACGCTATACTTCGATTTCATACGGAACCCGACGCCATGACCGCCGCCAAACGCTGGCTGACTTTCGCCCTGATCGCCCTCGCCGTGTTCGTCGGCGCCGGGGCCGTCGGCCTCAATTTCGCGACGCGCACCCTCAAGGCCAAGGTGGAACAGGCTCTCGGCGCACAGAGCGAGATCGGCGAGATCGTCCTCGGCTGGCATGCCGTCGAGGTGCGCGGTTTGCGCATCCGCGGCCCCAAGGGCTGGCCGGCGGAAGACGCGCTGCGCGCCGAGCGCATCGTCATCGAGCCGCAACTGGCGAGCATTTTTTCCGAGCGCGTACAGATTTCCGCGATCCGCGTCGACAAGGCCTACCTGTCGGCGCTGCGCGCAGCCGACGGCAGGATGCGCCTGCTGCCCAGCCTGCTGGAGGACAAGGCCGCGACGGACAAGGGCGCGGCGCCCGCCGTCACCCTGGACGCCGTCGAGCTGCGCGATGCGGCGATCGAGTTCTTCGACGCCACGGTGAGGAAGCCGCCCCTCAAGCTGCGCCTGGAAAGCATCCAGGCCACGGTGACCGACATCGAATTGCCGGCGCTGGCCGCGCGTTCGCGCATCCACCTCGACGGCACGCTCAAGGGCGCCCATCACGACGGCAAGATCGCCGTGGATGGCTGGATGACCCTGGCGAGCCGCGACTCGGAGATCGGCCTCAAGCTGCACGGCGCGGACCTGACGGCCTTGCAGCCCTACCTCATCAAGGCCGCCGAGACGGGCGTGAAGAAGGGCAGCCTCGACCTCGACCTGCAATCCGCCGTCAAGGCCAAGCACCTGCGCGCGCCGGGCGCGATCAACCTCAAGGGCCTGGAACTGGAGTCGGGCTCGGGCACCTTCCTCGGCATGCCGCGCCAGGCGGTGGTGGGGCTGATGAAGGACAAGGCGGGCAATATCGCCGTCAAGTTCGTCCTCGAAGGCAACCTCGACGACCCCAAATTCCAGCTCAACGAGAACCTCTCCACCCGCTTCGCCGCCGCGGTGGCCGACACCCTCGGCATCAGCGTCGAGAGCCTGGCCAAGGGCGTCGGCGAACTCGGCCAGAAGAGCGGCAAGGCCCTGAGCGACGTGACCAAGGGCGCGGGCGAGAAGCTGAAGGGATTGTTCGGCAACTAAGCCGGCGTCACGGGAGTTCTTCGACTTTCAGCCAGACGCGGCGGTCGTCGCGGGCGTTGCGCGTGGCGTAGCTCGTCGTGCCGCTGCGGTCGCCGGACGTATCCTGCGCCGAGCCGCCGAGTTCGATCCATTCGCCGAGACGGCCGGAAACCGTGGTCGAGATGTGCTGGACGTTGGCGCTGCCGGGCAAGGCTCCCGGCGTGTCGTGCGTCGGGCTGATATCGAGCGTGACGCGGTCGCCGGACAGGCGCGGCGCGGCGTAGAAGCCGGTGCCGATGTCGCGGTACACGACGGTCTCGGAGACGAAGACGCCGGTCGGCGTCTGCACCACCTGGCGCAGCGGCAGCGGCACCGACTGGCCGACGTTGATCCAGGCACTGCCGCCTTCGATGGTCTGCACCTTCTGGCTGACGTTGTCGGCGCTGCTGGTGCGCGCCTCGTAGGCGTTGCCGCGGATCGCACTGTCGCCGCGGCGGATTTCCATCGTGCCGGCGCTGCTGTTGCCGCGCCCGCTGGAGATGATGCGCACGTTGCGGCCCAGCGCCACGTCGCCGGAGACATCCGCGCCGCGCGCATCTGCCTGGCGCTCGCCGCCCTGGCGCACCGAGATCATCAGCCGGCGCGCCTCGCGGTCGAGTTCGGCGAGCACGCGCTGGATGTCGGCGCGGTTGCGCTCGCCGGTGCGCAGGAAGAGCTTGTAGCCGGTGCCGGAGAGGGCGCCGCCCTGCTCCAGCAGGGGCCGCAGTTGCGGCAGCACCTGCTCGGCGCTGCGGAATTTGAGCGTGATGATTTCGAGCTGCTGGGCATGGGCGCCGCCGATCCAGGCCAGCACGGCGACGAGCAGGACGATGCGCTTCATGCCGGCCTCATTTCGTGCGATTCACCGGCGGCTCTTCGATCATGTAGCCGAAGCCACGCAGGGTGCGAATCGAGACGCCGGCACCGGCGAGCTTGACGCGCAGGCGCGAGATATAGACGTCGATGGCGTTGTCGCTGAGGGCCTGGCGGTCGTTGCCGAGCGCCTGCTGGAGCTGCTCCTTGCCCACCACCTGGCCGACGCGCAGCAGCAAGCGGGTCAGCACGCTCCATTCGCGGGCCGTCAGATTGACGGGCGTCTCGCCGATCCAGGCGCGCTTGCCGAGGAGGTCGGCGGCGAGGCCCGCCACCTCGATGCGCTCGTTGCGCTGCGCCTGGCTGCGCCGCAGCAAGGCGCGGATACGGGCTTCGAGTTCCGCGACGGCGAAAGGCTTGACGAGGTAGTCGTCGGCGCCGAGGTCGAGCCCGCGCACGCGCTGCTCGACGCGGTCGTAGGCCGAGACGATAAGCACGGCGCAATCGCGCGCCGGATCGAGATGGCCGAGGACGTCGAAGCCGTCGATGCCCGGCAGGCCGATATCGAGCACCAGCGCATCGAAGTGCGCGGCGGCGAGCGCGGCCACCGCGCCCTCGCCGCTGCCCGTATGCACGACCTCGCAGCCCTGGGCCTCGAGGATATTCACCAGTCCTTCCGCCAGCGGCAGGTCGTCCTCGACCACGAGGACTTTCGGCAGCGTCCGCGCGGAGCGCCGCACATGCTCCCGCCCTGTGCGCTCCGCCGGCATTGCCGTTCCGTTTCCGCCCATCGCCTTCGCTCCCGCAAACCCTTCCCGCCGCCGGGCGGGACGTTATACTTCATGACTTTACACCGTCCGCCAGGTCGCCATCCATGAAGATCGAAACCCTCGCCTTACACGCCGGCTACAGCCCCGACCCGACCACCAAGGCGGTCGCGGTGCCCATCTACCAGACCACTTCCTACGCCTTCGACGACACCCAGCACGGCGCCGACCTGTTCGACCTCAAGGTGGCCGGCAACATCTATACGCGCATCATGAACCCGACCACGGCGGTGCTGGAGGCGCGCGTGGCGGCGATGGAAGGCGGCATCGGCGGACTCGGCGTCGCCTCGGGCTCGGCGGCGATCACCTATGCCATCCAGACCATCGCCGAGGCCGGCGACAACATCGTCTCCGTCGGCACGCTCTACGGCGGCACCTACAACCTGTTCGCCCACACGCTGCCGCAGTACGGCATCGAGGTGCGCTTCGCCGACTACCGCGCCCCGGAGTCGTTCGCGCCGCTGATCGACGCCCGCACCAAGGCCCTCTACTGCGAGTCCATCGGCAACCCGCTCGGCAACGTGGTGGACATCGCGGCGCTGGCCAAAATCGCCCACAAGGCCGGCGTGCCGCTGATCGTCGACAACACGGTGCCGACGCCCTACCTGTGCCGCCCCATCGAGCACGGCGCCGACATCGTCGTGCATTCCCTGACCAAGTATCTCGGCGGCCACGGCAACAGCCTCGGCGGCGTCATCGTCGACTCGGGCAAGTTTCCCTGGGCCGAGCACAAGGAGCGTTTCACGCGCCTCAACACGCCGGACGTCTCCTACCACGGCGTCATATACACCGAAGCGCTCGGCGCCGCCGCCTTCATCGGCCGCGCCCGCGTCGTGCCGCTGCGCAACACCGGCGCGGCGATCTCGCCGTTCAACAGCTTCCTCATCCTGCAAGGCATCGAGACGCTGGCCGTGCGCATGGACCGCATCTGCCAGAACACGCTGGCGGTGGCGAACTACCTCCAGGGCCACGCCAAGGTCGGCTGGGTGAAATACGCCGGGCTGGCGGATCATCCCGAACACGCGCTGGCGCAGAAGTACATGGGCGGGCGCGCCTCGGGCATCCTGACGTTCGGCGTCCAGGGCGGCATGGCCGGCGGCGGCCGCTTCCAGGATGCGCTCAAGCTCGTCACGCGGCTCGTCAATATCGGCGACGCGAAATCGCTCGCCTGCCACCCGGCCAGCACCACGCACCGCCAGCTCTCCGCCGACGAAATGAAGAAGGCGGGCGTGTCGGAAGACATGGTGCGCCTCTCCATCGGCCTCGAACACATCGACGACATCCAGGCCGACCTCGAGCAGGCCCTGGCGGCAGTGTAAGAGCGGACCTGGCTGGCGCGCCGCATGAGCGACGATCCGCCGTCCTTCGCCCGGGAACGGCGCCAGGCCCTGAGGCTGGCGCTGGCCTATGGGGCCATCGGCGGCACCTGGGTGCTGCTGACCAGCGGCATCCCGGTGCTGCTGATCAGCCGGTCGATTGCCGCCGCCGACCTGCCCTGGGGCCAAGCGGCGAGCGGCTGGCTGGTGGTCTGCGCCACCAGCTGGATGCTCTACCTGCTGGTGAAGGAAAAACTCGATGACGCCAGCCGCGCCGCCCTGCAGATGAAGCTGCGCGACCGCGCCTTCGAATCCAGCGTCAATTCCATTATCATCACGCGGCACGAGCCGGGCGGCAACCCCGTCGTCTATGTCAATCCCGCCTTCCAGCGCATCACCGGCTATACGGCGGAAGAAGCCGTCGGCCGCGATTGCCGCTTCCTGCACGGCAGCGACCACGACCAGCCGGCGCTGGAGGGCATCCGCGCCGCGCTGCGCGAACGGCGCGAAGGCCATGCCCTGCTGAAGAACTACCGCAAGGACGGCAGCCAGTTCTGGAACGACCTGCACATCGCTCCGGTGCTCGACGACGCGGGGCAGGTCAGCCATTACGTCGGCATCCAGAACGACGTCACGGAGCAGATCCGCTACCAGCAGGAACTCGAATTCCAGGCCAATCACGATACGCTCACCGGCCTGGCGAACCGCAACCTGCTCAAGGACCGCATCGCGCAGACGATTGCCTACGCCACGCGCTACCAGAAAGCGCTGGCGGTCGTCTTCATCGACCTCGACGACTTCAAGTTCGTCAACGACAGCCTCGGCCACCCGACCGGCGACCAGTTGCTGCAAATGGCCGCGGAACGCCTGCGCTTGTGCGTGCGCGACAGCGATACCCTCGCCCGTGTCGGCGGCGACGAATTCGTCCTGGTGCTGTTCGACCACGCGGCCGACGAACCCGTGGCGGAAACGCTGCAACGGGTGCTGGCCGCAATTGCGCGGCCGTTCCAGATCGGCCAGCACGAATTCAATCTCTCGTGCAGCATCGGCTATGCCCTGCTGCCCAGCGACGGCGAAACCCCGGAAACGCTGCTGAAGCACGCCGACATCGCCATGTACCACGCCAAGGCGCAAGGCAAGAACAACATCCAGCCCTATTGCGCCGACCTCAACGCGCGCATCGACCAGCGCCTACGGCTCGAAGCCGACCTGCGCCGCGCCATCGAGAACGATCAGTTCTTCCTCTGCTACCAGCCGCAGATCGGCCTTGCCGGCGACGATGTCATCGGCGTCGAAGCGCTGATCCGCTGGCGCCATCCCGAACACGGCGTGATTTCGCCGCTGAGCTTCATTCCGCTGGCCGAGGAAACCGGGCTGATCGTACCTATCGGCGACTGGGTGCTGCGCACCGCCTGCGTCCAGGCCCGGGCCTGGCAGGCGGCGGGGCTGCCGCCGACGCGGGTTTCGGTCAACCTCTCGGCGCGCCAATTTATGCAGAAAAACTTGGCGCAATCGGTCCGTTCTGCCCTGGCGGAATCCGGCCTCGATCCGCGCCGGCTCGAACTCGAAATCACCGAGAGCATGATCATGCACAACGCCGAACTCTTCATCGCGACCCTGCGCGAACTGAAGAGCATCGGCGTCGACCTCGCCATCGACGACTTCGGCACCGGTTATTCGAGCCTCAGCTACCTCAAACGCTTCCCCGTGGATCGCCTGAAGATCGACCAGTCCTTCGTGCGCGACCTGGACGCCGACGCCGACAGTGCGGCGATCGCGCAGGCGGTGATCACGCTCGGCCACAACCTCGGCCTGCGCGTCATCGCCGAGGGCGTGGAGACGACACCGCAACTGGAGTTTCTGCGCAGCAACAGTTGCGACGAAATTCAGGGCTACTACTACAGCAAGCCGCTGCCCGATGCGGAACTGCGCAAATTCCTGGCAGACCGCAGCCTGCGGCCCTGAGCGGACGCCGGAAAAGCAAACGCCGCCCGAAGGCGGCGTTTGCTTCTGAATCGTTGGCGGGTGGACGGCATCCACACTTTAGCCGAAGTATCCCGCAATTAGTCCAAACCGGCTTCGGGCTACGCCCTCCGCCGCTTCCCGCCCGCGACGGGAAAAGCGGACAATTCATGTGCTACAGAACCGGACAAGTCTAAAAACCCGCAACAGAGGAAGCAAATGTCACGCCTTCGGCCATGTGCCATAATCTTCCGCACCTATAAACCATATTTTTTCACAGTTTCCCCAGAGCCTCGTGCCCGCCAGCGCCGTCACCGCCGCCTTCCTCGCCGCCCTGCTGATAACCAGCGCCTTGCGCGTCTGGCTGGCGTTGCGCCAGATGCGCCACGTCGCCGCCCACCGCGGCCAGGTGCCGACCGAATTCGCCGCATACATCCCCCTTGCCGACCACCAGAAGGCCGCCGACTACAGCATCGCCAAGACCCGCCTGTTCCTCGTCGAACTCGCCGTCGACGTGCCGCTGGTTCTCGTATTCACTCTCGGCGGCCTGCTGCAATGGTTCGACGACGGACTCCTCCAGGCCATCGGCAGCCGCGGCTATGCGCACGGCCTGGCGCTGTTCGCCGCCTTCGGCTGCGCCGGCTTCGCCGCCGGCCTGCCGTTCGCGCTCTACCGCACCTTCGTCCTCGAAGCGCGCTTCGGCTTCAACAAGATGACCCCGGCATTGTTCGTCGCCGACCTCGCGAAGCAGGCGCTGCTCGCCGTCGCCATCGGCGGCCCGGTGCTGCTCGCCGTGCTCTGGCTGATGGCGGCGATGGGCGAGCGCTGGTGGCTCTACGTCTGGCTGTTCTGGCTGCTCTTCAACCTGCTGGTGCTGCTGCTCTACCCGACGCTGATCGCGCCGCTGTTCAACAAGTTCGCGCCGCTCGACGATCCCGCCCTCAAGGCGCGCATCGAAGCCCTGCTGGCGCGCTGCGGCTTTACCGCCGCCGGCCTCTTCGTCATGGACGGTTCGCGCCGCTCGGCCCACGGCAACGCCTATTTCACCGGCTTCGGCAAGTCGCGCCGCATCGTCTTCTTCGACACCCTGCTCGAAAAGCTTACGCCCGCGGAAGTCGAGGCCGTGCTCGCCCACGAGCTCGGCCACTACAAGTGCCGCCACGTCTGGAAGCGCATCGGCATGCTCGCCGCCGTCAGCCTCGCGCTGCTCTGGCTGCTGGCGCTGCTGATGACGGAGCCCGGCTTCTATCGCGGGCTGGGCGTCTCGTCCGCCGGCACGGCGATGGCCCTGATCCTGTTCTCGCTGGTGCTGCCGGTGTTCACCTTCCCGCTTGCGCCGATCGGCTCACATCTCTCGCGCCGCCACGAGTTCGAAGCCGACGCTTATGCCGCACGGCAATCTGCGGCGAACGAACTCGTCAATGCCCTGGTCAAACTGTACCGGGACAACGCGGCGACGCTGACGCCCGACCCCTTGCATTCGCTGTTCCATGACTCCCACCCGCCGGCCAGCCTGCGCATCGCCAGGCTCAAGGCCACTTAGAAAGGAGCATCCATGCGCCCCATCCTGACCCTGGCATTACTGGCACTGGCCACCTCCAGCTACGCCGCCGGCGACCCCGTCAAAGGCAAGGCTCTCCACGACAAGCGTTGCGTCGACTGTCACATCGAGCAATTCGGCGGCGACGGAAATAAGGTCTATACGCGCCCGACGCGGATCGTCAAGGACCGCGCGGCGCTGAGCCGGCGCGTCGCCCACTGCGCCACCCAGACCGGCGCGAAGTGGTTTCCCGACGAGGAGGAAGACGTCGCCGCCTATCTCAACAAGCAGTTCTATCATTTCAAATAGGAGGCCGCGATGGGTGCCGTATGCGATCTAGCCAAAGGCAAGTGCAAGCCCTGCGAAGGCGGCGTGCCGCCGCTGACCGACGCCGAAGTCGCCGAACTGATGCAGCAGCTCGACGGCTGGGCGCGCCTCGGCCATGCCATCGGCAAGACATGGCATTTCAAGAACTACCACGAGACCATGGCCTTCGTGAATGCCGCTGCCTGGATCTCGCACCGCGAGGACCACCACCCCGACCTCGCCGTCGGCTACAACCAGTGCACCGTCACCTACACGACGCACGCCATCGGCGGGCTTAGCGAGAACGACTTCATCTGCGCAGCCAAGATCGACGCGCTGTTCAAGCTTTGAGTTTGCAGGGAACGCTGGTCGCCGCCTTCGGGCGGCACTACGAAGTCGTCGCCGATGACGGCAGCCTGTGGCAGGCCGTGCCCAAGGGCAAGCGCAGCATCTATGCCTGCGGCGACCGCGTCGAACTCGAACCCGCCGGCGACGGCGGCCAGGCACGCATCCGCGACCACCTGCCGCGCACCTCCCTGCTCTACCGCAGCGACCAGTGGAAGCAGAAGCTGATCGCCGCCAACGCCACGCAACTCGTGCTGGTCGTCGCCACCGAGCCCGCCTTCAGCGACGAACTGCTCTCGCGCGCCCTGGTCGCCGCCGAGCACGAGCACTTGCGCGTCGTCATCGTCCTCAACAAGTGCGACTTGGCCTCCCGCGTCGCCGCGGCCCGCGCGTCGCTCGCACCCTTCGCCGCCCTCGGCTACACCGTGCTGGAACTCAGCGCCAGGCAGGACGCCGCCCCGCTGCGCCCCCTGCTCGCCGGGCAACTCTCCGTGCTGGTCGGCCAGTCGGGCATGGGCAAGTCCACCCTCATCAACGCCCTGGTCCCCGACGCCGCCGCGGCCACGCGCGAGATTTCCACCGCGCTGGATTCGGGCAAGCACACCACCACCCATGCCCGCCTCTACCGGCTCGACGGGAATTCCGCCATCATCGACTCGCCCGGCTTGCAGGAATTCGGTCTCGCGCATCTGAGCTTCGGCGACATCGAGCACGGCTTCCCGGAATTCCGCCCGACCTTGGGCCAATGCCGTTTCCACGACTGCCACCACTCCAACGAGCCGGATTGTGCAGTCAAGGCATTGATCGAGTCCGGCGCCGTCGCGCCGCGCCGCTACGAACACTTCCGCGCCATCACCGGCCGGAGTTAAACTGCATCACCGCCGCAGGCCAAGGGCACGGCCGCCGCCTCATGCGCTCCCGCCCTTCGGGTTACCGCCCACGATTACAGGAAGGACTACCCGTTGAATCGCTACGATCCTGACCACGCGCCAAACCCAAAGCAATGGCTCGCGCTCGATGAGCAGGTACGAATCCGCCTTGCGGAAGAACACCATCGCGCAGCGCGCGTCAAACTGCCCAACCTGAAGGCCCATGCTGTTTTCCACGCCATCGTCGAGAACCAGATTGCCGGGAACCTTGAGTCAGTCGTTCGCGCGATGGCCCGTCTCACCGCAGAGGGTCTGTCCCGGCACGAAGCGATTCACGCCATCGCTTCGATTCTCGCCGAACACATCCACGCACTTTTCAACGCCACAGCAGATGAAGAAGACTCGGCCGCTATCTACGATGCCGCCATCGAGCGGCTCACGGCACGGAGTTGGCGGGGCGGCTAGCCCGGCAATCAATCGGCCAAGGCAGGTACGATGCGCCCATCCATTCCGGTACGGTCCGCGCCCGGCGTCCTCAGACGATTGGCCTGGTTGCTGGCGTGCATTTGCGGCGGCGTTCTCATAGGCTTCGTCGGCACCGCCGTCTCAGGCAACGCGGCCTGGTATGCCGCTGTGCCGGCGGTCGTTGCCATAGGCTGGCTGTTCTTCGCCGATCCAAGCCAGTGCGAGCCGCCCGTTCATCGCGGCATCGAAACAGCCGCCGACAGGCGCCAGGCACACCGCCCTCAGCAGGAGGACGTTCCGCCCGGCGGCGGCCCGCCGGCTGGCTAGCACGTCGGGGCCGCGGCCAGGTCACGGTATCATGGCCGCTTTCCGCCCCCGAACTCCCGATGCGCACAGAACACTTCATCGCCGGCAAGGACGCCTCGCTCGAAGCCTCGATCGCCACGATGCAGGCCCGGCTGGCGGTCGTCGGCTTTCATGTCGAGGAACGCTCCTGGCTCAATCCGGTGGCGGACATCTGGTCGGTGCATGTGCGCGACCGCGACTGCCCGCTGCTGTTCACCAACGGCAAGGGCGCGTCGAAACTGGCGGCGCTGGCGAGCGCGCTGGGCGAGTTTTTCGAGCGTCTCGCCTGCAACTATTTCTGGACGCACTACTACCTGGGCGCGGAGATAGCCGGGCGCGATTTCGTGCATTACCCGCGCGAACGCTGGTTCCAGCCCGGGGACGACGGCGCCTGGCCCGACGGCCTGCTGACCCCGGAACTGCGTGCGTTCTACAACCCGGACGACGGCATCGACGCGGGGGCGCTGGTCGACTTCAATTCCGGCAACGCCGCGCGCGGCATCTGCGCGCTGCCCTATGTCCGCGAGCGCGACGGCGCCTGCGTCTGGTTCCCGGTAAACGTCATCGGCAACCTCTACGTCAGCAACGGCATGGCGGCGGGCAACACGCCGGCGGAGGCGCGCACGCAGGCGCTGGCGGAGATTTTCGAGCGCCACGTCAAGTTCCGCGTCATCGCCGAGGGGCTGTGCCTGCCGGACGTGCCGGCGGAGGTGATCGCGCGCTACCCGCGCATCGCGGCGGACATCGGCGCGCTGCGCGCGGCGGGGTTCGGCATCCTGGTCAAGGACGCATCGCTCGGCGGCGCGTATCCGGTGCTGAACGTGACGCTGCTGCACCCGGCGGACCAGGGCTGCTTCGCCAGCTTCGGCGCCCACCCCTGCTTCGAGATCGCGCTCGAACGGGCGCTCACCGAGCTGCTGCAGGGGCGGGCGCTCGACGCGCTGGCCGGCTTTCCCGCGCCGGGCTTCGACCTCGACGAGATCGCCAGCGCGCCCAACCTCGAAATCCACTTCGTCGATTCGAGCGGCATCATCGGCTGGAACTTTCTCGGCGCTGCGCCGGACTTCGAATTCGCCGACTGGACCTTCAGCGGCACGACGGCGGCAGACTATGCCTGGCTGGTGGCGCGCGTCCACGCCGCCGGCAACGACATTTACAGCGCCGACTTCAGCCACCTCGGCGTCTACGCCTGCCGCATCGTGGTGCCGGGCATGTCCGAGATCTATCCGGTCGACGATCTGGAATGGGAGAACAACAGCGTCGGCAACGACATCCGCGCGGCAATCCTGCATCTGCCGCAACTGGACGACGACGCCTGCGCCGGGCTGCTGGCGACGCTGAACGAACGCGGCCTGGCCGACGAGCGCCTGGTCGCCGCGCTGATCGGGCTGGCTCCCGACGCCGGCTCGTTGTGGGACGACCTGCGCCTGGGCGAGCTGAAAACCCTGCTGGCGCTGGCCTGCGGCGACGCGGCGGCGACGCGCGAGGGCTGCGACTGGATACGCCATTTCGAACAGCTCGACGCCGGCCGCCGCCGCGTTTACCGCTGCGTCGAAAGCCTGCTCGGTCTCGGCGAAGCGGCGGCGTATCGCGGCGCGCTGGTGCAGCTCTACGGCACGGCGACGCTGCAACAGGCGCAAGCGCTGCTGGCGGGCGAGCTGCGCTTCTTCGGCGTCGCGGCGCCGGGCATGACGCTGGCGGGGTGCGAGCTGCACCGGCGGCTACTCGCGGCTTACGACAAGCTGCGCCTGTTTCCCGCGTGAGGACGCCCTATCCCGTGCCGTATTGACGGGGCTGGGACAGCTGCCGCCCCGATCATGGCGGCCGGCATGGCGGCGGTTACAGGTAGAATGCGTGCGGTCCGCCAACCGCAGGGCAGCTTTGCCGTTGCGCACGGTTTCCCGGTTACGATCAACAGCTTCGCCGCGCCGAGTCATGAAGAGCACTTTTCATCAAATCTGGCATCACGCCTGGGCCACGGTGCTCGTGGAAATGAGCGACCAGGAAATCGCCTGGCTCATGCGTGCGCGCCACCATATCTCGCTGCTGGAAAAACGGCGCACGACGATGATCGTCTCGCGCGTGCGCCTCGTCGCCGGCCTCTTCGCGCTGCTGACCCCGCTCTGGATCATCGTCGACGTCGTCGCCTTTCCGCGCGAGGTCTGGCTGCCGCTCGTGCTCGCCCGCGTTGCCGCCACCCTGGCTTTCTGGCTGGTCCTGTTCGCGGCGCAGAAGATGAACGGCATTAGAGACGCCTATTGGTCGCTCGCTCTGCTGATGGCGATCCCGACTTCGTTCTTCCTGTTCTCCTACCAGCACATGGCGCAGTTCCAGATGCATGGGCTGCAGGCGGCGTTCTCGACCGGCTACGCCTTCCTGCCCTTCGTCATGCTGGCCGGCCTGTCGATTTTCCCGCTGACGCTGCTGGAGGCCATCGCCTTCATCTCGCCGCTGCTGCTGATGCAGGTGGCGGCCGGCGCCATGCGCCTGCCGGTGCTGGACTGGCCGACCTTCGCCGCTTCCTTCTGGCTGATGCTGCTGATCGCCGGCGTGGCGGCGCTGGCGGGACTGTCGCAGCTCGCCTTCATCATCGTCCTGGTGCGCGAGGCGATCCGCGACGGCATGACCGGCTGCTTCTCGCGCCAGAGCGGCGAGGAACTGCTGGAATTGCAGTTCATCCTCTCCAACCGCAGCGGCAATCCGCTCACCGCCGCCTTCATCGACCTCGATTATTTCAAGCAGGTCAACGACAAGTTCGGCCACGACGCCGGCGACAAGGTGCTGATCAATGCGGCGGAAGCGCTCAAGCAACAGCTGCGCCTGGGCGACATGCTGACGCGCTGGGGCGGCGAGGAATTCGTCCTCATCATGCCCAACACCACGGCGCCGCTGGCCTGCAAGGCGCTGGCGCGCGTGCGCGCGTCGGGCTTCGGCGCACGTCCCGACGGCACGCCGATGACGGCGAGCATCGGCGTGGCCGAGCGCGTCCGCGACGGTGTCGAGGACTGGCGCCAGTTGGTGGAACTCGCCGACCAGCGCATGTATGGCGCCAAGCAGAGCGGCCGCGACCGCATGGTCGGCTGCGACATGCAAGAGCCCGGCCACCCGCCGCAAGCCTTGCGCTGCGGGGCAGTCGCCGAGCTGGACTGACTCCCGGGGCCGGCCGAACCCGCGGTTTCAGTCCAACTCGGCGACTGCCCCGCAGCCGGCCGCGCCGCCGGAGAAGAAATGGAAGCTGTTGCGCCCCTTCTCCTTGGCCCGGTACATCGCCACATCCGCGTTCTTGACCAGCTCGTCGGCGCTCTGGCCGTCATCCGGGTAGAGGCAGATGCCGACGCTGGTGGCAATGCTCATTTCCCGGCCGTGGAACGTGACGGGCGCGGCGAGGGTAGCGATGATCTTGCCGACGATGGTGGGAATGTTGCCGTCGTCGCTCATTTCCTCGAGGACGACGATGAATTCGTCGCCGCCGAGGCGCGCCACGGTGTCTTCGGCGCGCACGCCGTCGGAGAGCCGTTGCGCCACCACGCGCAACA
>Ga0154359_1206_pt1 | contig 31540 bp, 38 predicted proteins | sample RifGroA2_FD_115887 | JGI IMG/M metagenome (GOLD analysis project Ga0154359, IMG submission 115887) | Rhodocyclales bacterium GWA2_65_20
CGGCGGCTTCGCAGTTGGTGCGTAGCGCTGTTTCCTCGATGTCGCTGCCCTTGGTGGCGCGGCCGGAGTTGACGTCGACCGAGACCAGGGCTTCGGTGTGGTCGATGACGATGGCGCCGCCCGAGGGCAGCGTCACCTGGCGCGAATAGGCCGATTCGATCTGGTGCTCGATCTGGAAGCGCGAGAACAAGGGCACGTCATCGCGGTAGCGCTTGATGCGGGAGACGTTGTCCGGCATCACGGTGGCCATGAAGTGCTGGGCCTGCTCGAAGATGTCGTCGGTGTCGATGAGTATCTCGCCGATTTCCGCATGGAAGTAATCGCGGATGGCGCGAATGACCAGGCTGGATTCGAGGTAGATCAGGAAGGCGCCCGACTGCGTCGTGGCGGCGCCCTCGATGGCGCGCCACAGTTGCATCAGGTAGTTCATGTCCCACTGCAATTCTTCGTAGGAACGGCCGATGCCGGCGGTGCGGGCGATCAGGCTCATCCCCGAGGGGACGTCGAGCTGGTCCATGATGTCGCGCAGTTCCTGCCGGTCTTCGCCTTCGACGCGGCGCGAGACGCCGCCGCCGCGGGGATTGTTGGGCATCAGCACGAGGTAGCGGCCGGCCAGCGAGATGAACGTGGTCAGCGCCGCGCCCTTGTTGCCGCGCTCGTCCTTCTCGACCTGAACGATGAGTTCCTGGCCGACCTTGAGCGCATCCTGGATGCGCGCCTTGCCGGGGTCGCCATCGGACTTGAAATAGATGCGGGAGACTTCCTTGAAGGGCAGGAAGCCGTGGCGCTCGGCGCCGTAATCGACGAAGGCTGCTTCGAGGCTGGGCTCGATGCGGGTGATGACCGCCTTGTAGATATTGCTCTTGCGTTGCTCTTTTGCGGCCGATTCGATGTCGAGGTCGACCAGTTTCTGGCCATCGACGATCGCGACGCGGAGTTCCTCGGCCTGCGTCGCATTGAAAAGCATGCGTTTCATGTGTGCTCCCGCGCGCAAGGCAGGGCACGACACGCTGCCCGATACATTTCGTATCGGGCGGCGGCGACTAAGTTTGCGGAGTTTGTGACTGGGTCATTGGGTTGAGCAAACGGTTGTCGTTGGTGTCTTTCTTGTCGTTGCCGGCCTTCGTTTCTACCGAGAGGCCGGCCGTCAAGCGTTCTGTGCCGGTGAAGCCGGGTGCGCGCAAATCAAGTAGTATCGCTGCATTGGGCCAGCGAAGTGCCCTGGGTTGGGCTGCTGCGAGCGGGGTGGTCGACCGGGCCAAAAGTCAGGCAACCGGGGGATCCCGCACCAGTTTTCCGCCGTCGTACCGGATTGGCCGGAGGGCGGATCAACGTTCCGGGACCATCGCCGCCGACGCCACTTCGGGCCGTCGGGCGCGCCGTCGCGGAACGGCAAACCGGAGCGTATTGTATTTGAGATGAATGATTTATGCAAAGATTCGGCGACGTTGCTGGAGGTTGGCGAGGAGTCGGCCGGCCAGCGCATCGATAACTTCCTGTTGCGCCTGGCCAAGGGCGTGCCCAAGAGCCATATCTACCGCATCCTGCGCAGCGGTGAAGTGCGGGTCAACAAGGGGCGCATCGGCGCCGACTACAAGATCGTGGCCGGCGATGTCGTGCGCGTGCCGCCGATCCGGGTGGCGGAGACGCCCTCCGGCAAGGCTGCGGCGCCGGCGCGGGAGTTCGACGTCGTCTTCGAGGACGAGGCGCTCATCGTCATCGACAAGCCCGCCGGTGTTGCCGTGCATGGCGGCAGCGGCGTCAGCTTCGGCGTGATCGAGCAGTTGCGGCGGGCTCGGCCGCAGGCGAAACTGCTCGAACTGGCACATCGTCTCGACCGCGAAACCTCGGGATTGTTGCTTGTCGCGAAGAAGCGCTCGGCGCTGACCAAGCTGCACGACATGTTCCGCGACGGCGAGGTCAACAAGCGCTATCTCGCCCTGGTGAAAGGCTCGTGGCGCAATACCCTTCAGCACGTGCGGCTGCCGCTCGCCAAGTATCTGACGGCCGAGGGCGAGCGCCGCGTCAGCGTCTCGCTCGGCGGCAAGGAGGCGCATTCGATCGTCCGCTTGGTCGCGCGCTGGCGGAACTTCAGCCTCGTCGAGGTGGAACTCAAGACCGGCCGTACCCATCAGATTCGTGTGCATCTCGCCCATCTGGGTTTTCCGCTGGCAGGCGACGACAAGTACGGAGATTTTGCCCTCAACAAGGACTTGCAAAAGGCGGGGCTCAAACGCATGTTCCTGCATGCGGCGAAACTCGCGTTGCCGCATCCGCTGTCGGGCGATGCGCTGGAGTTTGCGGCGCAGTTACCCCGGGATTTGAGAGAATTTATCGGACGGCTCGATGCCAACGAAAAACGGGAATGGGGCAATGGCCAAGAGATTTGAACTGATCGTCTTCGACTGGGACGGCACGCTGATGGACTCGGCGGGACTGATCGTCAGCAGCGTCCAGGCCGCGGCGCGCGATCTGGGCCTCGCGCCGCCCAGCGACGAACGGGCGCGCCACATCATCGGCCTCGGCTTGATCGACGCGCTGCGTCATGCGCTGCCCGACCTGGAGCCGTCGCGCTACGAGGATGTGGCCGAGCGTTACCGTCATTACTACCTCTCCCGCGATCACGAATTGGTTCTGTTCGCGGGAGTGCAAGAGCTTATCGGGAAGCTCGCGCGGGCTGAATATCGCTTGGGCGTAGCGACCGGCAAGAGTCGCAAGGGACTCGACCGTGCGCTCGACGGCAGCGGGCTGGGAACCTATTTCCATGGCACACGTTGCGCCGACGAGTGCCACTCCAAGCCGCATCCGCAGATGCTGGAGGAATTGATGGACGAGTTCGGCGTCGCGCCAGCGGCGACATTGATGATAGGCGACACCACCCACGACCTGCTGATGGCGAAGAACGCCGGCGTCGCGGCGCTGGCCGTGGCCTACGGCGCCCATCCGCGCGAGACGCTCGAAGCCGAGACTCCGCTCGGCTGCGTCGGCAGCATAGCCGAAATGGCGGCATGGCTGAGCGCGAACGCCTGATCTGCGAGAGCGCCGCCCTCGTCGATGGCGGCGACGGCGTGCGCTTCGAAGTGGAGTGGCAGATGGCGACGGAACCGGCCTTCGCCATCCGCTACCGCGGCCGCGTGTATGCCTATCTCAACCGTTGCGGTCATGTGCCGGTGGAAATCGATTGGCAGCCCGGCCGGTTCTTCGACTACTCGGGTTTATACTTGGTCTGCGCCACCCACGGCGCTCTCTATGCCCCGGAATCCGGGGCCTGTCTCGGCGGGCGCTGCAACGGCAAGGGTTTGCGGCCACTTGCCGTTACTGAAAGGGATGGCCGCGTCTATTTGATCGAAAGCGAGCGAAGTGTCCGATAACAGCCCCAACGATCCCATCTGGGAACGCAAGATCATAGAAAAACTGGCCCTGGAGTCCTTGACAGAACAGCGCCGCCGCCGCCGCTGGGGGATATTTTTCAAGCTGCTCGGCTTCGCCTACCTGACAGTCATATTGTTGCTTGCCGTGGACTGGGGCGAGGCCGAGCGCCTCGGCGACGGCAAGAAGCACACGGCCTTGGTGCAACTGACGGGCATAATCCGCGACAAAGGTGACGCCAATGCCGAGCATGTGCTCAGCGCGCTCCAGTCCGCTTTCGAGGACAAGGGTACGGCGGGCGTGATCCTCCGCATCAACAGCCCCGGCGGCAGCCCGGTGCAGGCCGGCATCATCAACGACGAAATCCGCCGCCTGCGCACAAAGTACCCGGCGATTCCGCTTTACGCGGTGGTCGAGGACATCTGCGCTTCAGGCGGCTATTACGTGGCCGCCGCCGCCGACAGGATTTTCGTCGACAAGGCGAGCATCGTCGGTTCCATCGGCGTATTGATGGACGGCTATGGTTTCGTCGGCACGATGGAGAAACTCGGTGTCGAACGGCGCCTGCTGACGGCAGGCGAGAGCAAAGGTTTCCTCGATCCGTTCTCGCCGCAGAACGCGGAACACAAGGCTCACGCGCAGCAAATGCTCGGCGAAGTCCATAAGCAGTTCATCGAAGTGGTGCGCAAGGGCCGCGGCAAGCGCCTCAAGGAAACGCCGGAAATGTTCTCGGGCCTGATGTGGACGGGGGCCAAAAGCATCGAACTCGGACTCGCCGACGGCTTGGGCACCATCGATTCCGTCGCCCGCGACGTCATCAAGGCCGAGGAGATGCGCGACTATACGGTGAAGCCGAATTTCGCCGAAAAGTTCGCCAAGCAGTTCGGTGCCGACATGGCCGAGGGCGCCGTCGGCATATTGTCGCGCTTCAGCCTGCGCTGAGCAGGAGGAATACCGTCGGGTGTTTTTCCAGCGCGGGAGGCGGCAGTTTGCGCCAGCCGCCGATTGCCTTGGTGGCGATGGTTTCGGTCGCCAGGGTGAGGTTGCTGGCGATGCACAGCAGGGTGTCCGGACGGCAGGCGGACAGCAATGCGGCGAACAAGGCGGCATTGCGGTAAGGGGTTTCGATGAACATCTGCGTCTGGCCGTGGCGCTGCGATTCCCTTTCCAACTCGGTGATCTTGCGGCCCCGTTCGGGTTCGCGCTGCGGCAGATAGCCGTGGAAGGCGAAGCGCTGGCCCTCGAGTCCCGAAGCCATCAGCGCCAGCAGCAGCGACGAGGGGCCGATCAAGGGCCTGACGGCGATGCCAAGGGCATGGGCGCGGCGCACCAGCAGGGCGCCGGGGTCGGCGACGCCCGGACAGCCCGCCTCGGACATCAGCCCGACATCGTGGCCGCCGACCGCCGGCGCCAGCAGGCGTTCGATTTCGGCCGCCGGGAGTTTCTCGGGTATCTGCTCGATGGCCAGATCGCGCAGCGGCTGCGGATGACCGATGTGCTTGAGTTCGGCGCGCGCCGTCTTCGCGTTTTCGACGATGAAATGCATCAGGCGGCAGGCGGTGTCGCGCGTTTCCTGCGGCAGGTAGGTTTGCCAGGCAGTATCGCCGAGCGCGGTGGGCAGCAGGTAGAGGATGCCCGAACGAGAAGCACGCCGGGCCGCCCCAAGTGCTTCTTGGCCCCCCGGGGGGAGAACGTCGCGAAGCGGCGTTTTCGGGGGGGAGGTCAAGGCAGTGCGACGCCCTCGGCGCGCAGCATTTCGCAGAGCACGATCAGGGGCAGGCCGATCAGGGCGTTGGGGTCGTCGCCGCGCATGTATTCCATCAGCGCTATACCCAAGCCTTCGGAGCGGGCGCTGCCGGCACAGTTGAGGGCGTCTTCCTTGTCGAGGTAGCGATTGATCTCGTCGTCGGAAAGTTCGCGGAAGCGCACTTCGGTCGGGATGCCGCGCAGATGGACGCGGCCACTGGCGGTATTGAGCAGGCAAAGCCCGGTGTGAAAGACGACGCTTTTCCCGCTCATGATGCGCAATTGCGTAATCGCATTCGCGCGCGTGCCCGGCTTGCCGAAACGCCGCTCGCCCATGTGGGCGACCTGGTCGCTGCCGATGACCAGGCTGTCGGGATAGAGGGCGGCAACGGCCCTGGCCTTGGCCTCGGCGAGCCGTTCGGCGGTTGCGACGGGAGTTTCGCCCGGCAATGGCGATTCGTCGGTGTCCGGCGGCGCCGTCTCGAACGGGATTTGCAGCCGGGCAAGCAACTCGCGCCGGTAGGGTGAGGTCGAGGCCAGGATCAGGCGCTGCATAAGTGGTTTTCCCCTGCTTCTTCTTTGACTTGGAGACGGCCGGCATGATAGCATCCACGGTTTATGTCGTGCCAAGCAGATAGGTCCATTGGCCAGGCGGTCATCGATAGCCTGGAGTTCGCACGCGAAGGCGGGGTGGTTGCTGGTAGCGTGGCGGTGGCAGTGTTGGAGCGGTTGGCTGAGATGCTCGCCGACAACGCCGGTTCGCTCGATTGCGAACTGCGTGGCGGAAGGGACGGGGAGGGCAAGCCCTACCTGGATTTGCGGGTAGTCGGTAGCCTGAATCTGAGCTGCCAACGCTGTCTGATGCCCATGCCTTTCGGGCTGGACATCGACAGCAGGCTGATGCTGGTGGCGCCGGGTGGAGAGTGGCCCGACGAGGAGTTGGCAGAGGACGGGCCGGATGCCATCGAGGCGAGCCGCGAACTGGCGGTGTTGCCGTTGGTCGAGGACGAAGTCCTGCTGGCACTGCCGATTGTGCCGCGACATGAAGTTTGCCGGCCGCCGGTGGCGACCGAAACGGAACACAGGCCATCGCCGTTCGCGGCGCTGGCCAAATTAAAAGATCATTGAGCAAGGAGTAGCAACATGGCCGTTCAGCAGAACAAGAAATCGCCTTCCAAACGCGGCATGCATCGTGCCCACGATTTCCTGACCAATCCGCCGCTGGCCGTCGAGCCGTCCACGGGCGAGGTGCACCTGCGCCACCACATCTCGCCGTCCGGCGTGTATCGCGGCAAGAAGGTCTTGAAGTCCAAGGGCGAATAATTTTTCCCGCCCAATCCAACGATTGCGGCCGGTTGCGGTAAGCGCAGCCGGCCGTTTTTTATACGATGGCAATCACCATCGCCGTGGATTGCATGGGCGGTGACCATGGCCCCAAGGTCACCGTGCCGGCGGTCTTCGACTTCCTCCGACGCGACCTCGATTGCGCCACCATCCTGGTGGGCCGCGAGGACGAGTTGCGTCCCTTGCTCGGCGCCGCCGAACGGGAGTTCGGGGAGCGCTTGCGCGTTCATCACGCTGGCGAAGTCGTCGAGATGGACGAGGCGGTGGCCAGTGCCCTGCGCAACAAGAAGGACTCGTCGATGCGCGTGGTCGCCAACCTGGTGAAGGAAGGCGCGGCCGACGCCGCGATTTCCGCCGGCAACACCGGCGCGCTGATGGCGATTTCGCGTTTCGTCCTCAAGACCCTGCCGGGCATCGACCGGCCGGCCATCGCCAGCATCCTGCCCACGGCCAACGGCTACACCTACATGCTCGACCTCGGCGCCAACGTCGATTGCCAGCCGGAACACCTGCTGCAATTCGGCATCATGGGTTCCATGCTGGTGGCTGCGCTCGAACACAAGGAGCGGCCCAGCGTCGGTCTGCTCAACATTGGCGAGGAAGACATCAAGGGCAACGAAGTCGTCAAGCGCGCCGCGGATCTGTTGCGTGAGAGCGGTCTCAATTTCTACGGCAATGTCGAAGGCAACGACATCTTCAAGGGCACGACCGACGTCGTGGTCTGCGACGGCTTCGTCGGCAACGTGGTGTTGAAGGCGTCCGAGGGCCTGGCGCAGATGATCGGCAACAGCCTCAAGGAAGAGTTCTCGCGTAATATTTTCACCAAGCTGGGGGCGCTGATGGCCTTGCCTGCCATACGCGCCTTCAAGCATCGTTTCGACCACCGCCGCTACAACGGCGCTAGCCTGCTCGGCTTGAAGGGAATCGTCGTCAAAAGCCACGGTTCCGCCGACGCCCTGGCTTTCTTCACCGCGCTGGAGCGGGCCGCCGAGGCGGCACGACAGCGCCTGCCCGAAAAAATCGCCTCGCGCATGGCACAGGCCATGCCTATCGCCGCATGACACAACTTCCTAAATTCGCCCGCATTGCCGGCACCGGCAGTTACCTGCCCGGCGATCCCGTCGGCAACGCAGAACTGATTGCTGCGCGCCAACTTGACTCCTCCGACGAGTGGATCGTCGAGCGCACCGGCATCAAGGCGCGCCATTTGGCCGCCGCCGGCGTTACCGCCAGCGAACTCGCGCTGCCGGCTTGTCGCAGTGCTCTCGATGCGGCGGGCCGTAAGCCTGCCGACGTCGACCTCGTCATCGTCGCCACTTCGACCCCCGACTACATCTTCCCGAGTACGGCCGCCCTGTTGCAGGCCAAGCTCGGCATCGCCAACGGCGCCCTGGCTTTCGACCTCCAGGCCGTTTGCAGCGGCTTCGTCTATGCGCTGGCGGTGGCGGAGAAGTTCATCCGCTCCGGCTCCCATCGTTGCGCGCTGATCGTCGGCAGCGAAGTCTTCTCGCGCATCCTCGACTGGAACGACCGTGGCACCTGCGTGCTCTTCGGCGACGGCGCCGGCGCCGTGGTGCTTGAGGCTGCCGCCGAGCCCGGCATACTCGCCACGGCCCTGCATGCCGACGGCAGCCACCACGGCATCCTTTCGGTGCCGGGGCAGATCGGCGGCGGGCAGGTGACCGGCGATCCCTTCCTGCGCATGGATGGCCAGGCCGTTTTCAAGTTCGCGGTGAAAGTGCTGGCCGATGTCGCGCACGAGGTTCTGGATGCAGCGGAAATGACTGCCGATCAGCTCGATTGGCTGATCCCGCATCAGGCCAACGTCCGCATCCTCTCGGCGACGGCGAAGAAGCTGCATGTGCCGACCGAGAAATGCATCGTCACCGTCGACCGGCACGGCAATACTTCGGCGGCGTCGATTCCGCTGGCGCTGGACGAAGTCGTGCGCAGCGGCAAAGTCAGGCGCGGCGACACGGTGCTGCTCGAAGGCGTCGGCGGCGGTTTCACCTGGGGCGCGGCGCTCCTGAAATTCTGAGGTCGAACAGATGAAATTTGCATTGGTGTTTAGTTCCGGCGTAACGCCCGCTGCGCGGGCATTAGCCTTCACTGAAAACCAGCGAAAGGAAGTGAAATGAAGTTTGCGCTGGTTTTTCCCGGCCAAGGTTCACAATCACTCGGCATGATGGCCGCCTACGGCGACAGTACTGTCATCCGCGCCATCTTCGACGAGGCGTCAACGGCGCTCGGGCGCGACCTGTGGCAATTGGTCAGCGCTGGCCCGGCCGAAGCCCTGAATCAGACAGTCAATACCCAGCCCTTGATGCTGACGGCAGGGATTGCCGTCTATCGGCTCTGGCTGGAAAAGGGTGGACCGCGGCCGACGCTGGTCGCCGGTCACAGTCTCGGCGAATATTCTGCCCTGGTGGCTGCCGGCGTACTCGAACTGGCGGAAGCGGTGCCTCTCGTCGAGTTGCGCGCCAAGGCCATGCAGGAGGCGGTGGCAGCGGGCGAAGGCGCGATGGCGGCGATTCTCGGCCTCGATGCCGCGACGGTGATCGACGCCTGCGCCGAGTCGGCGCAGGGGCAGGTGGTACAGGCCGTCAATTTCAATGCCCCCGAGCAGACCGTCATCGCCGGCCATGCCGCCGCCGTGCAGCGTGCTGCGGATGTCTGCAAGGCCAAGGGCGCCAAGCGTGCGGTGATGCTGCCGGTTTCCGCGCCTTTCCATTGCGCCTTGATGCAGCCGGCGGCCGAGAAACTCAAGGCGCGCCTGGCGGAACTGACGCTGGCGGCGCCGCAGATCGACTTGATCAACAACGTCGATGTCGCCACGCCTGCCGACCCGGCCGCAATCAAGGATGCGCTCGGCCGCCAGGCCGCCGCCCCGGTGCGCTGGGTCGAGACCATGCGGGCCATGCAGGCCGCCGGTGTGACCCATGTTTATGAATGCGGTCCCGGCAAGGTGCTGGCGGGCCTCGTCAAGCGCTGTAGCGACGGCCTCGCCGGCGGGGCCATGGCTGATCTGGCCGGTATCGAGGCCGCACTGGCGACCGTGAGAGGATAAGAATATGGGGTCGTTGCAAGGTCAGATTGCACTGGTCACCGGCGCCACGCGCGGCATCGGCCGCGCCATTGCCATGACGCTGGGCGGCGAAGGCGCCACGGTGATCGGTAGCGCTACATCCGCGGCCGGTGCCGCCGAAATCCAACTGGCGCTCGATGCGGCCGGGATCAAGGGGCTGGGCGCGGTGCTCGACGTCACCGACGCCGCCGCGTGCGAGGCGACGATAGGCGAGATCGAGAAAAAGTTCGGCGCCGTCTCGATCCTCGTGAACAACGCCGGCATCACCAAGGACAACCTCTCCATGCGCATGAAGGACGAGGAATGGGATGCAGTCATCGATACCAATCTCAAGGCCGTGTTCCGCCTCTCCAAGCTGGTCATGCGCGGCATGATGAAAGCCCGCCATGGCCGCATCATCAATATCACCTCGGTGGTGGGGGCGGCCGGCAATCCGGGGCAGGCCAACTACTGCGCGGCCAAGGCCGGCGTCGCCGGAATGGCGCGCGCCCTGGCGCAGGAACTGGGCAGCCGCAACATCACCGTCAATTGCGTGGCGCCGGGCCTTATCGACACCGACATGACGCGGGCGCTGCCCGATGGCCAGCGCGATGCGATTCTGCAGAAGGTGCCGCTCAACCGTTTCGGCCAGGCCGACGAGGTCGCCGCGGCCGTCGCTTTCCTGGCCGGTGCCAAGGCTGGCTACATCACCGGAACGACGCTGCACATCAATGGCGGCATGTACATGGTTTGACCGTAACGGGACTGTCGTCCATTTTTGTTAAACTACGCAGGTTTCACACCACACCCGACTATCAGGGAAGGAGTATTAAATGGAGAATATTGAACAACGCGTCAAGAAGATCGTCGCCGAGCAACTGGGCGTCAACGAGGCAGACATCAAGAACGAGTCCTCGTTCGTGGACGATCTGGGCGCGGATTCGCTCGACACCGTCGAGCTGGTGATGGCCCTCGAAGAAGAGTTCGAGTGCGAGATTCCGGACGAAGAAGCCGAGAAGATCACCACGGTCCAGCAAGCCGTCGACTACGTCAACAAGAACGTCAAGAAGTAAGCTGCGCGAGCCTGCGCATTCCAACCCCCGTCATCGCTGGAGATTATCTTGTCGCGCCGTAGAGTCGTCGTGACCGGTCTGGGCATCGTCTCGCCGGTCGGTAATACAGTGCCCGAAACATGGGAAAACATCGTCGCCGGCAAGAGCGGCATTGGCGCCATTACCCGTTTTGACGCGAGCGCCTTCTCGGTGCGGATCGCTGGCGAGGTGAAGAACTTCGACGTCGGTGGCTACCTGTCGCCGAAGGAAGCCCGCCGCATGGATACCTTCATCCACTACGGCATGGCGGCGGGGATTCAGGCCTTCAAGGACTCCGGTTTGGTCGTCGGCGCGGAAAACGCGGAACGCATCGGCGTCAACATCGGTTCCGGCATCGGCGGCCTGCCGATGATCGAGGCAACCCACCACGACTTTCTCGGCGGTGGCCCGCGCAAGATCTCGCCGTTCTTCATTCCTAGCACCATCATCAACATGATCTCGGGCAACCTGTCGATCATGTTCGGGCTCAAGGGACCGAACATCGCCGTGGTGACGGCCTGCACGACGGGCCTGCACGCCATCGGCACGAGCTACCGCATGATCCAGTACGGCGATGCCGACATCATGGTCTGCGGCGGCGCCGAATCGACGGTGACGCCGCTGGCGGTCGGCGGCTTCGCCTCGGCGAAGGCGCTGTCCACGCGCAACGACGACCCCGCCACGGCCAGCCGGCCGTGGGACAAGGGCCGCGACGGCTTCGTGCTCGGCGAGGGCGCCGGCGTCATGGTGATCGAGGAATACGAGCATGCGAAGAAGCGCGGCGCCAGGATCTACGCCGAACTCGCCGGCTTCGGCATGAGCGGCGATGCTTTCCACATGACGGCGCCGGATACCGACGGCCCGCGGCGCAGCATGGTCAATGCGCTCAAGGACGCCGGCATCAACGCCGACGCGGTGCAGTACGTCAATGCCCACGGCACTTCGACGCCGCTGGGCGACAAGAACGAAACCGAGGCGATCAAGCTCGCGTTCGGGGATGCCGCGAAGCAACTGGTCGTGAATTCCACCAAGTCCATGACCGGCCACCTGCTCGGCGGCGCCGGTGGTTTGGAATCGGTGCTGACGGCGCTCGCCGTCCATCACCAGATATCGCCGCCGACCATCAACATCTTCGAGCAGGATGCGGAATGCGATCTCGATTACTGCGCCAATACGGCGCGCCGCATGAAGATCGACATCGCGCTGAAGAACAACTTCGGTTTCGGCGGCACCAACGGCACGCTGGCGTTCCGTCGCGTGTGACAGGAGCGGGCGGCAGTGCAACTGCCCGTCACGCTGCGCCTGAAGGCTTCTTCGCGTCTGGTCGTCGCCCTTGCCGTGGCGCATGGCCTGGCGGTGGCGGGGTTGGCGGCGACCGACCTGGCGCTTGTCATCAAGCTTCCGGTCTGCTTCGCACTCGCATTGTCGCTGGCATTCGGTATTCATCGCCACGCCCTGCGGCTGCCTCTGCTGGCGTTGACGCTCAAGGCCGACGGCCATCTTGAAATCGAGCGGCGCGATGGCGTCTGTATCGAGGCGCACGTTCATCCCGGCACCACGGTCTTCCCGTGGCTGGTGGTATTGCGGCTGCGGCTGGAGGGGCGTGTCGTTGCGCTGACGCTGCCGCCCGATGCGATCGAGCCCGAAGGCCACCGTCAGTTGCGTCTTTGGCTGCGCTGGCAAGCAACAGCGTGATGCTGCTGCCGCTTCAGGACGATGGGCGCAGGATGGTGTCCTTCGCTTTCGCCAGCATGCCGGGGTAATCGCGGCTGAAGTGCAGCCCCCGGCTTTCCTTGCGCTGCTGGGCGCTCTTGACGATCAGGTGGGCGGTAATCACAAGGTTGCGCAGCTCGATCAGGTCGTTGCTGACGCGGAAGTTCTTGTAGTACTCGTCGATCTCGCGCTCCAGCAGCCGGATGCGGTGCATGGCGCGTTCGAGGCGCTTGTTGGTACGCACGATGCCGACGTAGTCCCACATGAAGCGCCGCAGTTCGTCCCAGTTGTGGGAGATGACGATTTCCTCGTCGGCATCGGTGACGCGGCTTTCGTCCCACTGCGGCATCTTCGGCATTTTTCCCGGCTTGTCGGCGAGGATGGCGCGGGCCGCCGCCTCGGCGAACACCACGCATTCGAGCAGCGAGTTGCTCGCCAGGCGGTTGGCGCCGTGCAAGCCGGTGCAGGCGGCTTCGCCGACAGCATAGAGGCCCGGTACGTCGGTGCGCGCGGCCAGATCGACTTTGATGCCGCCGCAGGTGTAATGGGCGGCCGGCACGACCGGGATCGGCTGGCGCGAGATGTCGATGCCGAGCTTCTGGCAGCGGGAGTAGATGTTGGGAAAGTGGCTGACGAGGAAGACCGGCGTCTTGTGCGTGACGTCGAGGAAGACGCAATCGAGGCCGTGCTTCTTCATCTCGAAGTCGATGGCGCGGGCGACGACGTCGCGCGGCGCGAGTTCGGCGCGCTCATCGTGCGCCGGCATGAAGCGCGTGCCGTCGGGCAGCCGCAGGATGCCGCCTTCGCCGCGCATCGCCTCGGTGATGAGGAAGGACTTGGCGTGCGGGTGGTAAAGACAGGTCGGGTGGAACTGGATGAACTCCATGTTGGCGACGCGGCAGCCGGCGCGCCAGGCCATTGCCATGCCGTCGCCGGTGGCGGTGTCTGGGTTGGTGGTGTAGAGATAGACTTTGCCGGCGCCGCCGGTGGCGAGGATGGTGTGCTGGGCGCCGAGGGTGAATATCTTTTCGCTGTCGATGTCGAGGACGTAGGCGCCCCAGCAGCGCTGCTTCTTCAGGCCGAGCTTGGCGCCGGTAATCAGGTCGACGACGATGTGGCGCTCGAGCACTTCGATATTGGGATGATTGCGGACTTTCTCGGTCAGGGTCTCCTGAACGGCGGCGCCCGTGGCGTCGGCGGCGTGGATGATGCGCCGGTGGCTGTGGCCGCCTTCGCGCGTCAGGTGGAAGCCGAATGGCGAGTTGTCCCGCGTGAAGGGTACGCCCTGGGCGATCAGCCAATCGATGGCGGCGCGGCCATGCTCGACGACGAAGTGCGTCGCGGCCGCATCGCAGAGCCCGGCACCGGCGGTGAACGTGTCCTGAATATGGGCCTCGACGGAATCGGCGGCGTCGAGCACGGCGGCAATGCCGCCCTGCGCCCAGGCGGTAGCCGTCTCTTCGAGGGAACGCTTGGTGATGAGGGCGACGCGCTGCGATTCGGCCAGGCGCAACGCGAGGGACTGGCCGGCCAGTCCGCTGCCGATGACGAGTACGTCGTAGTGGCGAAGGTAATCAGTTGCCATGGTGGCCGAATATAGCATGTGCTTTACGCCCTCATCGTTGAATGGACATGCGGAACTATTCGCCAACCGGTTTGTCTTTTATGCAGCGGAAAGACGCGTGTGGCAAGGAATTCCCGAGTGTCCTGTTCGGGTATACTGACCAGACCTACCGGATGGCATGAGCAAGAACAGGGCATATGGGAGACCGCGAAGCCGATCAGGCGCTCGTCGAGCGCGTGCAGTCGGGCGACAAGCAGGCCTACGGGCTGTTGGTCGCCAAGTATCAGCGCAAGCTGATGCGTTTGCTGTCGCGGCTGATTCGGGATTCTGCCGAGGTCGAAGACGTGGCCCAGGAGACCTTCATCAAGGCCTACCGGGCGTTGCCGAATTTCAGGGGCGACAGCGCCTTCTACACTTGGCTGTATCGCATCGGCGTCAATACCGCGAAGAACTGGCTGGTCGCCAACGGCCGCCGCGCTCCGACCTCGACCGACGTCGACAGCGAAGAGGCGGAGTCGTATGCCGAAGGCGATCTGTTGCGCGATGCCGATACGCCGGAACATTTGCTGATGTCGAAGCAGATCGCCGATACGGTCAATGCCGCGATGGAAAAGCTGCCGGAGGACTTGCGCATGGCGCTGACGTTGCGGGAGATTGAGGGTTTGTCTTACGAAGAGATTGCCCAGACGATGGATTGCCCGATCGGCACCGTGCGTTCGAGGATTTTCCGGGCGCGCGATGCGATTGCGGATAAACTGCGGCCCCTGCTCGATACGGGGCCGGATCGAAGATGGTGAGAAGGCGGTGACAGCATGAAGACCAGACTTTCCGGACTCCTGGATGGCGAACATGCAAGGCAGGACGAGCCGGTATTGTTCGAGGCGTTGAAGAGCGGCGACGAATTGCGCGGCCGCTGGCAGGAATACCTGTTGATCCGCGATGCGCTACGGGGCGAGAGAATGCTTGACGCCGACATTACCGCCCGCACCATGGCCTCGTTGCGCGCCGAGCCGGCGGTGCTGGCTCCGCACGCAGCGATGCGCCACTCATGGCAGCGCTCCGCGCTGGCGGTGGCGGCGACGGTCGCCGGCGTGGCTGTCGTCGGCTGGGTTGCCCTGGTGCCGCAAAGCAACCAGGTTTCCATCCCCCAGGCTTCCATAGCCGTGCAAACACTGGCGCAAAGCGAGCCTCCGGATGTCAAGCCCGTACGCCTGGACTCGCGCGACATGCGCGAATACCTCGCCGCCCACCAGGCGCAGTCGAGTTCGCTACAGTTCCTCGGCGGCACCGAGAACATCCGTACTGTTTCCACAACGGCTATTGCGACGACGGCCAAATGACACATCGGCTGGTTGCTTCGGTTATCGGCTTATTGCTGGCGTTTCCCGCCTGGGCCGACGCGCCGGCAGATGCCTTGCAATGGCTTCAGCGCGTCGCAGGTGCCGCGCAGAAACTGACCTATACGGGCATCTTTATTTACCAAAGCGGTGCCCAGACCGAGGTCTCGCGCATCACGCATCTGGTGGAAGCGGGCAACGAAATGGAGCGCATCGAAGTCCTCGACGGCAGCCCGCGCGAAGTCCTGCGTTTCAATGACGAGGTCAAGTGCTTTCTGCCGGAACATCGTCTCCTGATCGTGGAACGGCGGGGTTCCAGCCGCCAGACATTTCCGGCCCTGCTGCCGGCCAGCCTTGCCAGTCTTGTCGAACATTACACGATACGCAAGGGAACCACGAGTCGCGTGGCCGGTTTCGACAGCCAGTCCATCCTCATCGAGCCGAAGGATGACTTGCGCTACGGCCATCAATTCTGGGTCGATACCCGCTCGGGCTTGCTGCTGAAGGCCGCTCTCATCAACGAACGCGGCCAACCGCTCGAAACCTTCGCCTTTACCGAGCTGCGCATCGGCGGTCCGGTGGATCGCAGCGCGCTGGATCCCCGCTCCGACATGCAGAGCGGCGAGTGGCAGGTGCATAACGTGCGTACCGCACGTGGCGAGGACAACCAGTGGCTGTTCCGCACGCAGTTGCCGGGTTTTCGCAAGGTGATGGGCATGCGGCGCCAGGTGCGGCCCGATACGCCGGAAATGACGCATGTCGTTTTCTCCGACGGGTTGGCCGCCGTATCGGTCTTCATCGAGCCGCTGGCCGGCAGCAAGCCGGTGACCGGCCTGTTCGCCATGGGGGCGATCAATGCCTACAAGCGCGTCGTCGGCGACCACTTGCTCGTCGTCATGGGCGACATACCTCCTGCGAGCGTGAAGAAACTTGCGGATGGCATAGAAGCAAAACGGAAATGACAGAGAGCGAAGCCGTCGTCACCGCTGTCGAAGGTGAGTTCGCCTTGATCGAGGTGGCGACTACGGCTTCAGCCTGCGGCAGTTGCGGCGCCAAGAGCCATTGCGGCACGGCGCCGCCGGGGCCGCGGCGCTATGCCGTGCGCAATAGGGTCGGCGTCCGGGCCGGTGATGCGGTCATCGTGGCCGTGCCGGAAGGCGCCGTGCTGAAGGCGGCTATGCTTTCCTACCTGATGCCCTTGCTGTTTGTCATCGGCGGCGCAGCGGCCGGAACGGAGTGGGGCGGGGAGGGATTGCCTGCGGTTGCCGGAGCGGCAATGGGCTTGATGGCGGGACTCATCGCCCTGCGGTTTTTCAATGCCCGGTGCGCGCGTGGCCGGGAACCTTGGCTCACCCTCAGACTCAAACGCCGTGTTATCCCTATCGACAAGGAAGCCTGAACATGCTTAAGCGACTCCTCGTTTCTTTTTCGCTAGCCATCTTCTCCGTCTGGGCTGCCGCCCAGGGTAAAGAGTTGCCCGACTTCACCGACCTGGTGGAAAAGCAGGGGCCGGCGGTGGTCAACATCAGCACCACGCAAGTCATCAAGCAGAACCGCTTGATGCCGCAAATCCCCTTCGACGAGGACGATCCGGCCTTCGATCTGTTCCGCCGCTTCATGCCGCGTCAGCATCCCGGTGTGCCGCGCGAATTCAGGAACGAATCGCTCGGTTCCGGTTTCGTCATCAGCGCCGACGGCCACATCCTGACCAATGCGCACGTCGTCGACGGCGCCGACGAGGTGCTGGTCAGGCTGACCGACAAGCGCGAGTTCAAGGCCAAGGTGCTGGGGGCCGACAAGCGCACCGATGTCGCCCTCATCAAGATCGAGGCCAACGGCCTGCCGGTCGTCAGGCTCGGCGATCCCGCCCGGCTCAAGGTCGGCGAATGGGTGGTGGCCATCGGCTCGCCCTTCGGCTTCGAGGCCAGCGTCACTGCCGGCATTGTCAGCGCCAAGGGCCGTTCGTTGCCGCAGGAAAATTACGTCCCCTTCATCCAGACCGATGTCGCCATCAACCCCGGCAACTCCGGTGGCCCTCTGTTCAACATGAGGGGCGAGGTGGTCGGCGTCAATTCGCAGATTTACAGTCGCTCCGGCGGCTACCAGGGCATTGCCTTCGCCATCCCCATCGATGTGGCGATGGAGATACAGACGCAGCTCAAGTCCAGTGGCAAGGTGAGCCGCGGCCGTCTCGGCGTCGTGATCCAGGAAGTGACGAAAGAACTGGCAGATTCCTTCGGCCTGCAGAAGCCGCAGGGCGCACTGGTGACGACGGTGGAGAAGGGCAGTCCGGCCGAGAAGGCCGGCGTCGAAGCCGGCGACATCATCCTCAAGTTCGACGCCAAGACGGTTGTCCAGTCGAGCGATCTGCCGCGTATCGTCGGCAGCACCAGGCCCGGCACCAAGTCCACGATGCAGGTTTGGCGCAAGGGGGTAGCCAGGGAGGTAGCGATCGCCGTCGGCGAAATGCGGGAAGAAAAGATGCCCGGTCGCAGTTCCCGTCACGGCAAAGCGGCTGAACCGGAGGCAGCCAACAAGTTGGGCCTCGTGCTTGTCGAGCCGAATGCCGAACAGAGAAAACAGTTGGGCATCCCCCATGGGCTCATCGTCGAGGATGTCAGGAATGGTGCGGCACGCACCGACTTGCGCCCCGGCGACGTCATCCTGGCGCACATCAACAAGGGTGTGCAGACGGAGGTCAAGTCGGTCGAGCAGTTCAATGGCGTGCTCGCCAGGCACGACAAGCACTCGACGCTCACGCTGCTGGTGCGGCGCGGCGATGCGCAGACCTTCATCACGATCAAGGGTGTCGGTGACAAGTAAGCTGATTCTATATAGTCGGCAGTACTGCCATCTCTGCCACGACATGCTCGCCGCGCTGGAAGTTCTGCGCGGCGAGTTTTCGTTCGCGCTGGAGGTGATCGACGTCGATGCCGATCCGGCGCTTGAAGCGAAATACGATGAACTGGTGCCCGTGCTCGAAGCCGATGGGCGGGAACTCTGCCGTTACTTCCTCGATGTGCCGAAAGTGCGTGAATATTTGGGCAGTTTCGGCTAGAATTCGTCCCTCGTCTGCCGCGCCAAGGTGCTGAAACAGCACCTTTTTTATTTCCCCCATGCAGCACATCCGCAATTTTTCGATCATTGCCCATATCGACCACGGCAAATCCACGCTGGCTGACCGCATCATCCAGCGCTGCGGCGGCTTGTCCGACCGCGAGATGGAAGCGCAGGTGCTCGATTCGATGGACCTGGAGCGCGAACGCGGCATCACCATCAAGGCACAGACCGCCGCGCTTTCCTACCTGGCGAAGGACGGGCAACGCTACAACCTGAACCTGATCGACACGCCGGGGCATGTCGATTTCTCCTACGAGGTGAGCCGCTCGCTCTCCGCCTGCGAAGGAGCGCTGCTGGTGGTCGATGCCTCGCAGGGCGTCGAGGCACAAACGGTGGCCAACTGCTATACGGCCATCGAGCTCGGCGTCGAGGTGGTGCCGGTGCTGAACAAGATGGACCTGCCGCAGGCCGACCCCGAGGGCGCCAGGGAGGAAATCGAGGATGTCATCGGCATCGACGCCACCGATGCCGTGCCGTGCTCGGCGAAGACGGGCATGGGCGTGGACGACATTCTCGAAGCCGTCATCGCCCGCATCCCCCCGCCCAAGGGCGATCCGGCCGCGCCGTTCAAGGCGCTCATCATCGACTCTTGGTTCGACAATTATGTCGGCGTGGTAATGCTGGTACGCGTCATCGACGGGACGTTGAAATCGAAGGACAAGATCCTGCTGATGTCCACCGGTTCGGTGCATCTGTGCGAACAGGTCGGCGTGTTTACACCGAAGTCGCTGCCCAAAGAGACGCTTTCTGCCGGGCAAGTGGGCTTCATCATTTCCGGCATCAAGGAGCTCCAGGCCGCCAAAGTGGGTGACACCGTGACGCTGGCGGACAAGCCGGCCGCGGCGCCGCTGCCCGGTTTCAAGGAGATCAAGCCGCAGGTGTTCGCCGGCCTCTATCCGATCGAGGCCAATCAGTACGACGGCCTGCGCGAGTCGCTCGAAAAGCTGAAGCTGAACGACGCTTCGCTGCAATATGAGCCCGAGGTTTCACAGGCACTCGGTTTCGGCTTCCGCTGCGGCTTTCTCGGGCTGCTGCACATGGAAATCGTGCAGGAGCGGCTGGAGCGCGAGTTCGACCAGGATCTGATCACGACGGCGCCGACGGTCGTCTATCAGGTGCTGATGCGCGACGGCACGGAAATTTTCATCGAGAACCCGTCGAAGCTGCCGGACCTCCAGAAGGTCGAAGAGATTCGCGAACCCATCATCACCACCGAGATTTTCGTGCCGCAGGACTACCTCGGCGCGGTCATCACGCTATGCATCGGCAAGCGCGGCAGCCAGAAAGACCTGCGTTACCACGGCCGCCAGGTGCATGTGACCTACGAGATGCCGCTCGCCGAAGTGGTGTTCGATTTCTTCGACAAGCTCAAGTCGGTGTCGCGCGGCTATGCCTCGCTCGACTACGAATTCAAGGAATACCGCGCCGCCGACGTCGTCAAGCTCGATGTGCTGATCAACGGCGAGAAGGTCGATGCGCTGTCGGTGATCGTGCATCGCGCCAACGCCCACTACCGCGGGCGCGAACTCGCGGCCAAGATGCGCGGCATCATCCCGCGCCAGCAGTTCGACGTGGCGATCCAGGCCGCGATCGGCGCGACCATCGTCGCGCGCGAGAACGTGAAAGCCATGCGCAAGGACGTGCTCGCCAAGTGCTATGGCGGCGACATCACGCGCAAGAAAAAGCTGCTGGAAAAACAGAAGGCCGGCAAAAAACGCATGAAACAGGTGGGCCGTGTGGAAATCCCGCAGGACGCCTTTCTCGCCGTGCTGCGCGTCGACGATAAATAAAGCGCCGAGGATTTCAAATGAACTTCGCCCTGATCCTGTTCCTGCTGCTGGTCGCTACGGCGATACTTTGGGTGGCCGATCGTTACGTGTTCCGCAAACGGCGTGCCGCGGACGCCAGGGAGCCCCTGTGGGTCGAATATGGCGCGAGCTTCTTTCCGGTGATCCTGATCGTTTTCGTCCTGCGCTCCTTCATCGTCGAGCCGTTCAAGATCCCCTCGGGCTCCATGATCCCGACTCTGCTGGTCGGCGATTTCATCGCCGTCAATAAGTACACTTTCGGCATCCGCCTGCCCGTGATCAACAAGAAGATCGTCGAGATGAATACGCCGCAGCGCGGCGATGTCGTGGTCTTCCGCTGGCCGGTCGATCCTTCGCTCGATTACATCAAACGCGTCGTCGGCCTGCCCGGCGACAAGGTGGCCTATCTCAACAAGCGGCTCACCATCAACGGCCAGCCCCTGCCGGTGAAGAAGATCGAGGATTACAAGGACAAGGATCGCATGATCGTCACGCCGCGTTTGCGCGAAACCCTGGGGACGGTCGAACACGAAATACTCGTCGAGGACGAGGCGCCGCCCTTCGTTGCCCAGACGATGCAATTCCCTTTTCGCGATAAATGTCACTACAATAGCGAAGGCTTTGTCTGCGAGGTGCCGCCCGGCAATTACCTCGTCATGGGCGACAACCGCGACAATTCGCAGGACAGCCGGGTGTGGGGCTTCGTGCCGGACGGGAACCTGGTCGGCAAGGCCTTCTTCATCTGGTTCAACTTTAGCGACCTCCAGCGGATAGGATCATTTCGATGAGCGAGCAGAACATGAAAAAACAGCGCGGCGTTACCTTGGTTAGCCTGGTTTTTTTCGCTGCCCTGATCATCTTGGTGGCACTTCTTGGTATCAAGGTTGCGCCGGAGGTCATCGAGTATTATGCAGTTATCAAGGACACGAAAGCGACCGCCGTCGATCCGGCAAGCAAGGATGCGACGGTTGCCCAAATCCGGCAGAACTTCGACAAGCGCAAGTTGATCGACAATATCACGGTAGTCGACGGTAACGACCTCGATATCAGCAAGGACGGCAATGACATCGTGATCGCCTTCGCCTATACGAGGAAAATCCCGCTCTACGGTCCCGTCAGCCTGGTAATCGATTTCGAGGGCACCACGGCGAAGTGATGGCTTGCGGGCGCCTGGAAACTGCTCTGGGATACGCGTTTGCCACGGAAGATTTGCTCCGCCAGGCGCTGACCCACCGCAGCTACGGTTCGCCCCACAATGAGCGCATGGAGTTCCTCGGCGACTCCGTCCTCAATTGCGTCATCGCCACGATTCTTTACCACCGCTTCGGCAGTCTCAGGGAAGGCGAACTTTCGCGTCAGCGCGCCAATCTCGTGCGCCAGGAATCGCTGGCCCTGATCGCGCAGTCCCTCGACCTCGGTAACTATTTGCGCCTGGGCGAGGGCGAATTGAAAAGCGGCGGTTTCCGGCGGCCATCCATTCTCGCCGACGGTCTGGAGGCGATTTTCGGCGCCATCTATATCGAAGCCGGGTTCGAGGCTGCACTCGCGGTCATCGAACGCCTGTACCAACCGCTATTGGATCAGGTTGATCCCAAGGATTCCGGCAAGGATCCGAAGACGGCCTTGCAGGAGATACTGCAAGGGCGCAAGCTGCCGTTGCCGCTGTATTCGCTCGTGGCGACGAGCGGCGAGGCCCATGCCCAGGAATTCGAGGTCGAGTGCGCCGTGCCGGTACTGGACATTCGGGTGCGCGGCCAGGGCGGCAGCCGGCGTGCCGCCGAGCAGGCGGCAGCGCGGGAGGCTCTCAGCCGCATGAAGGAGGCAGGATGAATGTTCGTACCGGCGCGCTCGCCGTCGTCGGCCGGCCCAATGTCGGCAAGTCGACGCTGACCAACCGCCTTGTCGGCGCCAAGGTCAGCATCACTTCGAAGAAGGCCCAGACCACGCGCCACCGCGTGCATGGCATCCTGACGACCGAGATCGGGGACGACGACTGCCAGTTCGTGTTCGTCGATACCCCCGGCTTCCAGACCCGGCACAAGAATGCCCTGAACCGACTCATGAGCCGCAGCGTCACGCAGGCGCTCGCTGCTGTCGATGTTGTGCTGTTCCTGATCGAGGCCGGCCGCTGGAGCGGCGGCGACCGCGATATCGTGCGTCTGCTGCCGCAAGGCCTGCCGGTGCTGCTTGTCATCAACAAGGTCGACCGGTTGGCCGACAAGACCGCATTGCTGCCGTTCATCGAGAAGGTGGCCACGGAATACGAATTCGCCGAGATCGTTCCGCTCAGTGCCGAGAAAGGGCAGGGGCTGGACGAATTGCTGAAAGCTACGGCGCACTACCTGCCCGAGGCGCCGCACATCTTCGAGGCTGACGACATCACCGACCGCCCGGAACGCTTCCTGGCCGCGGAACTCCTGCGCGAGAAGCTGTTCCGCAATCTGGGCGAGGAACTGCCCTACGGCATCGCCGTCGAAATTGAGAAGTTCGAGCAGGAGGGCGAGTTGCGCCGCATTCATGCTGCGGTCATCGTCGACAGGGCTGCGCACAAGGCCATCGTCATCGGCAAGGGCGGCGAGCGCCTGAAGCGCGTGTCGAGCGACGCGCGCAAGGACATGGAAGCGCTTTTCGGCGGAAAGGTCTGGCTCGAAACCTGGGTCAAGGTCAAGAGCGGCTGGGCCGACGACGAACGGGCGCTCAAGACCCTCGGCTACGAGTGATGTCCGGCAAGCAGCGCATCGATGGCGCCGCGGCGTTCCTGCTCCACGCCCATCCCTATAGCGAAACGAGTCTGATCCTCGATGTCTTCGCGCGCGCGCATGGCCGGCTCGCGTTGCTGGCGCGCGGCGCCAGACGGCCGCGTTCGGCGTTGCGCGGCGTGCTGCTCGGCTTCCAGCCGCTGGAACTCTCCTGGTTCGGCGGCGGCGAGGTCAAGACCCTGGCGCGGGCCGAATGGACGGGTGGCCTGCCGCTGCTGACGGGGAAATGCCTGTTGCTGGGCTACTATCTGAACGAACTGCTGTTGAAGCTGATGCCGCGCGAGGATGCGCATGCGGTGTTGTACGATGCCTACGCGGCGGCGCTGGACGCGCTGTCGCGGGGCGCGGCGGAAGCCGCCGAGTTGCGCCGTTTCGAGAAGACGCTGCTGCGCGAACTGGGCTACGGCCTGGCGCTGGACCGCGAGGCCGGCAGCGGCCAGCCGGTGCGGCCGGACGCGCAGTACGTCTACCAGGTCGAGCGGGGCGCCGTTGCCGCAGAGGGAAATGAAGGCTTGTCGACGATCGCGGGGAAAACGCTGCTCGACCTGGCCAAGGACGATTACGGCGATCCGCGCACGCTGGCCGAAGCCAAGGGGCTGATGCGCCAACTGGTCGCCCATTACCTGGGCGGGCAGCAGTTGCAATCGCGGCGTGTTTTTGTCGAACTGCAAGAACTATAAGAATCGGGGAGCGTTTCATGATTGAACTGGGCGTCAACATCGACCACGTCGCCACGATCCGCCAGGCGCGGCGCACCTACGAGCCCGATCCGGTCTGGGCCGCGGTCGAGGCGCATCTGGGCGGGGCCGACGGCATCACCGTGCATCTGCGCGAGGATCGCCGCCACATCCAGGATCACGATGTGCGGCGCCTGCGCGAACTGACCCACATCAAGCTCAATCTCGAAATGGCGGCGACCGACGAGATGGTAAGGCTAGCCTGCGCACTGAAGCCGGAGATGGCCATGCTGGTACCCGAAGGCCGCCACGAGATAACGACCGAAGGCGGCCTCGACGTGGCCGGGCAGGAAGCCAAGCTCAGAGACGCGGTGGCCCGGCTGGCTGATGCCGGTATCGTCACCAGCGTTTTCATCGATGCCGATCTGCCGCAGGTCGAGGCGGCCGCGCGCATCGGCGCCCGCGTTTGCGAGATACACACCGGGCCCTATGCCCATGCCTTCCATGACCGCGGCCGCGATGCCGAAAGCCCGGCCGTGCTGGCCGAACTCGAAAAGATCCGCGTCGCCGGCAACGCCATCCGCGGTCTCGGCATGCGTTTCAACGCCGGCCATGCGCTCAACTACTTCAACGTCCAGCCCGTCGCCCGGCTCGACGGCGTGCGCGAATTGCATATCGGCCACGCCATCGTCAGCCGTGCCGTCTTCGTCGGCATGCGCGAAGCGGTGCGCGAAATGAAGCGGCTGATGCGCGAGGCGGCCTGTCTGAGCACATGATCCACGGCATCGGCACCGATATCGTCGCCGTGGCGCGGCTCGCCGGGTTATACGAGCGGCATGGCGAACGCGGTCTCGACAAGCTGCTCGCCGCCGAAGAGCGGGCGGAATGCCTGGCCAGCCCCGCCCGCGACCGCTTTCTCGCCAAGCGCTTTGCCGCCAAGGAGGCGCTGGGCAAGGCGCTGGGCACGGGATTGCGTGCGCCGGTGCTGCTGACGGCCATTGCGATCGGCCACGATGCGCTCGGCAAACCCGTGTTTCGCTTCGCGCCCGAACTCGATGCCCACATGGCGGCACTCGGCTTGCGCGCCCACTTATCCCTGAGCGACGAGCGCGACTACGCCGTCGCCTTCGTCGTCGTGGAGAAAATATGAACGAAGCGAATCCCCGTGGGATGAATGCCCTCGGCCCCCTGATGATCGACATTGCCGGCACGCAGTTGAGCGAGCTGGACCGCGAACGACTGTGCCATCCGCTCGTCGGCGGCATCATCCTGTTTACGCGCAACTACGAGTCGCGCGAACAACTGGCCGCGCTCTGCCGCGACATCCACGACTTGCGCGCCATGCCGATCGCCGTCGACCACGAAGGCGGGCGCGTGCAGCGCTTCCGCGAAGGTTTCACGCGCTTGCCGGCGATGCGCCAACTCGGGGTCTGGTGGGACAAGTCGCCGCGTGCGGCGATCGAGTCCGTCCGGGCGCTGGGGTATCTTCTTGCCGGCGAATTGCGCGCGCTGGGCGTCGATCTTTCGTTCGCGCCCGTGCTCGACCTCGACTGGGGCCGCAGCGGCGTCATCGGCGACCGTGCCTTTCACAGCGATCCGCAGGCGGTGATCGACCTCGCCGGCGGCCTGATCGCCGGCATGCGCGAAGCCGGCATGGCGTGTTGCGGCAAGCATTTCCCCGGTCACGGCTGGGTCGCGGCCGACTCCCATGTCGCCGTCCCGGTCGACGAGCGCGGCCTCGCGGAGATGGCGCCCGACCTCGCTCCCTATCGCGAACTCAAGCTTGACGCCGTCATGCCGGCGCACGTGATTTATCCGCAGGTCGATGCGCGGCCGGCAGGTTTTTCGCCGCTCTGGATCGCCAAGCTCAGGGAGGAACTGGATTTCGACGGCGTCGTTTTCAGCGACGACCTGTCGATGGAAGGTGCCAGCGTCGCCGGCGACATCGTCGCGCGTGCCGAAGCGGCATGGGGGGCGGGTTGCGACATGCTGCTGGTCTGCAATGCGCCCGCCGCCGTAGGTGAGCTGCTGGCGCGCTGGCAGCCGGTTGTCGATCCAGTGCGCAGTGGGCGCATCGCGCGTCTGATGCCATCGACGCCGGCGCCGAACTGGACCGAGCTTGAAAATGAAATTGTCTACAAGGCCGGCCGTTCGGTGGTTCAGCGCTTGTCCGGCATCCTGCCCGCGCCGCGGAATGCATGAAAAACAGGATATCCATATAAGCTTGCAGCCGACAGCGTCGGTACCGGTACGGCGATCTTGGGCAATCGATCCCAGGCGCTAGGCCGTCGTATTGACGATCTGTCCGGTGACTTGGCCTTGCGTATTGACCACTGGTGCGGCGCTGCTGGCCGCCGGCGAAGTGCCGATGCTCTGTGTCGGCGACGATGCGGATGCTTCCTGTTCGCGTGTCAGTACCTGATCGACGGTGTTCGCCAACCGCGTCACCTGCTGCTGTTCAGTGCTGAAAGCCGCCAGCCCCTGACGCGCCTTCCCAGCTTGTGCTTGGGCCTGATCGGCCTGGACGCCCAGAGAGCGGGCATTCTCCTGGGCTTGATCCGCCGTGTGCCGTGCATCGCTTGCCTGCGCCTTCAGCGATTGGGCTTTTTGCTCCGCTTGGTCAGCATTGCGTCTGGCCTCCAACTGCCTGAGCTGTTGGAGGCCAAATTGCGTCGCACTGGAGGTGGAAGAGACAGATGCCATCGCTCATTCTCGGTTTGCCTGAAAAAATGATAGACCCATTGCCGGCAAACGACAAGGCGATTGCCATTGTTCTTGCATCGCACAAGGCCAATCAAGCACGAACGAATAGGGATACCCGAAAAACAAAGGGCAGCCGAAGCTGCCCCTGTCGTCCGTGAAGCGCGAATTACTTGACGCGGTTCTTGTATTCGCCGGTGCGGGTATCGATCTCGATCTTGTCGCCGGTGCTGACGAACAGCGGCACCGGCAGCTCAAAGCCGGTGGCGAGTTTGGCCGGCTTCATGACCTTGCCGGAAGTGTCGCCCTTGACGGCGGGCTCGGTGTAGATCACCTCGCGCACGACGGAGTTGGGCATTTCGACGGAAATGGCCTTGCCGTCGTAGAACACGACCTCCATCTGCATGCCGTCCTCGATGTAGTTGAGAGAGTCGCCCATGCTGTCGGCCTCGATCTCGTACTGGTTGTAGTCGGCGTCCATGAAGACGTACATCGGGTCGGCGAAATAGGAATAGGTGCATTCCTTGCGGTCGGGCATGACCTGCTCGAACTTGTCGTCGGCCTTGTAGACGGCTTCCGAGGGGCCCCCGGTGAGCAGGTTCTTGAACTTGAACTTGACGACGGCGGAATTGCGGCCGGACTTGTTGTACTCGGCCTTCTGGACCACCAGCGGATCGTTGCCGACCATGATCACGTTGCCGACGCGGAGTTCCTGTGCGGTTTTCATGTTACGTCCCGGAGCGGAAAAATAAAGAGCGGAATTATAACCGTTCGAGGCAGAATCGCGCCAGGTTTTCGGCAAGATTTCCGAGCCTGGCAAGTCGTGCGGCCCAGGGCACTGCATGGGCGGCCAAGGCCGGCAAGGCTGCGTACATGTCAGGCCAGCTTGCCGCGATGTCGCCCGTGTCGTTCCAGGCCCGCCAGAAGGCGCCGACGGCGTCTTTGGCCGTGCCATCCAGTCCCGCGCCGTAAAGCGACAGGAATGCTTCCAACTTCTCTCCATGGGCATTCTCCGCCTGCGGGTAGATCTGCCAGACGAATGGCCGTTGCGCCCATTGCGCTCGGACAAAGGAATCCTCGCCGCGCACGAAATTGAGGTCGCAACCGCCCAGCAGGCGGTCGTAGCCGGCCTGCGGCAGGAATGGCAGAGCTGAGAGGGCAAGCTGTCCGCGCCGGGTTGCGGCGCCGACAGGGAATGCCTCGCCGAGCCAGGACTCGACCTGCCGGCGGGGCGCGCCTGCGGCGACGAGGCAATTGACAGGGGCAACGCCCCCCGCCCAGGCATCGAGCAGGCGGGGCAGGGCGGGGTTGTCGTAGCAAAAGAGGGATACCGTGAATTCCTCATGAGGCCGGTCGCCGTGGAAGTCGGCATCCAGCTCATGGATCAGGCCGCCGGTGCCGGCTGTAAAACCCGGGGAAAAGAAGTGCTTGACCAACGGCAGGCTGGCGTGGGGCGATGCCATGCCGTGGCAGCCGGACACCCAGTCCTCGGCGGTAAGGTATTCGAGGTTGATCCATACGGGCGGGCGCCGTGCCATGGCAGCGACATAGGCAGCGGGAAGTTCGCAGGCGAAGGCCTCGACGACCACCTGGGCCGGTTCCACCGCCGGAAACGGGCTGGTCCAGCGGCGGATTTCGACGCCGTCGGCCAGTTGGCGATCGTGCCGCGCATCGATACCGGGCCGCATCCCGCACAGCGGGGCGATGTCGTCGATCCAGAGCCGCACCTGCCAGCCGTGTTCCCGCGCCAGTTGCCGCGCCAGGCGCCAGCACACGCCGGCATCGCCGAGGTTGTCGACGACGGCGCAGAAGAGATCGCAGGAGACGTTCATGACTCGGAATGTGCTCGAAAACGGTATCCTAGCCGAATGGATGCCCTCGCGACGTGTACTTCCTGTTTGCGCCTCAGCCGTTTCCTGGCCGGCGTGCATGATCTCCATCCCGACTATCACGCCCGCCCGGTCGCGCCGTTCGGCGCGGCACAGGCGCGGCTGCTGATCGTCGGTCTGGCGCCCGGCATGCACGGCGCCAACCGCACCGGCCGGCCCTTCACCGGCGATTACGCCGGCATACTGCTCTACGAGACGCTGCACCGCTTCGGTTTTTCCAACCGGCCGGAATCCGTTGCCCGCGACGATGGCCTCGAACTGAAGGACTGCCGCATCACCAACGCCGTAAAGTGCCTGCCGCCGGAGAACAAGCCCGAGCCGGCGGAGATCAGGGCCTGCAACCATTTCCTGGCCGGCGAGTTGGGCACGGCGCCCGATGTCAGTGTCATCCTGGCGCTGGGTCTCGTTGCCCACAAGGCCGTGCTGATGGCGCTGGGACTGAAACAGAGCGCCCATGCTTTCGGCCACGCCGCGCGCCACGAATTGCCCGACGGGCGCATCCTCATCGACAGCTACCACTGCAGCCGCTACAACACGCAGACCCGGCGGCTGACGACCGCAGGTTTCCATGACGTCTTCCGTGCCATCCGCGCCGAACTCGTCTGAGTCCTTTGATGCCAGGGAATTCCTGGCGACGCTGACCGAGGCGCCGGGCGTCTACCGCATGCTCGATGCGGCGGGGCAGGTGCTCTACGTCGGCAAGGCGAAGAACCTGAAGAAGCGCGTCGCAACCTACTTCTTGCGGAGCGGCCACAGCCCGCGCATCACCTTGATGCTGCAACAGGTCGCCAACGTCGCGATCACCGCGACGCGCTCCGAAGCCGAGGCGCTGATCCTCGAGAACACGCTGATCAAGAAGTTGGCGCCCAAGTACAACATTCTGTTCCGTGACGACAAATCCTATCCGTATATCATGCTGTCGGGCGACGCCGTGCCGCGTCTGGCGTTCCACCGTGGCGCTTTCGAGAAGAAGTCGCGCTATTTCGGCCCGTTCCCGAGCGGCCTGGCGGTGCGCGAGACACTGCAACTGATGCAGAAGACCTTTCTGCTGCGCACCTGCGAGAACGCGGTGTTCGCCCATCGCTCGCGCCCCTGCTTGCTGCACCAGATCAAGCTCTGCAAGGGGCCTTGCGTCGGCCTGGTGGCGGCCGCGGAATATGCGCGCGACGTGCGTATGGCCGAGCTGTTCCTGCGCGGCCGCCACGGCGAGGTCATCGAGCGGCTGACGGCGCAGATGCAGGAAGCGGCGGGGGCGCTGCGTTTCGAGGAGGCCGCGGCGCTGCGTGACCAGGTGCGCGCGCTGCAAGCCGTGCTGCACCGGCAGTACGTGAGTTCGACGCGCGAGGAGGACGTCGACATTCTCGCCGCCGTCGTGGTGCGCGGCGAGGTGTGCGTGAACCTGGCGCTGGTGCGCGGCGGCCTGCATCTGGGCGACCGCGCCTTCTTTCCCAAATCCGGCGAGGGCGACGCCGGCGCGGCGGAGGCGCTGACGGCCTTCGTCGAGCAGCATTATCTCGATCATCCGCCGCCGGCAAGGCTGATTGCCGCGCTCGATCTCGGCGAAGAAGCGGCGGCGGTGTTCGGCGACCGGAAAGTCGCGCTCGGCCTGCCGCGCAATGAAATGGAGCGCGCCTGGCTGGCGATCGCCGAGAAGAATGCCGAACTCGCCATCGAGTCGCGCCGCCACGCCAAGGCCCGCGCCGGCGGGCGCCTGGAGGCGCTGCGATCGGCACTCGACCTGCCTGAGCCGCCAGCGCGCATCGAATGCTTCGACATCAGCCACACGATGGGCGAGGGCACGGTGGCCTCCTGCGTCGTCTGCGTCGACGGCGCCATGAAGAAGAGCGATTACCGCCGCTTCAACATTGCCGGCATCGAACCGGGCGACGATTACGCAGCCATGCGCCAGGCGCTGACCCGGCGCTACGAAAAAGTGGCGACCGGCGAGAGCGTCGCGCCCGACCTCGTTCTCATCGACGGCGGCAAAGGCCAGCACCGCGTCGCGCGCGAAGTGCTCGTCGAGCTCAACCTGGCGCATCTCGCCACGGTCGGCGTCGCCAAGGGGGAAGAGCGCAAGCCCGGCCTGGAAACGCTTTTCGTTCATGGCCGCCCGGAGCCGCTACAATTAGCGCCTGACAACGCAGGCTTCCACCTGATTCAGGAAATTCGCGACGAAGCGCATCGCTTTGCCATCGCCGGTCACCGGGCGAGGCGCGCCAAGACCCGCGGACGCTCGAAACTGGAGGATGTGCCCGGCATCGGGCCGGCCCGGCGAAGAAAGCTTCTGGCCCAATTCGGCGGGCTGGACGGGGTGATCGCAGCGACGGTGGAGGATCTGCGCCGCGTCGATGGCATCAGCCGCAAACTCGCCGAAGAGATCTATAGCGCATTGCACTGACACGATGCTGTTCAATCTTCCCAACCAGCTCACCTGGGCGCGCATCGTCCTCATCCCGCTGTTCGTCGGCGTCTTCTATGCACCGCTCGACTGGCTCTCGGCGTCCGAGCAGAATCTCGCCGCCACCGTTATTTTCGTTGCCGCCGCAATCACCGACTGGTTCGACGGCTGGCTCGCCCGCAAGCTCGGCCAGACCTCGGCTTTCGGCGCCTTCCTCGATCCGGTCGCCGACAAGCTGATGGTGGCGGCAGCGTTGCTGATCCTGGTCCAGCTCGGCCGTGCCGATGCCATCATCGCCTTCGTCATCGTCGGCCGCGAAATCACGATTTCGGCGCTGCGCGAATGGATGGCGAAAATCGGCGCGGCGAAAAGCGTCGCCGTTTCCTTCATCGGCAAGCTTAAAACCGCGGCGCAGATGACGGCGATACCGATGCTGCTTTACCACGATGCGCTCGGCCCGCTCGACCCGCAGGCACTGGGCACTTGGCTGATTTATGCTGCGGCGATACTCACGCTCTGGTCGATGGCCTACTATCTACGTAAAGCCTGGCCGGCTATTTTGGCGCGCGCAAATGATTAGAGTCGGCGCAAGAAAACCGCGGACAAGCGTTGACACGATGCGGCGGGACGCTATAATTCGCCTCCGTTCTGCGGGAGTAGCTCAGTTGGTAGAGCGCAACCTTGCCAAGGTTGAGGTCGAGAGTTCGAGACTCTTCTCCCGCTCCAGAATTCCGGGGGAAAGCAATGCTTTCCCCCTTTTGTTTCAAAGCCCAGCCGGCATCGGGGCGCGATGGCAGAGTGGTTATGCAGCGGCCTGCAAAGCCGTGTACCTCGGTTCGATTCCGGGTCGCGCCTCCAAATTTGCCTCATCAAATCCTGGTTTCGCCCGGATGGTGAAATTGGTAGACACAAGGGACTTAAAATCCCTCTCCCGCAAGGGAATACCGGTTCGATTCCGGTT
>Ga0154359_1057_pt2 | contig 30578 bp, 26 predicted proteins | sample RifGroA2_FD_115887 | JGI IMG/M metagenome (GOLD analysis project Ga0154359, IMG submission 115887) | Rhodocyclales bacterium GWA2_65_20
GCGTCGAGCAATCGCCGCACGATCGCGGCATGCCCACGGAGCGCTGCGATCATGATTGCCGAGTCTCCATAACTGTTTCTCTTTGAAATATTGGATCGGTTTCTTAGGAGAAACTCCAGGAGATCGGGATTGCCATTCCTGGCGGCGATGATCAGCAGCGTATTGCCCGACGGGTCAGCGGTATTCACATCCATGCCGCGTTTGAGCAAATCGATCACTTGGGCAGTGTCATCCTTGTTGGCAGCCGCAAGGATGTCGTCGTAGATGCCCGGGAACGCCGGAAACGCCAACGCGAGCATCAGGACTAGAACGATACGGCGAAACAGGCTTGGATCAGGCATGGACTGGTGCCGCTGTAGGGAAAAGGTGGAAGAAATTCGCTGTCGTGGTTTCCGCAAGGTATTCAAAGCTAAGGTCTTTCAGTCGCGCCAGTTCTTCGGCAACGTGACGGACGTATGCGGGTTGGTTGATTTTCCCCCGGTAAGGCACGGGCGCCAGGTAAGGCGAATCGGTCTCGACCAGCAGGCGATCGATGGGCACGGCACGGGCGACTTCCTTGAGTGCGGTGGCATTCTTGAACGTCACGATGCCCGAGAACGAGATCATGAAGCCCATGTCCAGAGCCTGCCGCGCGGTGTCCATATCTTCGGTGAAGCAATGGAACACGCCACCGACCTCCTCCGCTTTTTCTTCCTTCAGCACGCGCAGGGTGTCGGCCACGGCCGAACGGGTGTGGATAATCAGCGGCTTGCCGGTACTGCGGGCGGCGGCGATATGGACGCGGAAGCGGCGTCGCTGCCATTCGAGGTCGCCCTCGAGCCGGTAGTAGTCGAGCCCGGTTTCGCCGATGGCAACCACCTTGGGATCGGCCGCCAGTCCGACCAGAGTATCGACGTCGGGTTCGGCGCCCTCCTGGGTATCGGGATGAACGCCGACGGCGGCGTAGATATTCGGGTGCTCATGCGCCAAGGCAAGAACCGCCGGCAAGCGTTCCAGGGTCACGCCGGCGCAGAGCGCCCACCCGACTCCGTTTTCCTTCATGTGCTCAAGGAGTTGCGGGATATTCGCCTGAAGTTCTGGAAAATCCAGGTGGCAGTGCGAATCGACCAGCAGGGGCTTCATCTGCGGGCAGGCGCGATGGCGCGCAGGTAGCGGGCGGCGATGTCGTCGAGGAACAGGCGGGGATTCAGCGGGTGCGAAGACAGAGCCCGTGCTCTCAGCAATTCATTGTAATAGCTTAGGATATTTGCCGTGTCGGCGTGCTGCGCCACGGCTTCGGCCTGCCGCTCACGGCCGGCAAAAAACCTCAATCGCCCGGTCGTCTTGAGGAAAGCCAGATCGAAGAGTCCTTTCTGGATGATTGCCACCAGTTCCTCCATCTTGAGGCCGCCATCCTTTTTAACCTGGGATTCCCAGCGACCGGCAAGGGCCAGGAAATCGCCGGTCTCATCGAGCAGGCTGGAGGCGACTTCGTTGAAGGCTTCCATGCGGCCCTTCTCGAATTCTTCGAGTGCGGCGATGGGGGCACCTCCCGTCAGGGGGAGCAAAGGCAGCGCTTTTTCGCCGCCCTGATCGGCGAGCCATTGTTTGGCTTCCGGCATATCCGGCCGTCCGAACATCAGGGTCCGGCAGCGGCTGCGTATGGTCGGCAGCAGCTTCCTCCATCGGTTTGATACCAATAAAAAACAAATACCTAAAGTAGGTTCTTCAAGCATCTTAAGAAGTGCATTTTCGGCAGAAATGTTCATGGCCTCCGCCGGTTCGATCAGGATCACCCGGCGGTTGCTGCGGTGCCCACCGATATAGACGAAATCTTCCAGCGCGCGGATCTGTCCGATCAGGATTTGGGAACTGAGCTTCTTTTTGTCTGCCGCGTCGGATGCCTCGCTTCCCGCTTCCTCCGCTTCGGCTTCGGGGATGACATGACGGAAATCCGGATGGTTGCCCGAGGAGTAAAGACGGCAGGAAGTGCACTCGCCGCAGGCCGGATCGGCGACGTTTCTCGGCGCCTCGCACAGAATGCGCTGAGCCATCGCTGCGGCGAACAAGCTCTTGCCGACGCCGCCGGGGCCCGCCAGGAGGATGGCGTGAGGCGGCCCGGCCGGGGTGTCCCATAAGCGCCGCCACTCACTCGCATGCCACGACAAATATTTATTTACAGACACTTGAGATTATTTGTTCAAGTAATTTACCAATATCATGCAGTGACTGGCTGCCGTCGATCACGTGGATTCTTGTAGGTGCCGCCTGCGCGCGATCCAGGTATGCGGTGCGGACGCGCTCGAAAAATTCGACCTTCTCCTGCTCGAAGCGATCCAGTTCGCGCCCCATGCCCTTGACCCTGCCGAGGGCGATGTCGGTAGGCACGTCGAACAACAGCGTCAGATCCGGATCGAGGCCCTCCTGGACCCAGGTCTCCAAGGCTTCGAGTTTTGCGACGGCCAAGCCCCGCCCTCCTCCCTGATAGGCGAAGCTCGCGTCGGTGAAACGGTCGCTGACGACCCAGTCGCCGCGTTCCAGGGCCGGGATGATTACTTGGGCCAAGTGTTCACGCCGCGCAGCGAACATCAGCAAGGCTTCTGTTTCAAGATGCATGGGCTCGGACAGCAGGAGTTCGCGCAGCTTTTCTCCGAGGGGCGTTCCGCCCGGCTCCCGGGTCTGGACGACGGTCTTGCCATGGCTTTTCAACAGTCCAACAAGGTGCGCCAGATGGGTGCTTTTCCCTGCGCCGTCAAGGCCTTCCAGCGTTATGAACTTGCCGCGCACTTCTATCCTCCCCTTCGTTTCTGGTACTTCGCCACGGCCCGGTTGTGTTCGTCGAGTGTTCTGGAGAAGACGCTGGAACCGTCTCCGCGCGAGACGAAGTAATACAGTTCGCTTGCCGGCGGATGCAGGGCCGCCTGTATCGAAGCCAGGCCCGGCATGGCGATGGGCGTGGGCGGCAGGCCGGCTCGCGTGTAGGTATTGTAGGGCGTATCCGCGCTCAGGTCGTTCTTCCTGATATTGCCGTCGAATCTTTCGCCCATGCCATAGATCACGGTCGGGTCGGTTTGCAGCAGCATTCCTTTCTTCAGGCGGTTGGTGAAAACCGCCGCAACCTTGGGGCGGTCGATCGCCTGGCCGGTTTCCTTTTCGACTATCGAGGCCATGATCAGGGCTTCGTAGGGAGACGCGTACGGCAGCGACGGATCGCGGCTCCCCCATTCGTCCGCCAGCCGGGCCTGCATGGCGCGGTAGGCGCGGCGCAGGATGTTGAGGTCGCTCGACTGCTTGGCGAAGAGGTAGGTGTCGGGGAAAAACAGACCCTCGGGGTGGGACTCGGTGGCGCCGATGCGGGCGAGGATGTCGCGGTCGGTCAGTCCTGCGGTGTCGTGGCGGATATCGGCATGGCTGTCGAGCGCGGCGCGCAACTGGCGAAAGCTCTTGCCTTCGACGAAGACGATCTCGGCCTGGGTGACGTCGCCGCGCGTCAGCTTGTCGAGAAGCTGCAACGGCGTGATGCCCGGGCTGACTTCATAGCTGCCCGCCTTGATATCCGCCGCCCGACCGAGTACTCGTCCGAGCAGGGTGAATTGCCAAGGCGCGAATCCCAGCCCGGCATCAGCCATCTGTTGGGATGCAGCCCGCAAGGTCGTCCCCGGCCGGATATCGAAATCGGTCAGGCTCGCAGCCAACGGCACGGGAGAAGCCGCGAACCAGGCCAACCAGCCGCAAAAGCCGATGCCTGCAAGAAAAACCAGGGAAAAGAGGCGCGTAAGGAAACGCATGGGAGAGAGCGAAAAAGCGAACGCTATAATAACGTAACCTCGAAAGATTAGCCGGAGCAGACGATGACACAGGACTGGACCGATTTCCTCAGCCAGCAGGGCGCCCGCGAAGGCGCCGAGCACTTCGGCCAACCCGCCGCCGAAGCGGCCGCAGCCCGCGACGCCACCGTCATCGCCCCCCTGCCCGACTTCGGCCTGATCCGCGCGGCCGGCGAAGAAGCCGCGCCCTTCCTGCACAATCTGCTGACCAACGACATCAAGAATCTGGGGCCCGACGCCGCCCGCTGCGCCGGGCTTTGCACCGCCAAGGGACGGCTGATCGCATCCCTCCACATCTGGCACGACCGCAACGACGATCTCCTGCTGATGCTGTCGGCCGATATCCTGCCCGGCATCCTGAAAAAGCTCTCGATGTACGTCCTGCGCAGCAAGGTCAAGCTCTCCGACGCCACGGACGAGCGCGTGCTGATCGGACTGGCCGGCCCGCAGGCCGAAGCCATCGTGGAGGGCTTGGAGGCCGTCATCCCTTTCCCGATGCAGGTCGTACCGTGCGACAACGGCCAGGTCATGCGGCTGGACGAGCGCCGCTTCGTACTCGCCATCGATCCCGACGCGGCGCCGGCGGTGTGGGCCAGGCTCGCCGCAAAGGCACGTCCCGTGGGCATCGCAGCCTGGCGCTGGCTCGAAATCGCCGCCGGGCAGCCGCGGATTGTCGCCGGCACGCAGGAGGCTTTCGTGCCGCAGATGGCCAATCTCGAGGCGCCGGCCGTCGGCGGCGTCAGTTTCACCAAGGGCTGCTATCCGGGCCAGGAAATCGTCGCCCGCGCCCAGTACCTGGGCAAGGTCAAGCGCCGCATGTACCGCGCCAAGCTTGAAACGGCGGCAGCCCCCGGCACCCATGTCTATGCGCCCGAGACTGCGGACCAGCACTGCGGCGGCATCGTCACCGTGGCCCCCGCGCCGGAAGGCGGCTTCGAATGCCTTGTCGTCGTGCAGGAATCCTGCGCCGAAGCCGGCGAGGTGCATGTCGGCGCCATAAACGGCCCCCGTCTCGACTTTCTTGCCCTGCCCTATACCTTGGGCTGATGTGCCTGATACTCGTCGCCTGGCAGACGCACCCGGACTACCCGCTGGTGGTGGCGGCCAACCGCGACGAGTTCTTTGCCCGGCCGACCGCGCCGGCTGGCTTCTGGACTGCGGGGCAGTCGCCGAGTTGGACTGAGGTTCCCGACATCCTCGCCGGGCGCGACCTGCTGGCCGGCGGCACCTGGATGGGCGTCAGCCGCGGCGGCCGCTTCGCCGCCCTCACCAACTTCCGCGATCCTGCCTCACAGCGCGACGCTGCTGTTTCGCGCGGCCGGCTGGTGGCCGATTTTCTCGGCGGCAACTTGTCCGCCACCGACTATCTCGCCGCCATCGCCCCGGGTGCCGGACTTTACAATGGCTACAACCTGCTGGTCGGCGACGGCGAAACCTTGGCCTGGTCGAGCAACGTCACGGGAGAAGCGCGCAGCCTGCCGCCCGGCATCTACGGCATCTCGAATCATCTGCTGGATACGCCTTGGCCCAAGGTGGAGGCAGCCAAATCGGCGCTGGCCGCGGCGCTCGCCGCCCTGCCGGACGAGCAGCCGCTTTTCCGCCTGCTACGCGACGACGCCATCTATCCGGACGAGGCGCTGCCCCGCACCGGCGTCAATCTCGAATGGGAAAGGCTGCTTTCCGCCGCCTTCGTCCGTTCTCCGGATTACGGCACCCGCAGCTCGACGGTACTGCGGGTCGGCAAGGACGGCTGGACGGTTTTCGACGAGCAGACCTGGCTCGATGCGGCGCAGGCAGGCGGTCGCGTGCGCTTCCGCTTCAGGCAAGCCGTCGCGACATGAGGCGGTGATGAACACCGGCTGCGTCGCGCGCATCCCGTCCGGCGTTCAGCAATCGACGATATCCACCGGCGTATAGGGCGGCACGAGGTCGAACAATTCGACGATGTCGCGATTGCGCATGCGCACGCAGCCGATGGAGCCGGGCGTGCCCATGGCGACTGTATCCGGGCTGCCGTGGAGGTAGATATAGCGGCGCATGGTGTCGACGGAGCCCAAGCGGTTGAACCCCGGCTCGCGGCCCGAGAGCCAGAGGATGCGCGTCAGTATCCAGTCGCGCTCCGGATTGGCCGCCAGCAGTTCGGGCGACCAGACCTCGCCGGTCGGGCGGCGGCGCACGAACACCGTGTTTTCCGGCGCGCCGGTGCCGATCTTGGCGCGCACGATATGGCGGCCGCGCGGCGTCATGTAGCTGCCGCGCTGTTCTCCTGCCCCGTTCTTCGCCGTCGACACGGCATAGCGGCGCAGCAGCAAGCCGTCGTCGCCATACAGTTCGAGCGTCTGGGCGGGAATGCTGATCCGGATGTGCATCAGGCCACCGCTGTCTTCGCCCGCCGCGCGGCGAAAAAGCCCGACAGCAGCGCGCCGCATTCGTCGGCCAGCACGCCGCCCGTCACCTCGGCATGGTGGTTGAGGCGATCCTCGGCGAACAGATCGACGACGCTGCCGGCGGCGCCGGTCTTGGGGTCGCGGGCGCCGAAGACGACGCGGGCGATGCGCGCATGCATCATCGCGCCGACGCACATGGCACAGGGCTCGAGCGTCACGTAGAGCGTGCAGCCCGGCAGCCGGTAGTTGCCCAACTGCTGCCCGGCGTCGCGCAGCGCCATCACCTCGGCATGGGCGGTCGGATCGTGGCGGACGATGGGCTGGTTGAAGCCGCGGCCGACGATCTCGCCGCCGGCCACCACCACCGCGCCGACCGGCACCTCATCCAGAGCCGCAGCCTGGCGGGCAAGCGCCAGGCACTCGCGCATGAACGTCTCGTCGGAAGATTGCAACAGCGGCTCCATCCAGTCTCAAAGTTCCTAGTGTAGGGGCAACGCCACAAACAGACAATCCGGCGCGGTTTCTTCTTGACAAACAACATTGGACAGTATAACTTGAAATGTACATACTGTACATGGACAGTTCAATACATCATGCTTTCGAGTAAGCAACTCATTGAGCAAACGGGAATATCCCGCGCAACGCTCAACAACTATATCGGCAGCGGCTTACTGTCCAAGCCGCTGGTGCTCAATCCCGGCACCGGAGCCGGCGGGCCGCGCCAACTCGGCTTCTTCCCTGACGACGCCGCCGAACGGGTTCGACTTATCCAACAATTAAAACAGGAGGGGCTCAGCATGACTGAAATTGCATCGCGGCTCGGCGTAGCAAGTTCTACCGCCGCCACGGCTTCAACGGATGCACGGGTGACCGCCCTCCCCTCGCCCGGCTTGCGGGTCACTCTTGAGGATATTCCTCACCCGGCCTACATGATCAACCACAACTTCGAGCTGGTCTGGCTCAACGAGCAGGCGAAGTCGGGACTGCTGCGCGGGAACGGCAACCTGCCGGCCACCGGGGAGGAGCGCAGCCTGTTCCGCCTGCTTGCCGAGGACGGTCAGGGTTCAGGCGTCGGCGAACTGCTGCGCTTCCAGGTAGCCCTGGCTAAGACGCGCATCTCCCCCAGCCGCTTCGCTTCGCTGTGCGATGGCATCGAAGCGGGAACCTTCAGTCGCTTGCAGCAAATCTACGCGGAGGTGGCGGCCGAGCCCAGCCGCCAGATAGTGGATACGGTGATCTGCGTGGCGGGCACGGATGGCGTCCTTGCCCGCCATCGAGCCTACGCTTCGTTTTTCCGCGAAGGCATTTTTGTCGTGCTGATTCCGGAAGACGCCGATCCCGATTCGATGCTCGATTTCCTCGCCCACCGCGACGACGTGATCCGCGACCTGTTGCGCCGGCGCCTGCCTGTCCTCACCCATTTGGCCGTTCTCGTGGCGGACCTGCAAAGCTCGGTCAAGATATGTTCGGAATTGCCGCCGGACGAATATTTCCAACTGATCAACGAAATCTGGGCCGCGATGGGGCCGATCTTCCGCAAATACCACGCCACCTACGGCAAGCATGTCGGCGACGGCCTGGTGTATTACTTTTTCCCGCAGCCCGACAGCGACTACCTGATGAACGCGCTCTGCTGCGCCGAGGAAATGCGCGGCGAAATGGCGCGCATCAGCAAGGCCTGGCAGCTTTCCAAGAACTGGCTCAACGAGCTGTACCTCAATACCGGGATTACCGAGGGACAGGAATGGCTGGGTACCTTCCAGTCATCGACCAGCGTCGAATTCGTCGTGCTGGGCGACACCATCAACCAGGCGGCCCGGATCTCCGACTTTGCCCGCTTTGGCTCCGTCTGGGCGACCAAGAGCCTCGTCAGCAAGCTGCCGCGCGAACTGCGCGAACGCGTCCGCTATGGCGTGCGTCGCAAGAGCGCGGACGGACGCGAACTCTTCGTCTCCTCCAGTTTCGCCATGGTGTCGTCCCTGCTCGAACAAATGGGCGAACGCAACGAAAAGCTGCGCGACATCGCCACGCTGCCCATTGCAGAGATCGTCGAGATCGTCACCGCTCCCTAGCGGGATATCGCCCCGCAAGCGATGCGCGCACCGGAATTGCCCGCCGGTTGGGTGACGTAATCATCCGGCGCGGCATGCACGATCACCGAGCGGCCGATGATGTTGTTGCCCTTCTCATGCAGGCTGACGCCCAGCAGATTGGTGGTCATCGTCGCATTGCCGCCGGCATCCGCTTCCAGCATCGGCAAATCGCCCGCATGGTGTTCGCCCTGGTGCGGATGGCCGTGCTTCGCGCCGCCAGGGTTGTAATGGCCGCCGGCACTGCTGCCGTCCGGTGCGCTGCAATCTCCCGTTTCGTGGATGTGGATACCGTGCCAGCCGGGCTTCAGGCCCGCTACGCGCGCCGTTACCGTCACCTTGCCGTCATGCTGGATAAAGCTCACCGTGCCGGACGTGCTGCTGCCCTTGGTCGGCTGGAGCATGGCTTTGGCTGAAAGCCCGCTGGAGCCACCGGTCGAGGCGCAGCCGACGGTAATCAGGCTCAGGGCAAATATCATGGACTTGTGCATGGCATTATCCTTTTTCGGGCTGGGAACTCCCATGATAGGCAATGCGCACCAACGTGGAGACTATGCCTCCAGTTCCATATCCTCCCCGGTTATTTATCGTTGACGCGACCGCGCAGCGCCTTCACCTGCCCGCGTTTGACCTTGCTTTCGACGCGCTTCCTCTGCGAACTGCGCGTCGGTTTCGTCGGCCGCCGCAGGCGCGGCGTGAAGGCTGCCCTGACGATCAACTCGCGCAGCCGCGCCAGCGCCTCCGCGCTGTTCCGTTCAAGGCTGCGGTACTGCTGCGCCTTGATGACCACCACGCCGTCCGAACTGATGCGCTGGTCGCGCAGCTTCAGCAGCCGTGCCTTGATAGTCTCGGGCAGCGACGAGGCGCCGATGTCGAAACGCAGATGGACGGCGTTGGAAACCTTATTCACGTTCTGGCCGCCGGCGCCCTGCGCGCGAATGGCGACAAGCTCGACTTCATCCTCGCGCAGCATGCTTCCCGGAGCGGCAGCAGGCATCTGGCTCACGAGTCCGCTACCGTCCCGCCGCTTTCGCCTTCGCCGGCTCGATGACCAGCCTCGCCCGCTGCTTGCCCGGCGCCTTGCGCTCGGCACTGATTTCCAGGACGGCCGGGGGCGGCGCTTCGCGCTTGAGGCCGGCGCGGGCGTACTGGGCGCGCAGAGCGGCGATGCGGTGGTCGATCTTGTCGACCGCGAGGTTGCGCGCGGCGAGGATGCCGCGGATGTTCAGCAGTTCCTCGATGTCCGTAGGCACCGGTTCCGACTTTTTCGGCGCGCTCCACTCGGTCTTAGGCCGGCTCGCGACGACGACGAATTCGTCCCGGCTGGCGACCATGCGGGCGATTTTCATGTGATTGAATTTCATCGCCCAATCGAGTGCGCCGTCGCCATTTTCGTTCTTGCCGCGGGTGTCGGCGCCACGGGCGAGCAGCCAGCGCGCCATGTCCTCGCGGCCTTCGTAGACGGCCATCATCAGCACGCTGGAACCGTTGGGGCTGCGGGCGTCGAGGTCGGCGCCGCGGTCCAGCAGCAGTTCCGCGATGGCGCTGTGGCCGGCGAAAACCGCGTAGTGGAGTGCCGTCCATTGCATCGCCTCGCGCCCGACGCGGGCACCGTGGGCGAGCAGCCATTGCACGGCCTCGCCGCGGCCTTTCCAGGCGGCGTGCATAAGGGCGGTTTCGCCGAGCGCGTTGGTTTTGTTCACATCGGCGCCGTGCGCGGCGAAGAGTTCCATCAGCGGGATGTGGCCTTCCCAGGCGGCGATCATCAGGCCGCTGCCGATGCGGTCGCCCATAAAGTCCGGCGGCAGACCGGCGGCAAGCCATTCCTGGGCGCTGCCGATGGCGCCCAATTCCATCTGCACGCGGAAGGAGACGGGGTCGGGCAGGCTGGATACGGCCGTAGGGCCGGGTTCCGCTGCGGTTTGGGCCAGGGCGGCCGGGACGGCGCCCAGCATGAGGATCGTGACGGCCAGCAGCGCCAGCGGTTTGCGGTACGGGTGGTACATTAGCGTGCTTCCATGTTCGATTCGCGTAATCCTACCGCTTTCCAGGCTGCGGGCCACTTGCGCCTTGCGCTGGCCTGCATGCTTTCCCTTCTGTTCCATGCGCTGGTCTTCGGCGCGGGACACCTGCTGCCGATGCTGCGGCCAATCCCCGCCGCATCAATGTCGACTCCATTGCGGGCGACGCTGGTAGCATCGCCTCCCCCGTCGGCGCCTGTGCTGCTCGTCCCCGAACCGCCCGAGCCATCCGCGCCGCCAGCGGTGATTGCCGCCAGACCGAAGCCGCTCCCGCCGGTTAGACCGCCTCGCACGGCGCTTGCAACGGCCGATGTGACGACCGCAGTGACCCAGGCAGCCTCACGGCAGATCGCAAAACACCTGTTCTACCCGCCCGAGGCCATCGCCCGCGGACTCGAAGGCGAGGCCCAGATCATGCTGTTCCTCGATGAGGCGGGTAATGCGATCGCGGCGCGACTGGAGCGCAGCAGCGGCCACGCCATTCTCGACGAGGCCGCCGTGATTGCCGCGCGGTCCGTGCGCTCGCTGCCCGATGTCGCGCCGCGCGAAGTGCTGCTGCCGGTGCGCTTCCGCCTGCGCTGATCAGGCGGCACGCGCCTCCAGCGTCTCCCAGCGCTCCAGCAGCGTCAGCAGTTCCATGTCGATCGCTTCGAGCCGGTCGGCGCAGCGCTGGGCTTCGTGCGGCTGTGCCTGGTACAGCGCCGGGTCTTCGAGTTTCTGCGACAGCTCCTTCTGTTCGACTTCGAGCGCGGCGATGCGCTCGGGCAGGGATTCCAGTTCGCGCTGCTCTTTCCAACTCAGTTTGACGACCGCCGGGGTTGCGCCTTTGGGTTTGGCGGTCTGCGCGGCGCGGGCGGCACCGGCCGCCTCGGTCTCTTCCTGCTTGCGTTTGGTTTGCCAGTCGGCCCAGTCGCTGTAGCCGCCGGCATATTCGCGCCAGACGCCGCTGCCTTCGGCGGCGATGGTCTGGGTAACGACGTTGTCGAGAAACACGCGGTCGTGGCTGACGAGGAACACCGTGCCTTTATAGTCCTGCAACAGTTGTTCGAGCAGTTCGAGGGTTTCGATGTCGAGATCGTTGGTCGGCTCGTCGAGCACCAGCGCGTTGGCGGGTTTGGCGAACAGCCGCGCCAGCAACAGGCGGTTGCGCTCGCCGCCGGAAAGCGACTTGACCGGCGAACGCGCCCGCTGCGGCGCGAACAGAAAGTCTTCGAGATAGCCGATGACATGCTTTTTCGCGCCGCCGATTTCGACGTAGTCCGAGCCGGGAGAAATCACGTCCGCCAGCGTGGCTTCGGGATCGAGCTGGGCGCGGAACTGATCGAAATAGGCCACTTCGAGCTTGGTGCCGAGCTGCACGCTGCCCGCATCGGGCTGCAATTCGCCGAGGATCAGGCGCAGCAGCGTCGTCTTGCCGGCGCCGTTGGGACCGATGACGCCGATCTTGTCGCCGCGCTGGATGCGGCAGGAAAAGTCCTTGACTACAATCTTGTCGCCGAAGCGCTTGGTAACGCGGTCGAGTTCGGCCACGAGCTTGCCGCTCTTGTCCCCGCTGTCGATCTGCATGCGCACCTGGCCGAGGCGGTCGCGGCGCGCGGCGCGTTCGGCGCGCAGGCGGTCGAGCCGTTGGACGCGGAACACGGCGCGCGTACGACGGGCCTCCACCCCCTTGCGTATCCAGACTTCCTCTTCCTTGAGCAGCTTGTCGGCGCGGGCGCTGGCGAGCGCCTCTTCATTGAGCATGTATTCCTTGCGTTCCTGGTAGGCGGCGAAAGCCCCGCCGGGAAAGCGCAGCTTCGGTGAAGACTCATGCCCGCTTGCGGGCGTGATGTCGAAACTAAAACTGACGAGGCGGCCGCGGTCGAGTTCGACGATGCGCGTGGCCAGCCGGTCGAGGAAACGGCGGTCATGGGTGACGAACAGCAAGGTCGTCTTGGCGGCGAGCAGAAATTCTTCGAGCCACTCGATGGCGGCGATGTCGAGATGGTTGGTCGGCTCGTCGAGCAGCAGTACGTCGGGCGCCACGGCCAGTGCCTGGGCGAGCGCGAGGCGCTTCTTCTGCCCGCCCGAGAGCGTGCCGACCTTGGCTTCCGGATCGAGGGCGAAGCGGGCAATGACCTGCTCGGCCTGGGCTTCGTACGACCAGGCGCCGGAGGCTTCGAGGTCGTGCTGGAGGTTCTGCATGCGCGTGAGCAGCGTATCGTGGTCGGCGCCTTCCTCGGCCAGCAGATGCGAAACCTCGTGATACTCGGCGAGCAGTCGCGAAACCTCGCCCATGCCGGCAACAACAGCCTGGAAGACCGTGAGCTCAGGATCGAAGGGCGGCTCCTGCGACACATAACTGACGCGGATGCCGGGCTGCGTCCAGCTTTCGCCATCGTCGAGACGCCCTTGGCCCGCCAGGATCGCCAGCAGGGAAGATTTTCCGGTACCGTTGCGGCCGATGAGCGCCACGCGTTCGCCGGGGTCGATCTGGAATTCCGCTGCGTCGAGGAGATGAACGTGGCCGTAGGCGAGGCAGGCGCGGTTGAGTTTTAGGTAGGGCATGCACGGAGTTTACCGACAAGCACCAACAAAAAGGGCCTGGGATCGTCCAGGCCCTTCCGATAGCAGAAAGAAACCGTCAAACGCAGCCGGTCGGCTTGGGCATGCCGGCGTAGCGCGCGGCCTGCTTGGCAGGGCCGTAGGGGAAGAGGTCGAACAGGTATTTCTTGTCGGCTTTGTCCTCGCCGAGTTCGGACTTCAGCAGCTTCAGCAGGATGCGCAGGTTCGGCGCAGTGCTGTTTTCCCGGTAGTAGCCGCGGATGAAGTTGATGATTTCCCAGTGGCGGTCGGTGAGTTGAAGGTTGTCCTGCTCGGACAGGTAGTTCGCGAGATCTTCCGACCAGTCTCCCAGATTGGCGAGATAGCCTTCGGGATCGGTACCGATTTCCTTGCCGTTGATGACGATCATTTTTTATCTCCTGTTGGGGTGGGGGTGAAATAAATACCATACTAATATGGTCAAGTATTGTCATAAAGTCAAGAGGCCGGGAAAACCCGGCCTCTCGATTACCCCAGGGAGACGGCTTTAGTTCGTCGTCGCCTTCTTGCCGGCATCGTCCTTCAGATTGGCCTGCGCCGCCGCCAGGCGCGCGATGGGCACGCGCGGGCCGGAGCAGGATACGTAGTTGAGCCCGATGCTATGGCAGAACTCGATCGAGGCCGGGTGGCCGCCGTGCTCGCCGCAGATGCCGATCTTGATATCCGGCTGGGTGGCGCGGCCGCGCTCGACGGCGATCTTCATCACGTCGCCGACGCCCTTGATGTCGAGCACCTCGAAGGGGTTGTCCTCGAGGATGCCGCTCTCGTTGTAGGCCGGCAGGAACTTGTTCTCGGCATCTTCGCGCGAGAACGAGAACGTCGCCTGCGTCAGGTCGTTGGTGCCGAAGGAGAAGAACTGTGCCATCTCCGCCATGCGGCCGGCGCGCATGCAGGCGCGCACGACTTCCAGCATGCTGCCGAACTTGTATTGCACGTCGATGCCGTGCGTGAGTTCGACGATCTTGTGGATGCGCAGGACATAGCTGTGGATGCGGGTGAGTTCCTCGACCGTCGCCACCTGCGGCACCATGATCTCCGGATGCACCTCGATGCCTTCCTTGGCGCACTGCGCCGCCGCTTCGAGCACGGCCTGGATCTGCATGGAGTAGATCTCGGGGAAGGTGATGCCCAGACGCACGCCGCGATGGCCCAGCATCGGGTTGACTTCGGCGAGCGCTCTCACCTTGCGCAGCGTCTTCTCCTTCTTGAGGATGACGTCTTCGTCGAGATGGTTTTCCTTGAAGGTGTCGAGGCTCTCGGTCAGCAGGTCGAGCCCGTCCGCATACTTGTGGTGCAGCGCCGGGTTGAGCAGCTTCAATGTCTCCGGCAGTTCCTCCAGGCCCTTGATGGTGTCGCGCAGGTGGCGCAGGTGGGTGATTTCCAGCTCCAGTTGCGCCGCCGTCGGCAGGAATTCATGCATCGGCGGATCAAGCAAGCGCACCGTCACAGGCAGGCCCTTCATGGCCTTGAAGATACCCTTGAAGTCGTTGCGCTGGATCGGCAGCAGGCGATCCAACGCAACCTGGCGATCTTCCAGCGACTCGGCCAGGATCATCTCCTGGACGATAGGCAGGCGGTCGGTGCTGTTGAACATGCGCTCGGTGCGGCACAGGCCGATGCCCTTGGCGCCGAATTCGCGGGCGCGAACTGCGTCGATGGGCGTGTCGGCATTGGCGCGCACTTCCAGGCGGGCAGCCTCGTCGGCCCAATCGAGCAACGTGTTCAGTTCCTCGGAGAACTCCGGCTCCACCGTCGGCACCTCGCCGGCATAGACATGGCCGGTGCCGCCGTCGATGGTGACGACGTCGCCTTCATGCAGCGTGGTGTCGCCGATCTGCGCTTTGCGGGCGACGTCGTCGATGTGGATGGCTTCGCAGCCCGATACGCAAGGCTTGCCCATGCCGCGGGCCACCACCGCCGCGTGGGAGGTCTTGCCGCCGCGGCTGGTGAGAATACCCTGAGCCTGGAAGAAGCCGTGAATGTCCTCAGGCTTGGTTTCCTCGCGCACGAGGATGATTTTTTCGCCGGTGCGCCCCCGTGACTCGGCGGTATCGGCATCGAACACGATTTTGCCGGAAGCGGCTCCGGGCGAGGCAGCCAGGCCTTGCGCCAGCGACTTGCCCTTGAAGTCGGGCGACAGCTGCGGGACCAGGAGCTGTTCGAGGATGGCGGGTTCCACGCGCAGCAGCGCGCGCGCGCGGGTGATGACTCCATCATTGGCCATTTCAACCGAGGTGCGCACCATGGCGCGGGCGTTCATCTTGCCGTTGCGGGTTTGCAGGCAGTAGAGCGTGCCCTTCTCGATGGTGAACTCGAAATCCTGCACTTCCTTGTAATGGGATTCGAGCCGGTTGTGCAGTTCCATCAACTGGCCGTAAATGTCGGGCATCTCCTTGGCCATCTCGGCGATGGGCTTGGGCGTGCGGATGCCGGCGACGACATCCTCGCCTTGGGCGTTTACCAGGTATTCACCATAAATGAGGTTCTCGCCGGTGCCGGGGTTGCGCGTAAAGCCGACGCCCGTACCGGAGTCGTTGCCCATGTTGCCGAAAACCATGGTGCAGATGTTCACCGCCGTGCCGTTGGCCATCGCCGGGGTGATCTTGAACTGCTTGCGGTAGTCGATGGCGCGCTTGCCGTTCCAGGAGCGGAACACCGCCTTGATGGCGATGTCGAGCTGTTCGTAGGGGTCTTGCGGGAAAGGTTTTCCGGTGTGGCGCTGGTAGATCGCCAGGAACTCGCCGGTCAGTTCCTTGAGGTGCTCGGCCTTGAGATCCACGTCCTGGCGGGCAGAGTACTTGGCCTTGACCTGTGCCATCTTCTCGTCGAAATGCTCGTCGGCAATGTTGAGCGCGATCTTGCCGAAAAGCTGGATGAAGCGGCGGTAGGCATCGTAGGCGAAGCGCTCATTCTTGGTCTGCTTGATAAGACCCTTGAGCGAAGACTCGTTGAGACCGAGGTTGAGGATGGTGTCCATCATGCCGGGCATGGACATCGACGAACCCGAGCGTACCGAAACCAGCAGCGGATTGTCGGCGGAACCGAAGCCCTTGCCGGTCTTCTTTTCCAGATCCGCCATGTAGGTTCTGATCGTATCCCAAACGCCGTCGGGGAACTGGTTTTTCTCCAAGTAGGCGAGGCAGCCCTCGGTGGTGACGGTAAACCCCGGCGGCACATTGAGACCGATCTGCGTCATTTCGCACAGATTGGCCCCCTTCCCGCCCAGCAGCATTTTGTTTTTCCCGTCGCCTTCCTCGAAGGCGAACACGTACTTGCGTTGCACCATGACACTCCCCTGTGATCAAAATGGTTATCGTCCAACGATAGCAAAACCCGCCTTCGTCTGCCCCGATTTTATCCGCGACTTGCCATCAGCGGTGTTTTACTGAAAACTACAAGCTGAAACCGGAGCCGAAAGATGGATTATTTGCGCCAACGTCGTGCCAAGGAAATTTCCCTCCTGCTGCTGGTCAGCCTCACGGCTGTGATCGCCAACCTGCCGACGGAAATGCTGCGCTCGGTGGGACTGGAACCGCGGTTTATGCTCGCCCTGCTGGGCATCCTCGTCGTCATCTCCCTTTTCCTTTACCTGCGTTTTTTCCTTTTCCTGCTCTACACGCTGTTGGCCGTTGGCGCCAACCTGCCGAACCAGTGGGCCGACGCGCTCGGCATCTCGAAAGTGCCGCTGCTCATCAGTCTGATTGCGATGGTTGCATTTTCCCTGCTCAACAATGCCGTCAAACTGATGCCGTCAGGTCTCGAACCCAAGGCGAAGAAAAAGAGCCCGGAAGGCATCAAAGCCCTCATCTATGCCATCGAGCACGACAATCCGGCCTATGCCAGGCAGGTGTTGAACTTGGGTTTTGACCCCAACGATCTCGGCGAAAATGGCTACTCGCCGCTGATGTGCGCGGCAATCAAGGGCAATACCGCAATGGTCGAACTACTGTTGAGCAATGACGCGGATATAAACCAGGTCGGGCACGGCGGCCTTACGTCCGTGGAACTGGCCTACAAGCATGGGCATACGGCTGTCGCCGAAGTCCTCAAGGTCATGCGCGAAAAAGTAAAACAGGCCGCCGCGGAGGTCGGGCAACCCACGACGGTGATGGGCTAGTGCCTGTTCTGTAGCCGCCGATAAATCAAAATGCGAAGCGGGCGTTGAGGCTGAGAATATTGTCCGTGTAATCGTTAAGCGGCACATTCGAAGAACGCGTCTCGTGCTGACCTGTAAGCTGCAAGGTCAGCGACCGCATCGGCCGATAGGAAACGGTGGCTCCTATCCTGCGCACATGGTTGGTGCGGATCGTCGTCGTCCCGAGCGCAAGCTCCGGATCGCCGAGATAGTCCCTGATGCTGTAATCGGCGATTGCCGCGAGCCTGATCTTTTCGCTCACATCGAAAGTCGGACGCAGCGCAATACCTTTGACCAGCACGAAACTGGTTTGTATGTCCTCGGTGTTGCTGATCTCCTTCCGCGCTATGGCCCTCAACGCCAGCTTCCCGGTTGCCCTCCAGTCGTAGACGGCGCGGAACGTCGTGCCGTTGTAGTCGCGCTGGCTCAACTGATCGAAACTGCGACGAACGCGATCAACACGCGCATTCAAATGCGACTTGCCGGTAATGGTCCAATCCGTGACAGCGCCGATACTCCGCTGTACGTAATCGTTCTCATACAAGGTGGCGCCGATCAACTGCCGGTTAGGATAATCGCCGTCCTCTTGCCGCAGACTGAGCCCGATCTTGTTGCTGGCAGGCGAGACGTAGTTGATCGTCAAATCGGCATTCTGCCGATCGACATCGTTTACCTGGCGGATAGCGTTGCCATTTCTTTGCGTCTGATTCGCCAGCCCCGCCTGCAATTCCCAACTGGGCGTCAGCATGTATGCGGCGTCGCCATACGCCCGCCGGGTTCTCAGCGGGTTGGCGAGGCGATCCCCAAAGTTGTCGAATGAGGCGAGCGCCGCGGTTTCGGTGTAGCCCAGATGGCCGCTCAACTGATCGCCGAATTGCCACAACCAGATTGCCTTTCCGTCGTGGCCGAGGTAATTGAGGTCAGAAAGCCGGTTATAACGAACCTGGTTCCAGCTGGCTCCCGCCTGAAAGCGCTGGCGGCTGACGGGAATGTCGAAATTGAACCCCGCCGTGGTAGTGGTGTGAGTGTCGCGTTCTTCGGCCGACGACCTGCGGAATACGTTGCTGTCGGAGGTCACGGTTTCCGCAAGGAACACTTCCAGCTGGTCGCCCCATAATGCCGCGGCGTCGGATGCCACCGCCAGCAAACCTGCGGCAACAGCCCCCAGGCGCAACCAGGCACGCGCATCCGCCGGGCCAGGCTCCGGCCGGCTCAAGTCCATGCCATTCTCACCACGACAAGTTATTAGCATATGTATATGTCTGCGATTCTTCATGACCGTTGAAAATAACCGATAGCGCACACTTGGAACTATCGATAAGCCGGCAAAAAGGCCCGCTTATTCTATCTTCATCGGCCAGCCGTTTGCAACTCTCTCGGCCATCGACGCGCATTCGGATAATGCTCCGATATGTGCGTTCGATAGGCCGTGCTCAACAGCTAAGGATGTGCAGATTAAATGCCTTGCCGACAGCCTGCGTACGGTTTTGCACATTCAAGCGGCGCAGGATTTCCTGCACATGGTTCTTGACTGTCAGCGGGCTGATGCCGAGGATGATGCCGATCTCGATGTTGCTCTTGCCCAGATACACCCATTTCAGAACTTCCTGCTCGCGCACGGTGAGAAGATCGCGGCTGCCGGAATGGGTGTTGCTTTCTCCGATCTCGACCGACAGGCTGATCTTGGTGCGCACCCATGCCGCATGCAGGAAAGGCACCAACATCTCTACCAGATGGGCCTGTCTGGCAGTGGCGTCGTTCGTCCGGCATGCGAACACGAAGAAGCTCGCCATCCTGGCGCTGGTATCGTGCGTCCCGTGTGCAATGATCTTGTTGGCGCCGATGCGGTTCAATTCATGTGTCAGCACACTGTCGGCATACGCCTTCTCGTTTTCGGCATCGTGAATCACCGGCTGGAAATGATGTTCCTCCCATTCCTTGATGAGCTTCCCCGCCAGTGACGCATCCTGGCGGTACAGGTGGCTGAACAGCTTCGGTTCCGCATGCGACGTCGAAAAGCTTTCGACCTCGGACAACTCGGTTTCGCCTTTGCGCAGCGCGCAGATCAGTACCTCGTGCCGGATCAGGTTCTGTAGCAGCCCCTGGGTCCAGCCAAAGAAATGGTGATCCGTATAGACTCGGAGCGAAGCTTCCAGGTTGAATGTAATCGCTTCCAGCGCCATGGGGTCGAGCGACAGCGACTGGTCAGCGGCCAGGGGCTTGGCAATCTCGCTTTCGGGCTCTGCCGGTCGGCGTTGCGCGATTGTTTCGGGTTCTTTCAGATGCATGAGCCTTCTCCTCTTAAATTTCCTTTCCATCTGAATATCAAGCCCATGTGAAATCCATGTGAAACCGGATATGTATTTTCCGGTTCGTGTTTATCGGGCGCTGCGCAATACCCACGCCTCGCTCGCGGCATCTAGGCCAAATGAGCTAGCGGATTCGACGGGGCGATTCATCATCGCCCGCTGCCAACGACAATAAATTGGCGGTGTGACGGGAATCAGCCCACAAGGCATCCACCGACTCCGAGACCGCAAGCATGCTTACCGCAGACAATTCCTGGCACGGGCTGCCCGGCAGTTCGCTCAATACGACGGCGCTCATTCAAGTGGCCATCACGCCACTGCTGGCCATAGCCGTCCTGCTCCTCTCCTGCCTTGCGTTCGACGAGCCCATCGGCGGCGCCTACCTGATTCTCGCGCTGCTGGTGTTCTCGCTCACCTTCCCCGGTCATATCCCGGCGCAAGGCGCCAGCCGCTTGGCGGTTGCCGCCGACGTGCTGACGCACTGGCTGGTCATCGTCGTGCTGCTGCTGATGCTCGGCTGGGTCACGCGCACGCTCGACTCCTTCGATCAGCGCGTCATGCTGGCCTGGATCCTGGCCACGCCCGTGGCACTGACAACCGTGCAACTGTCGTTCCCCGTCTTCCTGTCGAAGCTGATGGCCATGGAAGGTGTGCAGCGTGTCGCCATCATTGCGGGCGGCGGCGAACTGGCACGCAGGCTGGAACGCCGCATCGCACAATCGCCTTATCTCGGCATCCGCGTCGCCGGTTATTTCGACGACCGGACTCCCGTCCGGCTCCATGAGACGACGCCGAACGACATCCTCGGCGGATTGGACCAGCTTGCGGCATACGCCAAGCAGCATCACGTCGACCTGATTTATATCAACCTGCCGATGACATCGCAGCCGCGCATCATCAAGCTGCTCGACGAATTGCGCGACACCACGGCCTCGATCTACTTCGTGCCGGATATTTTCCTGTTCGACCTGATCCAGGCCCGCATGGACACGATCGGCGGCATGCCGGTACTGGCGGTGTGCGAGACGCCCTTCTACGGCGTCAATGGCCTGGTCAAGCGCGCCAGCGACCTGGTGCTGGCGACGGCGATCCTGATCCTGATTGCGCCGCTCATGCTCGCGATTGCGGTCGCCATCAAGCGCTCGTCGCCGGGCCCGGTCCTGTTCAAACAGCGCCGCTACGGCCTCGACGGCCGCGAAATCACGGTCTACAAGTTCCGCACCATGAACGTATGCGAGGACGGCGACGAAATCAGGCAAGCGACGCAGAACGACAGCCGCGTCACAAAACTGGGCGCGTTCCTGCGCGCCAGCTCGCTCGACGAATTGCCGCAATTCATCAACGTGCTCCAAGGCCGCATGAGCGTGGTCGGACCGCGTCCCCACGCCGTGGCCCACAACGAGATGTACCGCAAGTTGATCAATGGCTACATGATCCGTCACAAGGTCCGGCCCGGCATCACCGGCTGGGCGCAGGTCAACGGCGCGCGCGGCGAGACCGCCAGCCTCGACAGGATGCAGGCGCGCATCGATTACGACCTCGCCTACCTGCGCAATTGGTCGCTGCGCCTGGATTTGCAGATCATCCTGAAAACGCTGTTCGTCGTCTGGAAAAAACAGAATGCTTATTGAGCTATGGCCGCGTCGTCGGAGGCGCTGGCCATGAACATCTATCCGGTGATCCTCTGCGGCGGCGCGGGAACCCGCTTGTGGCCCCTGTCGCGCGAAAGCCATCCGAAACAGTTTCTGCCGCTGCTGCGGGGCCGCAGCCCGTTCCAGGCCACGCTGGAACGCCTGCAAGGCATCGCCGACGCGCGGACCCTGCTGATCGTGGCGAACCAGGAACATCGCTTTACGGTCCGGGATCAGGTCCAGGCTGCCGGCGCCCGACCCTATCGGCTATACGTGGAGCCCTGCGGCCGCGGTACGGCCCCCGCGGTCGCCGTGGCGGCTTGCCAGCTGGTACGCGAGGATCCGGACGCGGCCATGCTGATCCTGCCGGCCGACCATGACATTCCCGACCACGAGTCGTTCCGCCATGCCGTCGCGCTCGGCGAGGCCGCGCTGCATGCCCAGCGACTGGTCGTGTTCGGGCTGGCGGCGCGCCGCCCCGAAACCGGCTACGGCTACATCGAGCGCGGCGAATCGCTGGCGGGAGCGGAAGGCTGCTACCGGGTGGCGCACTTCGTCGAAAAGCCGGAGCTGGAGATCGCACGAAGCTTCGTCGCTTCCGGCCGGCACTATTGGAACAGCGGGATTTTCCTTTTCGGCGCCGCACATTTCCTCGCCGAACTCGACCGCCTCGAACCGGAACTGGCGGCCGCCTGCCGCAATGCCGCCGCCACGGTGACGCAAGAGCACGACTGCCGCCGCATCGGCGCCGAGGCATTCGCGCGTTGCCGCTCCATCTCCATCGATCACGCCGTGCTCGAGCGCACCGATGCCGCCGCCATGGTTGCCGCCACTTTCCCCTGGTCCGATATCGGCTCGTGGCACGCGCTCTGGGATGTCGCGGACAAGGACGCACACGGCAACGTCACCCAGGGCGACGTTCATTTATACGATGTGGAGGACAGTTATGTGCACTCCTCCCGTCGCGTGGTGGTCGGCATCGGCCTCAAGAATCTCGTCATCGTCGAGACGGCCGACGCCTTGCTGGTGGCGACGCGTGAAAATACGCAGCACGTCAAGGAAGCCGTGGAACTGCTGCGTGCGCAGGAACGCGACGAATGCCGCACGCATCTGCGCGTCAATCGCCCCTGGGGGCACTACGAAGATGTCGATGGCGGCGAACGTTTCCGCGTCAAGCGCATCACCGTCAATCCCGGCGCCAGGCTTTCACTGCAACTGCATCACCATCGCGCCGAACATTGGGTGGTGGTAAGGGGCACCGCGCGCGTCACGCGCGGCGACGAGGTCGTGCTGCTCTGCGAAAACCAGTCCACCTATATCCCCGTCGGGGTCGCCCATCGGCTCGAAAACCCCGGAAAGATCCCGCTGGAAGTGATCGAAACCCAGTCTGGCTCCTATCTCAAGGAGGACGACATCGTGCGCCTCCAGGACGCCTATCACCGCGTTTGAAGAAGATACGCCATGACTCATGCCCAACCCGCCACTCCCCGCCGGCGCCACCTTTGCCTTGCCCTCGCCGCGGCGATCGTATTTCTGCTCTTCTACCTCGGCGCCCAGCCGTTTGCGGCCGGACTGATCCCGGCACCCTGGGACAAGCTCGCCCACTTCGTGGTGTTCGCCACGATCGCGGGTTTGCTCGCCATCGGCATCGCCGGCAAACATCCCGCGCTGCCGATCGCCATGGCCGGCGCCATCGGCGCCATCGACGAATGGCACCAGACCGTCCTGCCCGGCCGTTCCGCCAACATCGCGGATCTGCTGACGGATGTAAGCGCCGCCGTCCTGGCGGTCATGATCTACGAATACCTCCGGGCGCGCCAGGCGGCAGCCGCCGCAACCTCCTGCACCCGGGGCAGCTAACAGGAGGCGAACCATCATGTGCGGCATCATCAGCGCCATCTCCTCCGGCCGCAACGTCGTGCCGATACTGATGCAGGGACTGAAGCGTCTCGAATATCGCGGCTACGATTCCGCCGGCGTCGCCGTGATCAACGGCAAACTACAGCGGATACGTTCGGTGGGCCGCGTCGCCGACCTCGAAACGCGGGTCGCCGCCGGCCAGCTCGCAGGCGGCATCGGCATCGGCCATACGCGCTGGGCGACCCACGGCGTGCCATCGGAGCGCAACGCCCATCCGCATGTCTCCGGCGGCGTCTCGGTGGTGCATAACGGCATCATCGAAAATCATGAGGAAATACGCGCCCGGTTGCGGGCCATGGGCTATGAGTTCTCGTCCGACACCGATACCGAAGTAATCGCGCATCTGGTGCACGCGAAACTGCGCGGCGGCGCCGCTACCCTGCTCGACGCAGTACGCCAGTGCGTCGCCGAGTTGATCGGCGCCTACGCCATCGCCGTCATCAGCGATGCCAGCGCCACGCAACTGGTGGTGGCGCGCAACGGCGCGCCGCTGCTGCTCGGACTCGGCGACGGCGAAAATTACGCGGCGTCCGACAGCGCGGCGCTGGCGTCCGTCACCCAGCAGATCGTCTACCTCGAAGACGGCGATTGCGCCGAAATCACGCTGACGGCTGTAAATATCTTCGATATGCGCGGCAATGCGGTGCAGCGGCCGGTCAGCCGCTCGCCACTGACGGCGGCGTCCGTCGAACTCGGCGCCTACCGGCACTACATGCAAAAGGAAATCTTCGAACAGCCAACGGCGGTGGCGAACACGCTCGAAGTGGTGGCGAACGGCCGCGCGGTGGCGCCGCAGATATTCGGCGCGGAGGCCGAACAGGTGCTGCGCGCGACCGACGCCGTGCTGATCCTCGCCTGCGGCACCAGCTATCACGCCGCCATGGTGGCGCGTTACTGGCTCGAAAGCCTCGCCGGCATTGCCTGCAACGTCGAGATCGCCAGCGAGTACCGCTACCGGGAACCGGTGTCCAACCCCGCCACGCTGGTCGTCACCATCTCGCAATCGGGCGAAACCGCCGATACCCTGGCCGCATTGCGCTACGCCAAGTCGCGCGGGCATCGCGCCAGCCTGTGCATCTGCAATGTCCCCGAATCCTCGCTGGTGCGCGCATCCGACCTGCGCTTCCTGACCCGCGCCGGCCCCGAGATCGGCGTGGCATCGACCAAGGCCTTCACCACGCAGCTGGTCGCGCTGGCGCTGCTCGCCATGGTGATCGCCAAGCTGCGTCAGCGCTTGCCGCGCGAACGCGAGCAGGAACTGCTGCATGACCTCCGATACCTGCCCGCGGCACTGTGCCGCGTGCTCGAACTCGAGCCCCAGATCGAACAGTGGGCGGAAAAGCTCGCCGGCCTCGAACATGCGCTGTTCCTTGGTCGCGGCATTCATTACCCGATCGCGATGGAAGGCGCCCTCAAGCTCAAGGAAATCTCCTACATCCACGCCGAAGCCTATGCCGCCGGCGAACTCAAGCACGGGCCGCTCGCCCTGGTGAACGCAGAAATGCCGGTGGTCGCCATCGCTCCCAAGGACGCGCTGATCGAAAAGCTGCGGTCGAATCTGCAAGAAGTGCGCGCCCGCGGCGGCGAACTGTATGTGCTGGCGGACCGTCACACCCATGTCGATGACGGCGACGGCCTCCACGTCATCCGCACCCCGGAACATGGCGGCTTCCTGTCGCCGATCCTGCACACCGTCCCATTGCAGCTTCTCGCCTACCACGCCGCCGTCAGGCGCGGCAACGACGTCGACAAGCCGCGCAACCTGGCGAAATCGGTGACGGTGGAGTGAGCGTTGCCGCGGCCGCTTGCGACGGAGCAGCCGCCGGGGCGAAATGCGCTTAGGCGGCCTCTGGCAGTTCGCGGCGGAAGCAGTAGCCGGAGCCGCGCACCGTCTCGATCAACGCGTCATGGCCGCTCGGCCGCAGCGCCTGGCGCAAGGCGCGAATGTGGGCATCGACCGTGCGGTCCTGGACGAACACCTGATCGCCCCAGAGCTTGTCGAGAAGCTGTTCCCGGCTGAACACCCGGCCGGGGTGGGTGACGAAGAAATGCAGCATGCGAAACTCGATCGCGCCCAGTTCGATGTCCCGTCCCCCCGCGCTTATCCGCTGCATGGCAGGATCGACACGCAAACCGGCGATGTCGACGAGATCGTCGGTCGTTTGGGGCGCACGCCGCCGCAGCTGGGCCTTGATGCGGGCGAGCAGCTCGCGCGGCGAAAACGGCTTGGTCATATAGTCGTCGGCTCCGGCTTCGAGTCCGGTCACCATGTCGCATTCGCGCGCGCGCGAAGTCAGCATGATGATGGGAATCTCGCGGGTGCGCAGGTCGGAGCGCAACCGCCGCACCAGGCCCACCCCGGTGGCATCGGGAAGCACCCAGTCGAGCACGACCAGATCCGGCAGCAGTTCGTCGATCGCGGCTTCGGCCTCCGGCACGTTGCCGGCGCTACGCACCTGGTGCCCGGCCCGTTCCAGATTGGCGGCGATCATGCGTTGGGTGATCGGTTCGTCTTCGACAATGAGAATTCCGCTGTTCATGATGGCAAAGCTCCTTGAGACGCGCAGCTGTCCCGGCTGGGACGCGCTGCGCCGATGGCGGAATTTGTCATGCTGACGAGTTCCGCCGTAAGCAGTTCGACTTCCCGTTCGAGCAGGGCATAGCCTGCCTCCATCCCGTGGCGTTCCCCTGCCATGACAAGCGACTCAAGGCTGTCGGCCGCCGCCAGCGCCGCATCGGCGGAAAGGCTGCGGAACATTCCCGCCAGGGTATGCACCGCATAACCGAAGCGCTGCGCGTCGCCGCTGTTCAGCGCCTCGCGTCCGCTGGCCATGAGTTGGGCGCCATTGTCCAGAAATATGCCGGTTATTTCCGCGACTAATTGCCAGTCGCCATCGACGCGTTCGAGCAGCGCATTCCTGTCGAGGGTCGCTCTTGCGCGCGGCGGCTCCTGCTGCCGCTCGGGCTGCCCACAGCCAATGCGTCCGATGGCATCGAGCAATTCCGCGGGCTGGATGGGCTTGACCAGATAGCCGTCCATGCCCGCCAGCAGGCTGCGTTCGCGGTGCTGCGCCATGGCATGGGCAGTCAAAGCGATGATTGGAATATGTGCGCCGCTGTTTTTTTCCTTGTCGCGAATCACGCCCGTGGTTTCTATCCCGTCCATTCCCGGCATCTGCACGTCCATGAGCACCAGGTCGAAATGCCCGCGTTCGAGCGCCGCCAGCGCCGCTGCGCCGTTGTCCACCGCCGTCACGCGGTACCCGGCTTTCCTGAGCACTTGCTGGGCCACTTTGCTGTTGATCAGGTTGTCCTCGACCAGGAGAATGTCGAACGTCCGCTCGATTTTTCCGCCGGACTCCGCTGTCGCCGGCGTCGGCGCGGCGCTCCCGGCCCGCGGCTTGCCCGCTATCGCATCGACGACAGCCAGCAACTCCGACTGCTTGACCGGCTTGGTCAGGCAGGTGAATGCGGCAGCATCGAGTTGGTTCCCCTGTTCTTCCCGCCTCATGATCGAACCGAGCACGACCACCGCCCCGACGCCCAGCTCCGCACGCTCCTGTATCTGTGTCGCTACGGCATAGCTGTCCACATCGGGCAGACTGTCGTCGAGCAGCACCAGGTGGTACGGCCGGACCACCCGGCTTGCGCGGACAATGGCTTCCATCGCGCCATTGCCATCCGCCGTTTCGTGAACGTCGATATTCCATTGCCGCAGTGCATTTGCCAGGAAGCGGCGGCTGACGCCATGATCTTCCGCCACCAGCACCCGCAAGCCGCCGAAATCGGCGGTGGCCGACCCCGCTTGCGCGGCTGCCGGCATCTGGAGGAAACGCAGGGTAAAGTGGAACGCGCTGCCCTGCCCCGGCTCGCTCTCTACCCGGATGGCGCCGCCCAGGATTTCCACCAGGCGCGCGGCGATGGTCAAGCCCAGGCCGGTCCCGCCATACAGACGCGTGGTCGAAGTGTCGCCCTGCGTAAAGGGCGCGAAGATCGTCTCCAGCTTGTCCTTGGGAATGCCGATGCCGCTGTCGCTGACGGTGAAATGGAAGGTCAGCTCGCCGTCGGCGTGCGCCAGTTGCCGCACCTGCACCAACACCTCGCCGCATTCGGTGAACTTGATGGCGTTGCCCACCAGATTGATGATGATCTGGCGTAAACGCACCGGATCGCCCAGCAATGCATCGTGCGCGTCCGACGCGATCTCATAGGCGAGTTCCAGGCCTTTCTTGTGCGCATGCAGCGCCAGCGTTTTCATCGTATCGCCGACGCTCTCGCGCAACGAGAAAGGAATCGTCTCCACCTCCAGGATGCCCGCCTCGATTTTGGAAAAATCCAGGATGTCGTTGATGACGGTTAGCAGCGCGCCGGCGGATATTTTTATCAGGCTCAGGTACTCGCGTTGTTCCGGCGTCAGGTTCGTCTGCAGCGCGAGTTCCATCATGCCGATAATGCCGTTCATCGGCGTGCGGATCTCGTGGCTCATATTGGCCAGAAATTCCGACTTCGCCAGATTGGCCGCCTCCGCCTCCAGCTTTGCCCCGTGCATACCCTCCTCGGCACGTTCGCGCTTGGCGATTTCCTGGCGCAGCAACTCGTTGGCCTTGATCAGGCTCGTCGTACGCTCGCGAATTATCGTTTCCAGATCCACGCTGACGTTGCACATCTCGCTGCTCGGGCTCGTGTTGTACAGGCCGGTAAGGACCGCAACCATGGACTGCAACTCCACCGGATCGACCGGCTTCGCGATGTAATCGACAACGCTGATCCCGCAGCCGCGGAAGAGCGGGCGCGCCGCATCGGACGCGGAGGTGAGAAAAATGATGGGGATATGGCAGGAACGTTTCACTTGGCGAATCAAGGTTGCCACCTCGAAACCGTCCATCTCCGGCATGCTCACGTCCAGCAGGATGAGCGCGAAGTCGGTTTTCAGTATCTGGCGCAACGCCTCGGTTCCGGATGTGGCCGACACCACATTGCGGTTCGGCGCGGCGAGCAAACCCTCCATGGCCGCGAGATTGTGCGGTTCGTCGTCGATTATCAGGATATTGACTTGCGCGGGTCCGGGCATGGTCGATCACCGCGATTCGTGCAGCCAGGCCCGCAACAACGACAACAACTGCTCGACATTGATGGGCTTGTCGATGGTATCCGAAGCGCCGGCCGCGATGCAATGCTCGCGGTTGCCATGCCTGGCCTTGGCGGTCACCGCAATGATCGGCAGAGACCTGAACTTCTCGATGCCGCGAATGAAGTCGATCATGTCGTGGCTGTTCAGCCCCGCCATCGTGGTATCTATCAGGACAACGTCCGTGTCCGGATTGCCGAGCAGCGCATCGACCCCCTCCGCGCTGTTCTCCGCATGCAGCACGATCATGCCTTGCTGCTCGAGTGCGCCGGTCATGACGTAGATGTTGCGTATGTCGTCATTGACGATCAGCGCCTTCCTGCCCGCCAGATCCAACGTGACCCGTCGCCGGCTGGCTGGAACCTCCTGCCTGGCCGACGGATGATTGCCGACCGCCCGGTACAGGAAACGGGTCGTCTCCGCCAATATCTCCTCGAACCCGTTCCTGCGCTTGAGGATGGCGATTTCCGCCGCTGCGCCATCCGCCTCCCCGGCCATGCCGACCATCGCAACCGGCAGGTCGGCCGGCAGTTCCATAGCCATGATTATCTTCATCAGATCGATGGCCGTCATGTCCGGAAGGGCGACATCCACGACCATGCCGTCGAAGTAACCGCGTCGCAGCGCATCGGGTACTTGCGCGCCGGTACCGAGAACAGTCACTTCCAGGCCATCGAGGCGCCAGGCGGCGCCGGCGTCGGGGCGCCGGCTTTCCGCTGCATCGACCACCAGCAATTTCCGGATATCGCATCCGGCCACGGCGCTCAATCCGGCAATCGTCTCCAGGGGCGTAACCATGGCCGCCGCCGCACCGCCTCTTGGGCCTCCGATCTGGAGACATTGGTGAATGTGCCCATTCACGTAAATCATGCTGACCGGCAGTTGTCGTGTTTCCGGATCGTGCTTGAGCAGATCGAAAGCCGTCCAGCCGTCGCTGTCGGACAGATTCATGCCCAGGATAATCGCATCGGGCTTGGTATCCCTGACCAGACCCCGCAGCTTGACGAGATTCGTGGCGACCTCGCCCTGGTAGCCGTTGCTGTGTACCAGGCCCAGCATGAGCGAGGCGATTTGGGCATCGCCCTCCACTATCAGCACGACACCGTCATCGGACTGCCGGCTCTTCGGTCCGCGGTACGGTTGCGGCCCCGCGACCGGCGGCGACGGCATTTCTCTCCTGTTATGCGCCGCGTCGTGCCGCTTGCCGACGGGAGCGGACAGTACCGCAGGCGACGGCGGCGCCCCGTCATGGGCCAGCGGCAGATAAAGCGTGAAACGGCTGCCCGCGCCCTCCGTGCTGCCGACCTGGATATCGCCGCCGAGCATGCGCGTCAGTTCGCGGCAGATAGACAGACCGAGGCCGGTACCGCCGTATTCGCGACCGGTCGTCCCTTCCGCCGGATGGAAGGCTTCGAAAATAATTCTCTGCTTGGTTGCGGGAATGCCGACGCCGGTGTCGGTGACGGCGAATTCCACCCAATGATCAGCGCCGCCGGATCGTATGGCGGTCGGCGTCCGGTCGCATTCCGCAGGCGCAATGCGCAGCGTCACGCCACCCTGCCTGGTGAACTTGAACGCGTTGGACAACAATATCCCCAATATCTGCTGTAGCCGCTTGCCGTCCGTGCGAAGCGCGGTGGGCAGACCGGGCGCCAGCTCGACTTCGAATGCCAGCCCTTTGTCCTGCGCCACCTGGCGGAAGGCCCGCTCGAAATGCTTGCACAGCTCGGGGAACGGCTCGGCCGCGATATCGAGATCGACGGTGCCGGATTCCATTTTTGCCAAGTCGAGAATATCGTCGATCAGGGACAGCAGATGCGTACCGGCGGAGTAGATGGTCTGGGCGTAGTCGATCTGCTTCGAGGAGAGATTGTTGCCGACATTGTCCGCCAGCAGTTTGGCCAGAATCAGCATGCTGTTCAGGGGGGGGCGCAGCACGTGCGACATGCTGGCGAAAAACTCCGGCTTGTAACGTGGGCCGCGCGCCAACTGCCCGGCCTTGTCTTCGAGCGCGGCCTTGAGCAGATCGACTTTCCCGCTTTCGAGTTCGACTTGTTTCATCCGTTCCTCAAGCCGCCTGGTCTGTTCGGCAAACCGCTCGTTAGTTTCGGCGGCGGCGTTGAATGCCGCCGCGACTTCCTCGTCGATGCCGTCCAGGTACGGAGGCAAGCGAACCGAGAAGTCCTCCTTGCTGAACGACAGCAATGCCCGCAGCAGCACTTCTCGTCCGGACAGGTCGGAAGCGCATTGAAGACTTCCCATATCGAACATTGCCCGCCTCTTGCAATCCTCTGGTGGAGCTAATGTACTGAGGTTCGATGGCGGAACGAAATACTGCGACTTCAGTATTCTCGCTACCTGTTTTCTGGTAAGCGGGATGGCGGGCAGGCACTGGCCCAATCGGCGGATGCTGGTCAGGCAGGCGTTTCACCGAGGTCGAATACGGTGGTGAGCAAGCCATGACCGCGGCTCTCACGAAGTACCTCGCGCCTCATCCGTAGCCCAGCCAGGATGCAACCGATGAAACCGATCAAGAAACTGGTGGCCGTGATTGCCCTCGTCGGCGCA
>Ga0154359_1098_pt1 | contig 30436 bp, 27 predicted proteins | sample RifGroA2_FD_115887 | JGI IMG/M metagenome (GOLD analysis project Ga0154359, IMG submission 115887) | Rhodocyclales bacterium GWA2_65_20
GCTTGTAGAAATCGGTGCGGTTGCGCTGGGCCAGCTTCGCGGCCTGCGTGACATTGCCGCCGGTCATCTTGAGCAGGCGGATCAGGTAATTCGATTCGAAGCTGCGGCGAGCCTCGTCGAAGGGCACGATCTCGCCCAGTTCGCTGATGGTCTTTTGCACCAGGGCCAGTGTGATGATGGGCCCGGTAGTCAGGGCCACTGCCTGTTCCACCACGTTCAGCAACTGGCGCACATTGCCCGGCCAGCTGGCGCGAATCAGCAACTCCATGGCCTCCGGCGCGAAGCCGTTGATTTCCTTCCGATAGCGCGTGGCCAACTGGCGCAGGAAATGGTTGGCGAGCAAGGGGATGTCGTCGCGGCGGTCAGCCAGGTCGGGGATCGCCAGCGAGACCACGTTGAGCCGGTAATAGAGATCGCGGCGAAAGCGCCCCGCGCTCATTTCCTCGTCCAGGTCGCGGTGCGTGGCGCTGATGATGCGGACATCGACCGGCTCGCTGCGGGTAGCGCCGACCGGGCGCACTTCGCGTTCCTCAAGTACGCGCAGCAGCTTGACCTGGAGCGGCAGGGGCATGTCGCCGATCTCGTCGAGGAACAGGGTGCCGCCTTGCGCGGCGCGGATCAGGCCGAGCTGGTCTCTGGCGGCGCCGGTGAAGGCGCCCTTGACGTAGCCGAACAGTTCCGATTCGAGCAGGTTCTCGGGAATCGCGCCGCAATTGACGGCGACGAAGGGGCAATCGCGGCGTTCGCCGGCCTGGTGGATGGCCTGCGCCAGCATCTCCTTGCCGGAACCCGATTCGCCGCGCAGCAGCACGCTGGCATCACCTGCCGCGACCAGCTTGGCCTGCGCCAGCAGGTCCGCCATGATCATGTTGCGCGTGATGATACCTGCATGCCAGGATTCGGCGGCTGGGCCGCTACCGGGGGCGGCCGGCGAAATCTCGATGGCGCGCGCCACCATGTCCAGCAGTTCCCTGGCCTGGTAGGGCTTGGTCAGGTAGCCGAAGACGCCGCGGTGCGTTGCCGCCACGGCTTCCGCAATCGTGCCGTGAGCAGTCAGGATGATCACCGGCAGCGTCGGGTAGTTCTCGCGTATGGCGGCAAACAGCGCGTTGCCGTCCATGGCGGGCATGCGCATGTCGGTGATCACCAGTTGCGGCCGGTCAGCGGCGATCTGCGCCAGCGCCTGGGCGCCGCCGGCGGCCGTGGCGACGACGTGGCCGGCGGCTTCGAGGCGGATCGCGATCAGTCGCAGCAGGTCGGGGTCGTCGTCGACCAGCAGGATCTTGCCCGGATTGCCGCTCATTTTGCCCGTCCCGGCGCCTTGCCACGCGGCAGCAGGCTTTTCTCGATGTCTTTCAGCGCTTCCAGTTTGTTCTCCAGTTCTTCGGCCCGCCGCTGTTGCGAATGACTGCTGTCTTCCATGCGACGGTGCTCCGCCAGTTGCGCACGCATCAATGACGCCAGCGCCCGCAATTCACTGTCGCGACCATCCTCCGACCGCGTCAGCGGTTCGATCAGTTGCAGGGCGCGGCGCTGATCTGCCGCCGACGCGCCGGGCGCGGACAGCGCCATGGCGTATTGCAGCAGGCGGAAATCGGTATTTTCGGCGACGTGGGCGTGGCGCACGCGCTCGGCTTCCTCGGCGAGCTGCTTGCCGCCGAGGTTCCTGACGTACAGCGAATAATGCAGCAGCGACACGGCATCGCTGCTCGGCCGCGGTCCCTGCGGATCGAGCCAGTAGGCTTGGCGCGGCGGCTTCAGCAGCGCGCAACCGCCCAGTGCGCCCAGCAGGAACAGGCTGCACAGGAAGAGCAGGAATCGGCGCGCGGCGTTCATAGCGTGCCCAGCGGCAGCGACACGGTGAAGCGTCCCTGCCCTTCGCCGACCGAGATGTCTCCGCCCATGGCCAGCACGTGGTCGCGGGTGATGGACAGGCCGAGGCCGCTGCCGCGCACCATGCCGGCGGCGTCGGCGCTGCCGCGATAGAAGGGTTCGAAAATCCGCTCGCGCTCGGTTGGCGCCACCCCCGATCCCTGGTCGACTACTTCGAGCAGCGCTTTGCCGCCCTGCCTTCTTGCGCTGACGACGATCTCGGCTGCGTCGGGCGAATACTTGACGGCATTCGACAGCAGGTTGTCGAACACCACTCTCAAACGATCCGGGTCGGTTTGCATGGCGAAATCCTCCATTTGCAGGTTCACCTGGATATCCCGCGCCGAACAGGCCAGTTTCTGCCGTTCGACGATCGCAGCGATGATCTCCGACGGCTTCACCGTTTGCAGCTTGACGGGAGCCAGGTGGAACTCGGCCTCGCCGTGGCGCAGCAGGGTTTCGATCAGGCGCTGCAATTCAAGGCTGTTCTGTTTGAGTATAAGCACGATCTCGCGCTGCCGTTCGGAAAGGCTGCCGGCTACTTCTTCCGCCAGCAGTTCCGACCCCTCGCGCAGGATGGTCAATGGTGTTTTCAGTTCGTGCGAGACGTGGCGCAGGAAGCGGCTCTTCTGTTCCTCAAGCTGGATCAGGCGCAGGCGCAGCCAGTCGAGCTGGCGGCCGAGCTGCTCGAGGTCTTCCGGCCCGCTGACCTCGATGCGGCTGTCGAGGCGACGCTCGCCGAGGTCGCGAATGCCCTGGTTCAGTTCGGTGATCGGTCGTGCCAGCAGGTAGGTGAAGCCGGCGACGATGATTATCGCCAGCGGAATCAGCACGAACAGCTGGAGGCGTGCCTGCGATTCGGTTTGTGCTGCGAGTTCGCGCAGGGATTCCGCTTCGCGGTCGATCAGGGTGCTGGAGCGCTCCAGCAGGCTGCGCGTCGCAACAGAGATTTCCACATAGCGGCGCGCGGTTGCGCTAGCTTGCTTGGCCAGCGGCCCGTCTCGCGTCAGTGTCTCGTGGAGCAGTGCCTCGCCCCGCAGCAGGTCGTCGAGCGTCTTGCGTATTTCAGTCTCCAGCGGCATCTGCGTCAGGCGCTCGCCGGCGTCGCGGAAGCGCAGGCGCAGGCTGTTATAGCCCTGCCATAGCGCGGCGTCGCGCAACACTATGCTTTGTTGCGCAGCGCGTTCGAGGGAAGCCGCGGTGTCGTTCAGTTCGCGGCTGGCATGGGCGATGCGCGCCGCGTCATAGACCGCGCGCTGGCTTTGCGCCGCCAGGCGCTGGACGGCCAGGATGTTGCCAAGCAGGCCGACCAGGAGCGGCAGCACCGCCAGCACGAAGCCGATCAGGAGCAGCTTGAAGAAGGATTTTGGGTAGCGTATCTGCATGGGATGTCGCCGGGCAACCAGGGACCTGCGGTTTTGGACAGCGTCGGCACAGTGCCGTTCAGACAAATGTACAGCGGCTTGGGCGGTCGACCATGCAAACTAATTGGCAGTCCGGTGCCGGAAGTGCTGTCTTGAAGCGGGGCGGGACGCTGGTCCGGCCTTGATGTCAGCCGGTCAGCCAGGTCTTGACCCAAGCCAGGGAGGCGTCGAGGTGGCTTGCCGCCGTTGCGGAAATCGCTTCACCGAGCTCGAAGCGTTCGCCGCGGATCGCCAGCAGGGTGCAGGGCGGCGGTGCCTCGTCGTGCAGTTCGACATAGACCTGCATCACCGCCTCTGGGGTCATCGCGTGGGTGGTGAAGCTCGCATCGCGCGCCGCTTCGAGCACGCTGACCGAGAAAGGCGCCGGCGTGTCGATGCTGGCGTCGATGAACAGGATGCGGCGGCGGTTCTCCAGATCCAGCGCGTGCTCGACCTGCAACTGAAAATCGGTCAGGCATTCGACCCCGGGCAACTTCAGCGCCGCAATGCGGTCGATCAGCAGCGGTCCCAGCGCATCGTCGCCGCGCGACGGATTGCCCCAGCCGAAGATGAGCACGGGTGCAGTCAAGGTCGTGCTACCCCTGGACCGCCTTGAAGCGGTTGCCGACCATGGTCGCCACGACGACCAGCGTCGTCGAAATCAGGATCATCACCATGCCCAGCGCTGACAGCTTGCCCCACAGGCCGTCCTCGGAAAAGCGCAGGATCTGCACGGCGAGGACTTCGGTGCCGGGGCGCGACAGCACCACCGACAGCGTCAGTTCGCGCACGAACATCGATGCCATCAGTATCCAGCCCGAGACGATGCCCGGAATCAGCAGCGGCACGATGATGCGGCGCATGGTCGTCAGCGGGCTGGCGCCGCATACCAGCGAGGACTCTTCGAGGTGGCTGTGGATCTGGATGAAGGCGCTGGACATCGGCCGGATGCCGTAGGGCAGGTAGGTGGCGATATAGCCCAGCAGCAGCGCCCAGATCGTCGCGTAGAGCGGAGTCTGCACGAAGAACCACATGAAGCCGACGCCGATCACGATGCCGGGGAAGGAGAAGGAAAGATAGCTCAGCGATTCGAGTATCCCGGCGGCGCGCGTCTTCACCTTGACGATGACATAGGCGACGAAGATAGACAGGATCACGCCCAGTGTCGCGCCGACCACGGCGAGGAACAGGCTGTTTTTCAGCGAGAGCAGCGAAATCGGGTCGCCCAGCACGTCGCTCCAGTGCTTCAGGCTCATCATCGAGAACGCCTTGGCGCTGGGCACCATCGAGTAGGGCACCAGCGAGGTGTAGATCAGCACTGCCACCGGCAGCACGATCAGCACGAAGGACAGCAGGCCCACCAGGCCGAACAGCGGCGTTCGCGCCTTGCCCAGTTCAATTACCGACGGGCGGAAACCGCGGCTGGAGATGGTGACGAATTTCTCGCTTTCCGCGGTCAGCGCCCGGTACACCACGATCAGCGTGACCGAAGCCACCAGCACGCTCATGCCGACCGCCGCGGCCTTGCCGTAGTCGGTGGCGAAGCCGGTGGCGATCATTTCGTAGAGGTAGGTGGCCAGCACATGCACGCGGCCGGGCATGCCGATCACCGAGGGCACGGCGAAGGAGGCCAGGCTGCGCACCACGCCGAGGATGAAGGCCGCCAGGATGGCCGGCCGCAGCACCGGCAGGGTGATTCTCAGCAGCGTGCGCCAGGTGCCGGCGCCGCAGACGCGCGACGATTCTTCCAGCGCCACGTCGAAGGAGGCCATCGCCGGCGCGATGATCAGGTAGGCGATGGGCAGGTCGAGCAGGCCCTCGACGAGGATCATGCCCCACATCGAGTAGATGTTGAGCGGCGCGCTGTCCAGCCCCAATGCGTCCTTCAGCCCGAGGTTGATCAGCCCGTTCGAGGGATTGAGCAGCAGCGCCCAGCTCACCGCGAACAGCAGGTGCGGGATCATCATCGGAATGATGGAAATGATCTTGAAGAGGAACTTGAAGGGGATATCGGTGCGGGTATTGAGGTAGGCGAGGAAGATGGCCAGCAGCGTGGACAGCAGCGACGAAGCCAGCACGAAAATGCCGGTGTTGACCATCACCTCGTAGAAGCCCGGATCGGTATAGGCCGCGACGTACTTGTCGACCGTGAAATGGCCGAAGGCGGTCAGCCCCTCGGAAAAGCTGCCGAGCACCAGCATCACCACCGGGCATACCGTCAGCGCGCCGACGATGGCGATCAGCAGCCAGGTCAGCCTGGTGCGCGCACTGTTCATTTCAGATTGCGACCAGCAGGCAGTGCGCGGGGTCCAGCGTGAAGCTCACGCTGTCGCCTTCCTTGAGTTTGGCGCCGGGATCGATCCGGGCGAGCAGGTGTTCGTCGCCGACGCCGATCTCGACTTCGTAGACCTCGCCGACGAATACCAGTGACTCGATGCAGCCATTGACCAGGTTGCCGGCGGCGGGCGCCGCGCCGCTGACAATGCGGATGAATTCGGGCCGGATGCACAGCGTGGCCTCGCTGCCGACGGGGATGTCGCGGTGCTGGCAGACGATCCTGCCCAGCCCCGAATCGACGACGGTGCAGCCGCCTTCCTCGGCGCGCACAGTGGCCTTGACCAGGTTGGCGCGGCCGATGAAGTCGGCGACGAAGCGGTGGTCGGCATCGAAATAGATCTTTTGCGGCGTGCCGATTTCGACGATCTGCCCGGCGCGCATCACGGCGATGGAATCCGACAGCGCCAGCGCCTCGACGCGGTCGTGGGTCACGTAGACCGCCGTGATCTGCAACTTGCCGAGGAAGGCGCGCAGTTCCTTGCGCGTTTCCTCGCGCAGCTTGGCATCGAGGTTGGAGAGCGGCTCGTCGAACAGGATGACCCTGGGTTCCGCCACCAGCGCCCGCGCCAGCGCGACGCGCTGTTGCTGGCCGCCGGAAAGCTTGGTCGCCGGTCGCCGCTCGAAGCCCTCCATCTGCACGAAGCGCAGCGTCTCCGCGACGCGCTGGCGGATTTCATCCTTTGGCATGTTTCGCACCTGGAGCGGGTAGGCCACGTTGTCGAACACGTTCATGTGCGGCCAGATCGCGTAGGTCTGGAATACCATGCCGAGGCCGCGTTTCTCCGGCGGCACGGAAATGTTCTTGTCCTTGGACCACACCACCTCGTCGCCGATGCTGATTTCCCCAACATCCGGCGTTTCCAGCCCGACGATGCAGCGCAGCAGCGTGGTCTTGCCGCTGCCGCTGGGGCCAAGCAGAGTGAATATTTTGTTGGACGGGATGGTCAGGTTGACGTCATCCAGCGCCTTGATGATCTTGCCGTCGGAGGTGTAATACTTGCTGACGCCGCAGATGCGGATTTCCATGGTGATTGTCCCGGAAGGCTTTCAATGCGGGCAGCGCCGCGCTACCCGAAAACCGGCAAAAAACCGCCCGCCAAATAGGGCGGGCGGCAGGTGTGACGCGTGCCGCAAGGGCTATTTCACGTCAAAGATTTTCTTGAACTCGGCGCCCCATGTCTTGATCTCGGCGTCCGACAGTTCGCGGATGGCAATCACCTTGGCCTCCTTGATGCCGTCGATGGGCGGATAGATGCCGGGCGCCAGCACGTATTCGCCGACGTCTTTCGCCAGCATTTCCATCGACTTCTTCGACAGCCAGTAGTCGATGAAGGCGCGTGCGGCGGCGGGGTGCGGCGCCTTGGACGCCACGGCGATGGCGCGCGGTGTGCCCATCAGCGGTTGCGAGATGCGCGCCCAGTCGAGCGGGGCCGGCGCCTTGGTAACGATGTATTTGGGCATCGAAATGGCGATCAGCTTTTCGCCGCTTTCAATCGGCGCCGGGGTCGGGCCGAAGGAGGCGACGAACATCGGCTTGTTGGCGGCCAGCCCCTTGAGGAAGTCGCGCCATTCGGCCTCGGTTTTGAACACGTTTTCCTTCAGCCCGATCAGCCAGGAAATGGTCGTGGCGTGATTGGCCGGGTTGGGCATGACGATCTTGTCCTTCCACTTGGGCAGCGCCAGATCCTCGTAGCGCTTGGGCGCATCCGCCGCCTTGACCTTCTCCTTGTTGTAGATCAGGGCCACATACTCGATGCCGAAGATCTGCACCTTGTCGTCTTTCCTGGTCCAGTCGGGGTAGCCGGCGGCGGCGGGCGAACGGTAGCTCGCCAGCACGCCCTTGTCCTTGAGCAGGTCGAGCACCGGCAGCGGCGCCTGCACCACGTCGGCCATCAGTTTGCCGGCTTCGAACTCGGTGATCATCGTGGCGACGAATTTCGATGTCGAAATCCGCGTGTATTCGCCGGTGACGCCGGTGTCGGCGGTGAAGGCCTTGATGATCGGCTCGACCGCGGTGATGTTGGCGTAGAACGAGGCCTTGCCCTCGGTTTTGGCCTGGTCGAGTTGGGCCTTGTCTTGCGCCTGCGCCTGGGCGGCGGCGCACAAAACGAACCATGCAACGAGCAGCTTTTTCATCGTCTTTTCTCCGTGATAAGGCAGGGGGGTTGCGGTCAAGAAATACCGTGAATTTCGCGGATCAGACCGCGATTATCGCGCGTCGCCGAATCAATCGGCGTACCGTCAGCGCCGACTATTGTCACTTCGAGCGGCATCTGGCCCAGCGCATGGGTGGCGCAGGAGAGGCAGGGGTCGAAGGCGCGGATGGCGATCTCGATGTGGTTGAGCAGGCCTTCGGTGATTTCGCGGCCGTTGAGGTACTTCTTCGCCACCTCGCGTACCGCGGTGTTCATCGCTTGGTTGTTGTGCGTGGTGGACACGATCAGGTTGGCGCGGATCACCAGATCATTTTCATCGACCCGGTAATGGTGGATCAGGGTGCCGCGCGGCGCTTCGATGACGCCGACGCCGCGCTGCTGACGCTGGCCGGTGGCCATCAGATCATTGCCGATGATGTCATCGTCGTGCAACAGGTCCTTGATGGTTTCCGCTGCATGCAACATCTCGATCATGCGCGCCCAGTGGTAGCCCAGCGTCGCCCCGGCGACGCGGCCGCCGTCGAAAGCCATGAATTCCTCGCGCGCCTTCTCGGCCAGCGGGGTCGGGATGTTGTCGCACAGCGTGACGCGGGTCAGCGGCCCGACACGGTAGGACCCGTCGTCCGGTCCCAATGACTTGAAGAATGGGAACTTCATGTACGACCAGGACTTCACGTCTTCGCCGATGACATCCCAGTAGCGCGCATAGTCGAAGTGGTCGAACAGTGGGTTGCCTTCGATGCCGCGCGCGCGCAGGCCACCGTGGTAAAGGTCCATCGCGCCGTCTGCGCGCACCAGGCACATGGCGGCGGAACGGAAGCGGCCGAATTCGTTGTACTCGGCCAGGTTCTGTTCGAACAGTTGGCGAATCATGCCCACCGCATCGCGGCTCCAGGCCACCATCTGGTAGATCTCCTTGAGCAGTTCCGCACGTTCGTCCGGTGCCAGCGACTTGTTCACTCCGCCGGGAATCGAGCCGGTACCATGCACCCGCTTGCCTGCCGTCATGCGAATCACTTCCTGGCCGAACTTCCTGAGCAGGACGCCCTTCCTGGCGATTTCCGGATGGGCCGCGACGATCCCGACAATGTTGCGTGCGGCGACGTCGGAACCAAAGCCGAACAGCAGGTCCGGCGCGGCGAGGTGGAAGAAGTGCAGGGCATGGGACTGGAGGATCTGGCCGTAGTGCATCAGGCGGCGAATCTTCTCCGCGGTCGGCGTCAGCTGCGTCACGCCCAGCATCATGTCCATGGCCTTCGACGCGGCCAGATGATGCGAAACCGGGCAGATGCCGCACAGACGCTGCACCATCACCGGTACTTCCCAGTAGGGACGGCCTTGGATGAATTTTTCGAAGCCGCGGAATTCGACGATGTGCAGGCGCACCTGCTGCACCTGGTTGTCATCATCGAGCAGGATGGTGACCTTGCCGTGGCCTTCGACGCGCGAGACGGGATCGATCGCGACGCGACGGAGTTTTTCGGGGGCGATGGCAGTTTCGAGTTCGAAGCTCATGATGTGAACCTTTTAGCCACAGAGGACACAGAGATCACAGAGGAAAATCCTGCTCTTTGCATTTCTCTGTGTCCTCTGTGTCCTCTGTGGCCCATGGTTTTGAATTCAGTCATAGTGCAGCAGGCCGTGCCCGAGTGTGGGCGTGCGGCCGGCCAGCAGGTCGGTGAGGAACTTCCAGATCGCATCGGCCGACGGCGGACAGCCGGGCAGGAAGTAGTCGATCTTCACCACTTCATGAATCGGATGCACCTTGTTGAGCGGCAGGGGCAGTTCCGGGTCGCTGGGAATGCCGCCGTGGGACAAGCCGGCCTCGGTCTGGTAGACCTCTTCGAGCACGTCGCGCAGGTCGAGGTGGTTGCGTTGCGCCGGCAGGCCGCCGTTGATCGCGCAGGCGCCGACGGCTACCAGGATCTTGCAGTGGGCGCGGAACTCGCGCAGCACATGCACGTTCTCGGCGTTGCACAGTCCGCCTTCGATGAAACCCAGATCGCAGGGGCCGCAGTGTTTGATGTCGGTCAGTGGCGAACGGTCGAACTCGATCAGGTCGAGCAGCTTCAATAGCCGCTCGTCAATATCGAGAAAGGACATGTGGCAGCCGAAACAGCCGGCGAGGCTGGTGGTGGCGACGCGCAGCTTTTTGGGTGGGGACGGGGTTGCACTCATGGCGCTGCTTTCTTGACCTGCCTGCTGATCGGCGCCAGGTCGTAGGTGCGCTGGCCGATGGGCACGGCGAAGCCCTTGCGCTTGGGCAATATCACGCCGACCGGGCAAATGCTCGCGGCGCGGTCGGTCGCGGAAAAATTGGTATCGGCGAGTTTTCCGCTTTCGCTGCTGATGTGCACCCGCCGGCCGAGCAGGCCACGTCCACCCATGGAGAAGATGTTCTTGCCATCGACGTCGCGTGATGCCGCGACGCACAGCGCGCACATGATGCAGCGGTTGAAATCGAGCAGGATATCGGGATGCGAGGCATCCACCGGACGGTCGGGATAGAACATGTCGAAGTGCGGCGACATCATGTTCAGTTCGTAAGCCGTCGCCTGCAAAGTGCAGTTGCCGCTTTTTTCGCACGACGGGCAGAAGTGGTTGCCTTCGACGAACAGCATCTGCAGCAGCGTGCGGCGCTTGTCGTCGAGTTCCATCGTGCGGTTCTCGACTTCCATGCCGGGTTGGGCTTCGATGGTGCAGGACGAGCCGAAGTGGCCGTTGACCTTCACCGTACATAGCTTGCATGAGCCGTGCGCGCTGAAATCCGGATGCCAGCACAGATGGGGGATGTAGGTGCCATGGTTGGTGGCGGCCTGCATGATGGTTTGTCCCTGGCGGAAGGGAACGTCTTCGCCGTCGAGTTGGAAGATGTTCATGTTTCGGCCTCATTCTGCAAATGCGCAGCGGCGTCGTCGCGGCCGGTCATCTGTCTGGCCTGCGACAAGGCCGCATCGAGATCGAAGGCCGGCTCGTAGTCGAGCGACATGAGCCGATGTTCGTAAGCCGGGCGGAATTTGTTGAGGGTGTCGAAGATCGGGTTGCAGGCGCTGTTGCCCAGCCCGCAATGGCTGGCGCCCTGCATCAGGCGGTGCAGCTTGAACAACTCGTCGATGTCATAGGGCGAACCATGCTTGCGGGCGATCTTGTCCATCAGGTTTCTGACAAGGGTGGTGCCGACCCGGCATGGCGTGCAGAAGCCGCAGGATTCGTGGGCAAAAAAGTGGGCGAAATTGCGTGCCACCTCGAACATGTCGCGGGTTTCGTCGAAGACCATGAAGGCGCCCGCGGTCGGAATGTCCTCGAAGGCAATTTTGCGCTCGAACTCGCCTTCTGCCACGCAGATGCCCGACGGGCCGGAAATCTGCACGGCCTGACAGTCCGAAGCGCCGCAGTCTTCCAACACCTGGCGCACCGTGACGCCGTAGGGATATTCGTAAATGCCGGGCCGCTCGCAGTCGCCGCTGACCGAAAGCAGTTTGCTGCCGGTGGATTTCTCGGTGCCATGCTGCGCATACCATTCGCTGCCGTGGGCGGCGATCAGGCAGGACGCGGCAAGCGTTTCGACGTTGTTAACCGTCGTCGGCTGGTCGAGATAGCCGCGTGTGACGGGGAAGGGCGGCCGGATGCGCGGTCGCCCGGGTTTGCCCTCCAGTGATTCGATCAGTGCGGACTCTTCGCCGCAGATATAGGCGCCAGCGCCGAGGTGGATTTCGATATCGAATTCGAAGGCGCTGCCGAGGATGTTCCTGCCCAGCAGATTGGCTGCGCGCCGTGTCGCCAGCGCCGACTCCAGGGCTTCGAGCAGGTAGCGGTACTCGCCGCGCAGGTAGAGCAGGCCTTTTTTGGCACCGACCACCAGACCGGCGATGCTCATGCCCTCGAACACGAGGTCGGCGTATGAGGTCAGCAGTACGCGATCCTTGAACGTGCCCGGTTCGCCTTCGTCGGCATTGCAGACGACATAGCGGGCGGCGCCTGCACCATGTCCCGGCGCATTGCGGCAGGCCTCCCATTTCTGGCCGGTACCGAAACCCGCACCGCCACGGCCGCGCAGTCTGGCGTCCTTGATTTCGGCCAGCATCCTGTCGCCGCCGCGTTCCAGCGCTGCGCTCAGGGCCTGGCCGGGAACGAGGTCGTGAGCGAGAAGCATGTCCTTGCGGCGGATATTGTCGTCGACCGCAAACCATTCGGCAGGCCAGTCGGCGAGCGGCATTTCGCCGCGGATCAGGCCGACCATCTCTCCGACGCGAGCCGGCGTCATGCGCGTGATGGCCCGGTAGTTAACCAGCACGGCGGGACCCTGGTCGCACATGCCGGTGCAGGACGTGGTGTCGACGCTGACCAGCCCATCTTCCGAAACACGCCCCGGCTCCAGCCAGAGCTTCTTGCACATGGCTTCCATCAGATCGCCGTTGCCCAGCATGCGGTCGGTGATGTTGTCGCTCCACAAGACCCGGTAGCGACCCATCGGTCGGGTGTGGAAAAAGCTGTAGAAGTCGGCGGTACCCTCCACCCAGGCGCGCGGCCAGGCGATGGCCTGGGCGATGCGGGTCAGGGTTGCAGGAGAAAGCCAGCCAAGCTGTTCCTGGGTCTCGCGCAATATCTGCATCAGGCGGGTGCCGTCGCCGTGGTGGCGGTGAACAACGGCATCGATTATTTCGGTATCGGACATGGCAAGAACCTCGAAAAGGGATGCTCCATGCAATACTAGTGCAATGCAGCATAGCCCTGTGGTCCCGCAGCGATTTAATCTGGGTCAACAAACTGCGCGACCAACCGCCAGCACGGAATATTGCCGACCGCTACAGGCGAAACCATGCGATTTCAATGCTGCTCTGCTACGATTGGCCTTTGGCCGGCCCGGACGGACGGAACGCACGCCATGACCCACGACAGCCCCTTTGCCGCGCTGGGCAATACCCGCGACACCGCAGAGGTGGAGGCGCAGGTGGGCGAGATTGTCCACGTGTTTGCGCCGGGCCACGATCTGACCCGGATCGCCGCCGCCTTCAGCCTGCTGGATCGTGCATTCGACGGCGATCTGCCGGGTTATCAGAACCTGAAGACGCTTTACCACAACCGCACCCACACCAATGAAGTCGTGCTCTGTTCCGCACGCATGCTGCACGGCTTGCATCTGGCCGGCCAGGGACTGGATGGCGATCACATCGACGCCGCGCTGATCGGCGCCCTGATGCACGATGTCGGCTATCTGATGAGCGACGCGGAGGCCAGCGGTACCGGCGCGCAATTCACTGACAGCCACGTACTGCGCGGCGTGGAGTTCGCGCGCCGCCATCTGACCGGTTTGCCGCCGGCCGTGCTCGACACCACGACCAAGGTGATTCTGCTCACCGACCATCGCAAACACCCCGACTGGGTCAAGTTCGACAACCTGCAACAGCAGCGCGCCGCCTTTGCCACCTCCACCGCCGATCTGATCGGCCAGATGGCCAACCGCGAATATCTGGAGCGCATACTGTTTCTGTACTTCGAATTCGAGGAAGCGCAAATAGGCGGCTTCAGCGACATTCACGACCTTCTGGAAAAGACGACTGCCTTTTATCGCATGACCAAGGCCCGGCTAGACCAGGACCTGAATGGCCTTTCAACGCATTTGACCCGGCATTTCGGCCAGCAGCAGGGCGCTGAGCGGAATTTCTACCTGGAAGCGATCGAACGCAATCTCGACTATCTGGAGCGCGTGATACAGATCGAAAGGCAGCATCGCCTGGAATCACTGAAGCGCGGTGGGGTGGTGGAGAAAGTGCTGGAAATGAAGGGGGACTTGTAAGGTGGAGCGGATAACCATATCGCTCGATGCCGATCTCGCCGCCGAATTCGATCGGCTGATCGCCGAACGCGGCTACCGGAACCGTTCCGAGGCGGTGCGCGACCTGCTGCGCGCCCATCTCGAACAGGCGCGCCAGAAGCGTGGCGAGGCGACTCATTGCGTCGCCAACCTTTCCTACGTCTATAACCATCACGAGCGCGATCTGGCCGAACGGCTGACGGCCTTGCAGCACGGCCAGCACGACCTGACCGTGGCCACCCTGCATGCCCATCTCGACCACGAGAATTGCCTTGAAAGCGTCATCCTGCGCGGGCCGACCGCTGCTGTGCGCAGCTTTTCCGATGCCATGGTCGCCGAGCGTGGCGTGCGTCACGGCCAGCTCAACCTGATCGATGTCGAGGTCGACTCAGGCCGCGAGCATCAACACGGCTACAAGCCCGCCGGCCGGGCGCATGGCCATGTGCATCTGAAGCCCAAGACTTAAGGCGCCGTAGATTCCATTCCGGCCAGGCGCTGAGTGCGCGCCAGCCAGTTGCCAGCGACAAAACTGCCGGTAAGCAGGGCTATGACGGCCGCGCCGACCGCCAGTTCCTTGCCTTCGTACCAGTGCGAGATATCGGCATGCAACCAGCGCGCCAGACCGAAGGCGGCGACCGAAAGGCTGATCGCGGCGACCATCAGGCCCATGACCCGCGAGGCAATGCGCGCGCGATGATCGGCGCGGCGCAGCAGGCGGGCGATCCAGAGGCCATTGGCGCCATCGGCCAGCAACATGCCGACGGTGAAGGCCACCCCGAGCGCCAGCGTATGCGCGAGCCCGCCATGCTGCGTGGCGGTGACGGCAAACAGCGCAGCCTGGCTCATGGTGTCGAAAGAAAGCGCGAAGAGCGAACCCACGGCGGCAATCGCCAGAGGATGCGAGGTGGCCTGCAGACGGCGCAACAGACCGGCCCGGATGCCGATCGTGGCAACCATGTCGCCCGCCGGCGCGATCAGCACGGCGCGCAGATTGAGGATGCCGAGCAGTGTCAGGAAACTGATGGATATCCAGGTGCCGAGGTCTTCCATCCATGCCGGTACCTGCCATTGCGTCGACGCCAGCCCGACCCCCAGCGCGATCAGCATGACGATGGCGCCGTGACCGAGCGAGAAGAGGGAACCGCACCAGCGGGCGCGGGCAGGGGCAAAGCGCAGGTTGTAGCGCGTCAGTCCGTCGATGGTGGCCAGATGGTCGGCGTCGAGGCCGTGCTTGCCGCCGAGGACGAAAACCAGGGCGAGGAGGGCAATCCAGTCGTTGGGCAAATCCATGGGCGGTAGCCTATTCAGCAGTGCACGGTATGAAGTCTATTGAAAACCTCATACAAAATCCATGCCCAGGCGTGGCTACTGAATAACTCCCATGGGATCAATTGGTTATTACATTCGATCGATTTCAGGATGGTTAGTGTCTATGCGGGTGCCTGATCCAGCTAACCGGATGAAGGACGGTTCCGGCGCCGGGAGAAGAGTCGGCGCTGGCGCTACGGCGAGCCTCCTGCAATCGTCGACGAGGGCGCTGAACGGGAAATCAAAAGCTCAATGGCGGGTGGTATGTGCTATGGTCGCCGCCCTTGTCTTTCTGATCCTTCTTCCAGCGAATGGCTGCCAATTCTTTTCCCGACACCAATATTCTTGGCAAGTTTGCCGCGCAGTTTAACGGCGGAACATTGCAGCGCGGCAGCGCTTACGCCGCCGAGCGTCGGGTCCGGGTGAAGCGGGTGGCGCAAGCGCCTGGCGAAGTTCATGTCGAAGCCGAGGTTCAGGGCACGCGAAAGCGTCCTTACGAGGTCGACGTCTGGCTGGAGGTCGATAAGAGCGGCGCGATCATTGACGTCGATAGCGTCTGCATGTGCCCGATGCAGGAGAATTGCAAGCATGTGGTGGCGGTACTGCTGACGCTGGCGCAGACGACGGACATAGGCAATTTCGCCGGGCTCACGGATGCACCAAAGCGGCATGACGGTGACTATCCCGAACCGAGCGCGGCGACACTCGACTGGTTGGGCTCGCTCGATGAGCCGGCGGCGACCAGGCCGCCGGCAAAGGTTTCCCAGCCTCGCGTGGTCTATCTGTTGCGCCCCGGCAATCCTCCCAGCCTTTCGCTGGGCAAGAGCCGGCCGCTGAAGAAGGGCGGCTTCGGCAAGCCGGCGGTCTACCGTCCTCAGCCCTATGACCTGGGCAGCGCGCGCAGTCATCGCGAGTTCATTCTTGACGAGGATATTCCGGCACTGCGTCTGTTTCTTGCCCTGCAGGCCGGTGGCAGCTATTTCTACAACGAGGCAGTCGATCTGGGCGGCGAGACGGGCGCGCTGCTGCTGCGCCTGGCGCTGCGCACGGGGCGACTGTATCTCGACGGCCTGATCGAACTACCGCTGCACTCGGGCGCACCAGTGGCGCTGAACCTGGTATGGACACACACGCCGGCCGGCCTGCAGCAACTGGCCGTCGACCTGCCACCATCCCTGCAGATGATCCCGACCTGGCCGCCGTTCTACCTGGATACCGCGAGTCGAGTGATCGGCGAATTGCAGTCCAACTTGTCCGCTCATCTGCTCCAGCAACTCGTAATGTCACCGCCGCTGAATGAAGCCGATGCGCCTCTGGTGCGTCAGCGGCTGACTGAGTTGGCGCGTGACCAGAAGTTGGCACTGCCGCTGCCCGATGCGCCGGAAGCCGTGGCCGCCGGCAAGCCTGTGGCGCGCCTGCTGCTGACGCAGGGACGCTTCCGCCACATTGCGATGAGTCGTCTGCACGATGATCTGGCGCTCGCCGTGTTGTACTTCGATTATCCGCAGGGGCTGACCGTGGTCGGCGTCGAGCGGCCTTCGCCCTTCATGCGGCAGCGCGTCGACGGACAGTGGCAGACCTTGCAGCGCGATCTGGCAGCAGAAGGCGAAGTCTGGCAACTGTTGCAAGCCGCAGGACTTGAGAGCTGGCAACGCAGCCTGGGAAGCTACCAGCGCCTCGAAGGGACCGAGGATGGACTGATGCCTCAGCGCAATGATGCGGTCGGCTGGTTGTCCTTCCTCAATGACGGCGTCCCTAAACTGGAACGCCAGGGCGTTCCGGTAATCCTTGCCGAGGATTTCCCGTATTGCATCACCCAGGCTGAAGACTGGTTTGTCGCGGTCGAAGAGTCGGTCGGCAACGACTGGTTCGATCTCGATCTCGGCGTGCGTGTCGCCGGCGAACGGGTGAGCCTGGTGCCGCCGCTGCTGCGCCTGCTGCGTGAGCAGCCGGATTTGCTCGGCGTCGTGCGCGGCCTGGAAGACAACCAGACATTTCCTGTCGCACTGGATGCGCGGCGCATCCTGCCGGTGCCGGCCGGCCGCCTGAAGGCGTGGTTGCTGCCCTTGCTAGAGTTTCTCGACGAGGACCGGCCGCGCTTGTCGCGCCACAATGCGGCGGCACTGGCCGGGCTGGATGATCTGCCGACGCAATGGATCGGCGGCGAGGAATTGCGCGCGCTGGGCCAGCGTTTGCGCGATTTCTCCGGCATGGCGCATTGTGCGCAGGCGCCCGGCTTCACCGCGACGCTGCGCCCATACCAGCAGGTCGGCCTGGACTGGCTGCAATTCCTGCGCGAGTACGGCCTGGCCGGGATTCTTGCCGACGACATGGGCCTCGGCAAGACGGTGCAGACCCTGGCACATCTGGACCTCGAAAAAGCCTCGGGCCGTGCCGATCGGCCCAGCCTGGTGGTGGCGACCACCAGCCTGATGGCCAACTGGCGCGACGAGGCGGCGCAGTTCGCCCCTGGGCTCAAGGTACTGATCCTGCACGGCAAGGATCGCGCCCGGCATTTCGACCAGATCGCGCAGGCCGATCTGGTACTGACTACCTACCCGCTGCTGGTGCGCGACCGCGAAACCCTGCTGGCGCATGACTGGCATCTGCTGGTGATGGATGAGGCGCAGTTCATCAAGAACCCCAAGGCGCAGTCGCACCAGGTGGCGCGCTCGCTGCGTGCGCGTCATCGATTGTCGCTGACCGGTACGCCGCTGGAGAATCATCTGGGCGAACTCTGGGCGCAGTTCGATTTCCTGATGCCTGGACTGCTGAGTAACGCCAAGCGCTTTACCCAGGTATTTCGCACGCCGATCGAAAAGCTGGGCGATGATGAAATGCGCGTCCGCCTTGCCGACCGGGTGCGGCCTTTCCTGCTGCGGCGAACCAAGGAGCAGGTGCTGACCGATTTGCCGCCGCGTACCGAGATGGTGCGCTGGGTGGAGATCGAGGGCGGCCAGCGTGATCTGTATGAATCCCTGCGCGTGGCCTTCGACCGGAAACTGCGCCTGGTGTTGACCGAGCAGGGGATAGGCCGCAGCCAGATCATGATTTTCGACGCGCTGCTCAAATTGCGGCAGGTCTGCTGCGATCCACGCCTGGTGAAGCTGCCGGCCGCCGAAGCTCTGGTGAAGAAGGGACACGCCCATTCGGCGAAGCTGGCGACCTTGATGGAAATGCTCGATGAATTGCTCGACGAGGGCCGCAAGGTGCTGCTGTTTTCGCAATTCACCTCGATGCTGGGACTGATCGAACTGGAACTCGAAAAGCGCGGCATCCAGTATGCCAAGCTCACCGGCCAGACCCGCGACCGCGAAACGCCGATCAGCGACTTTCAGCATGGCCGCGTGCCGCTGTTCCTGATCAGCCTCAAGGCCGGTGGCACCGGCCTGAATCTGACCGCCGCCGATACCGTGATTCACTACGATCCATGGTGGAACCCGGCCGTGGAAGAGCAGGCCACGGCTCGCGCCCATCGAATAGGGCAGGACAAGCCGGTGTTCGTCTACAAACTGATGACGCAGGGTACGGTGGAAGAAAAGATTCTTGCCCTGCAGAACCGCAAGCGCGGCCTGGCCGACCAGTTGCTGAAAACAGGTGGACCGGGCGGCGAAGGCGGCGGTCATTTGATTTCCGCCAGCGATCTGGACGTACTGTTTCAGCCGCTTGCCTGACTCCGGCGCGGACTTGTAGCAATTCGACAGGGGCCGACTGGCCGGGCGCGGGGAGCTGTGAGCGCTACCGCACAGACCCGGTCGGATCACTAGCCTAGGCTGTTTGACATCGAGCGCCTTTCCCAACTGCTGCCAGCCTCGGCGCTCCCATCACCGTGCGAAGAAAACATGTGGAGCAATGCAGTGAAAAGGATTCTGGTAGTTGACGACGACCCGGCGATGACCCGCTTGTCCCGGTTGAGACTCGAATCAACAGGCGCCTACGAGGTGTTTACCGAAAACAGCGGAAGTCGCGCTGTCGAAACCGCCAGGGCATGCCGGCCCGACCTGGTCCTGCTCGACATCATGATGCCGGACATGCTTGGCAACGATGTCGCGGCGGCGATTCGCCAAGACCAGGCCTTGAGTCACATCAAAGTGGTTTTTCTCACCTCACTGCTGAAGAAGGGCGAAGAACGCAGATCCGGCCGGGATATTGTCATTGCGAAACCCCTGAATCCAGACGAGTTGGTCGCCGTCATCGAGCATGAGCTCGCTCAGGACGGCCTCGAACCAACGGGCACCGATTTCCGGTCATAACGACAGGCGATTCGCCGGTTCTTCTCCATTGCCGCCAGCACGGCGGTTCGCTTCACGCGGCAGCGCAGTCAATCCACATCTGTAGTCCGTATCCGGAAAGTATCTTCCTAGGGTAGTTGTTATATAGTAACTGCTATTGTTATACTATTAACACTAGTCTTGCGGTACCGAACGCTCATGGATTTCCTTGCCCTGTTCGTCAGTTTGCCGACACGCCAATCCGCCGGCCGCATGCGTATCTGGCGCGCGCTGCGCGCGCTGGGTTGTGCGACCTTGCGTGACGGGGTGTATCTGCTGCCCGACTCGCCGGAACATGCGGCCGCGTTGGAGCAGATCGCCGAGAACGTGCGCGCGGTGCAGGGCACCGCTGATCTGTTCCGTCTTGCCGGACGCGATGCGGTGCAACAGGCCGCAGTCGTAGCATTGTTTGATCGTGGTGCGGACTACGCCCGGCTGCTGCAAGCGATTCGTGCAGCCCTGGCCGCCGCCGAACCGAGGACCGCTCATGCGCTGCGGCGCGAGTTCAAGGCCATCGCCGCCATCGACCATTTTCCCGGCGAAGCGCAGCAGCAGGTCGCCGCCGTTCTGGCCGAACTGGCTGCGGTGGCCGGCGGCGAGCCGCGCGCGGAGGATGGAAAAGTTCGCCGTCTCACCAGCGCCGACTATTCGGGCCGCACCTGGGCGACGCGGAAAAACCTCTGGGTCGATCGCATGGCCTCCGCCTGGCTGATCCGCCGCTTCATCGACAGACAGGCCAAATTCCTCTGGCTCGACAATCCGAAGAAATGCCCGAAGTCGGCCCTCGGCTTTGACTTCGATGGCGCGGCCTTCACCCACGTCGGCGGTCGCGTCACCTTCGAGGTGCTGGCGGCAAGCTTCGGTCTGGACAGCGATCCGGCGCTGGTTCGCATCGCCGCCATCGTGCATTGCCTGGACGTCGGCGGCGTGCCGGTGGCCGAAGCGCCGGGAATCGAGGCCGTGCTTGCGGGCGCCCGCGCCGCCGCACCCAGCGACGACAAATTGCTGACCGAAGCGAGTCGCGTCCTCGACAACCTTTACAAGAGCTATAAACAGGAGAGCGCGCATGAATGACGCCGCCGTCCCCACCACCGCACCGCCGGTCCCGACTCTCGGCGAAGCCTTCAAGTACTGGCTGAAACTCGGCTTCATCAGCTTCGGCGGCCCGGCCGGACAGATTGCGATGATGCATCAGGAACTGGTCGAGCGCCGGCGCTGGATCTCCGAACACCGCTACCTGCATGCGCTCAACTATTGCATGCTGCTGCCGGGGCCGGAGGCGACCCAACTCGCCATATACATCAGTTGGCTGATGCACGGTGTCAGGGGTGGGGTGATGGCGGGCGTGCTGTTCTTCCTGCCGTCCTTCGTGCTGCTTTCGCTGTTGGCCGGCATCTACCTATCCTTTGGCGATGTGCCCGTGGTGCAGGGCATCTTCTATGGCATCAAGCCGGCCGTGGTAGCCGTCGTGCTGTTTGCCGCCCGGCGCATCGGCTCGCGGGCGATCAAGAACGAGGTGTTGCTGGGTATCGCCGCGCTGGCCTTCGTCGGCATCTTCTTCTTCCGCATCGACTTCCCGTGGATCGTGCTGGCTGCCGCCATTCTTGGCGCCATCGGCGGCAAGCTGTTGCCGGCCAAGTTCAAGAGCGGTGGCGGTCATGGCGCCTCGAACAAGAGTTACGGCCCGGCGATCATCGATGACGAGACGCCGCCCCCGGCACATGCGAAATTCACCTGGGGCAAGCTGGGCCTGACGACCGTCGCCTTCGTCGCGATCTGGGCGGCGTCGATGCTGGCGATCAGTGGCAACACGGACCTCTATCACATTGGCGATTTTTTCACCAAGGCAGCTTTTCTCACCATCGGCGGAGCTTACGCCGTGCTGCCCTATGTCTATCAGGGCGCAGTGGAGCACTTCGGCTGGCTCACCGGCGCACAGATGATGGATGGCCTGGCGCTGGGCGAAACGACGCCGGGGCCACTGATCATGATCGTTACCTGGGTCGGCTATCTCGGCGGAGTATCCAAGGTGGTGGCCGCTGATCCGGTGACGGCAGGTATTGCCGGTGCGGCGGTGGCGACCTTCTTCACCTTTCTGCCGTCCTTCCTGTTTGTCCTCGCCGGCGGACCACTGATCGAGGCGACCCGTGGCGAGCTGAAATTCACCGCGCCGCTGACCGCAATCACGGCCGCGGTGGTCGGCGTCGTTCTCAACCTTGCCACCTTTTTCGCCTGGCACACCTTCTGGCCCAAGGCGACGGATGCCGCGCCCTTCGGCGGCCCGTTCGACGCGATCCCGGTCGTCGTCGCCGTCGTTTCGTTTGTCGCACTGTGGAAATACAAGGTCGACATCATGAAGGTGATCGGCATCTGTGCCGTACTCGGTTTGCTTCACTCGTTGATTCTCTGAGACGGACCATGTTTGGCGAACTGAAACGATCGCCCGGAATCCCGCCCAGCCGGCTGTGCATGTTGCGCCAATGAGGGCCGACGCGACGAAGGAGGTTCGCCTGCTGCTGGTCGGGCGCGGTCTGCGTGCCTTTGTCGACGGCTATGTCGCGGTGCTGCTGCCGGCCTATCTGCTGGCACTGGGATACGGCACCTGGCAGGTGGGCCTGCTGAGCACCGCCACCTTGCTCGGTTCGGCGTTTGCCACGCTGGCGCTGGGCACCTGGGGACATCGCGTTTCCGAGCGCTTGCTGCTGCTTGGCGCAGCGCTGCTGATGACAGCTACCGGACTTGGCTTCGCCGGCCTGTCGGCCTTCTGGCCGCTGCTGCTGGTGGCTTTCGTCGGCACCCTGAACCCGAGTTCGGGCGATGTCAGCGTCTTTCTGCCGCTGGAGCATTCTCGACTGTCTCACGCGGCCGAGGGCGATGCCCGCACCCGCCTGTTTGCGCGTTACAGCCTGACCGGCGCCCTTTGCGCAGCATTGGGCGCGCTTGCTGCCGCCGCGCCGGACGCTCTGGCGGAGCTGGGCGTCGCCCGTCTGACGGCGCTGCGGAGCATGTTCGTCGCCTATGCCGGCGTCGGCGCGGTGCTCTGCTGGCTGTATGCGCGACTGCCGGCGACGCCGGTCATGGATCAGGTGCTTGTACCTGCACCGCTGGGGCCTTCGCGGCGCACCGTGGTCAAGCTCGCCGCCCTGTTTTCGGTCGATGCCTTTGCCGGCGGGCTGGTGGTGAACGCTTTGCTCGCCTTGTGGCTGTTCGAGCGTTTCGGCCTTTCGCTGACCGCCACCGGAGTCTTCTTCTTCTGGGTCGGCGCACTGAATGCGCTCTCGCTGCTGGCGGCGCCGTGGGTCGCCAAGCGTATCGGCCTGCTCAACACCATGGTGTTCACGCACCTGCCGTCCAGCCTGTTTCTGATCCTCGCTGCCCTTGCTCCGAGCCTGACGCTGGCCCTGGGTTTCCTGCTGCTGCGTGCCGCACTGTCGCAGATGGATGTGCCGACCCGCTCTGCCTATGTCATGGCGGTGGTGACTCCGCCAGAACGGGCTGCCGCCGCAAGCTTTACGGCGGTGCCGCGCAGCCTGGCGGCCGCGCTGAGTCCCTCTCTGGGGGGTGCATTGTTCGCCGCCGGCTGGCTGGCGGCACCGCTGGTTGTCTGTGGCTGCCTCAAGATCGCCTATGACGTGGCACTGTGGCGGGCCTTCCGGCGACAGCTTGTGCCTCAGGTGGTTAGTGATATGGAAAGAAGCTAACCGAACACATTACTTTAGATGGAAATCAAATCTTCACAAGGCACTGAATTGTAGAGGCAGTTGAAAGACGCCCGAAGCTGGCGCGAGACTTGCGTTAACCCCACCAGTATCAGGTCCGGACGCGGCCTGGCTCTTGGAGGGGGACAGCAGACATGGGCAATATGAACGATTTTTTTGATACCAGCCGCAAGACGCTGCAAGACGTCGAACAGCGTCTCGAAATGCCGCGGCGCGAGTTTCTGCAGTTCTGCGCAACTCTGGCGGCGACCATGGGTCTGCCTGCCGGAGCCGAGGCGGCCGTGGCCAAGGCGATCGAGGCAGCCAAGCGGCCTTCGGTGATCTGGTTGCACTTCCAGGAGTGCACGGGCTGTTCGGAGTCGCTCTTGCGCGCCGAACATCCGACGCTGGAAAAGCTGATCCTCGACGTGATTTCGCTCGATTACCACGAGACGCTCATGGCTGCCGCCGGGCATCAGGCCGAAGCCGCCCGCAAGAACGCCATGAAGGCCAACAAGGGCAAGTACGTGCTGGTGGTCGAAGGCGCGATCCCGGTCAAGGACAACGGCATCTACTGCAAGATCGGCGGCCAAAAAGCGACCGATCTGCTGAAGGAATGTGCGGCCGATGCGGCGGCGGTGATCGCCATTGGCTCCTGTGCCTCCTGGGGCGGCATGCCTTCCACCGGGCCGAACCCGACCGGCGCTTCCAGCGTGTCCGAAATTCTGGGGAAAGTCGTGCCGACGATTCCGGGTTGCCCGCCGAATCCGTACAACTTCCTCGCCACCGTGGTGCATTTCCTGACCTTCGGCAAATTGCCGGAAGTGGACAAGCTGGGCCGTCCCAAGTTTGCCTACGGACGCCTGATCCACGAGAACTGCGAGCGCCGCGCCCACTTCGACGCCGGTCGCTTTGCCATGGAATTCGGCGATGTTGGCCACCGTCAGGGCTATTGCCTGTACAAGCTGGGCTGCAAAGGGCCGGAAACCTATGCCAATTGCTCGACACTGGGTTTTGGTGATGCCGGCGAAAACAACTGGCCGGTCGGTTGCGGTCATCCCTGCATCGGTTGTACCGAGAAAGGCGTCGGTTTCGAGAAGCCGATACACCAGGTTGCCAAGATGCTCAATGTCACGCCGCCGCTGCAATATCCGCGGATTGTCGAGGAGCAGGGCAAGGCCGCTTCCTTCGCCTCGGCTGCCGCCGTGGCAGCGGTAGCGGGCGCAGCAGCCGGTGCGGCGATCATGCTGACGCGCAACCTCGGTCTGTCCCATGCGGCCGAGGAAGCCGAGCGCGCCAAGGACGCTGGTGGGGCTGGCAAACCCGCTGCAGACAAGGCCGGAGCTTGATCATGAGCACCCGGCGAGATTTTCTCAAGGGTGTCCTTGCCAGCGGAGCGGCGGCTACGGCATGCGCCGCCGCCGTACCGGCGCTGGCCAGGGAAACCAGACCGCGGCCGCCCGAGGCGCTCGGCCTGCTTTATGACGCGACACTGTGTGTAGGGTGCAAGGCCTGCGTCGCTGCCTGCAAGACGGCCAACGACAATCCGCCCGAGTTTTCCACGGTGGATCATCTGTGGGATACGCCGCTGGATACCTCCGGCCATACCTTCAACCTGATCAAGATGTACCGCAACGGCACCATGGAGGTGAAGGACCAGGAGACGAACGGTTATGCGTTCATGAAGACCTCCTGCATGCATTGCGGCGATCCGTCCTGCGTGTCGGCCTGCCCGGTGTCGGCAATGACCAAGGATCCGGTGACCGGCGTGGTCGGCTACAACGCCGACAAGTGCATCGGTTGTCGCTACTGTGTCGTCGCCTGCCCCTTCGGCATTCCCAAGTATCAGTACGACTCGCCCACCGGCCGTATCGGCAAGTGCGAACTGTGCCGCCACAGGTACAAGGATGGACACTACTCGGCCTGCGCCGAAGTTTGTCCGACGGGGGCTACGCTGTACGGCAAGACCTCCGACCTGCTGATCGAGGCCAAGCGCCGCCTTGCGCTGAAACCGGGAGTGCCTGCCAAGTTTCCGCGCGGCAAGCTCGGCGGTCCGGACCAGAGCTACGAGACGCCGGCCGGCAAGTACTTGCAGCACGTCTATGGCGAGAAAGAGTACGGCGGCACGCAAGTGCTCAAACTCTCCGGCGTCAACTTCGCCAAGGTCGGCATGCCTGATCTGCCGCCGGATGCGGCGGCGGCCTTGTCCGAGACCATACAGCACACGCTCTACGGCAATCTCATCATGCCGTTCGCCGTGCTGGGCGCAATGACTTATTTCGCCAAGCGCAACGTCAAGCCTGACGATGAATCGTCCGACAAGGAGGGGAGCTGATCATGGCCGAAAATCAACATGCGGCGCCGGCGCCCGTAGGCGGCAGCCTGGTCAACGCCTTGACGCTCACCTGCGGCGTGTTTATCGCGCTGATGGCGGCGATACTTGCGGTGCGCTTTCTGTTCGGACTCGGCGCCGTTACCGCGCTGAACGATGGCTATCCCTGGGGCATCTGGATCGTGGTCGATGTCGTCATCGGTTCGGCCTTCGCCTGCGGCGGCTTCTCGGTGGCGATGCTGGTCTACATCTTTAACAAGGGTGAGTACCATCCGCTGGTGCGACCGGCCCTGCTGGCCAGCCTGTTCGGCTATACGCTGGCCGGCGCCGGGGTGATCTTCGACCTCGGTCGCTGGTGGAACGTGTGGAACATGTACTGGCCCGGATCGGTCAATCCGAATTCGGTTATGTTCGAAGTCGCGGTGTGCATCTCGCTCTACGTCGTCGTCATGTGGATCGAGTTCTCGCCGGTGGTCTTCGAAAAGCTGGGCAACAACGACGCCAGGAAAAAGGTCGGCAAGGCGATGTTCTTCATCATCGCGCTGGGTACGGTATTGCCGATGATGCACCAGTCCTCGCTGGGCACCATGCTGGTGGTGATGGGGGCGCAGATCCACCCGTTGTGGCAGACACCGTTACAGCCGCTGCTCTACCTGCTGACGGCCATCGCCATGGGCTATGCGGTGGTGCTGTTCGAATCCTGCCTGACCTCGTCGGCCTATCGGCGCAAGCTCGAAACGCACATGCTGACCCCGCTGGCGAAGGTGATGCTGGGGTTCCTGGCGGTCTATCTGGTGGTCCGGATCGGTGATGTCGTGGTACGCGGCGCGTTGCCAAAAGCGTTTGTGCCCTCGGTCGAGGCGCTGATGTTCTGGCTGGAAATGGCCTGCTTCATTGCACCGCTGATCCTGATCGGGGCCGAATCCAACCGGCGCAATCCGGGCAAGCTGTTTCTCGCCGGAATCCTGCTGATGCTGGGTGGTGCGCTGTTGCGACTGAACGGTTTCCTGATCGGCTATGAAACCAATGTCGGTGACGCCGGAGGCTTCACCTACTTCCCGACCCTGGCTGAAGTACTCGTCACGGCAGGCATGTTCGCCATCGAGGTTCTCGGTTACATCATCATCACCCGTCGCTTCCCGGTACTACCCCGGGAAGTTGTGCAGGCCGCTCACTAAGATAAGGATGGAGACAGAAAATGTCGAAGCGCATAACGATTGATCCGATCACCCGTATCGAAGGCCACCTGCGTATCGACGTCGATGTGGATGGCGGCCGCGTAAAAAAGGCCTGGTCATCCGGCCAGATGTGGCGCGGCGTCGAGCTGATCCTGCTCGGCCGCGATCCGCGCGACGCCTGGGCCATCACCCAGCGCATCTGCGGCGTGTGCACCACGGTGCATGCCATTACCTCGGTGCGCGCCGTGGAAAACGCGCTGAAGATGGAAATCCCGCTCAATGCCCAGTACATCCGCAACCTGATCATCCTGGCGCATTCGGTGCATGACCATATCGTGCATTTCTACCATCTGTCGGCGCTCGACTGGGTGGATGTGACGTCTGCCCTGAAGGCGGACCCGAACAAGACGGCGGCGCTGGGCGAGAGCCTGTCCTCCTGGCATCTCAACAGCAAACACGAGATGAAACGGGTCCATGACCGGTTGAAGCATTTCGTCAATGGCGGCCAGCTCGGCATCTTCACCAACGGCTACTGGGGCCATCCGGCGATGAAACTGTCGCCCGAAGTGAACCTGCTCGCCGTCGCACACTATCTGCAGGCGCTGGAAGTGCAGCGCAAGGCCAACAAGATTGTTTCGATACTGGGCGCCAAGACGCCGCACATCCAGAACGTCGCCGTCGGCGGTGTCGCCAATCCGCTGGCCACCGATTCGCAGGCCGTGCTGACCGTCGAGCGCCTGATGGCGATCAAGGGTTTCATCGACGAACTGAACGACTTCGTCAAGAACGTGTACCTGATCGACGTCGCCGCGGTTGGCGCCTTCTATGCCGACTGGACCAAGGTCGGCAAGGGCGTCGTGAACTACCTGTCGGTACCCGACATTCCGCTGGATACCAAGGGCACGCAGTTCGGCTTCCCCGGCGGCTTCGTCGAAGGTGGCAATCTGGCCTCGTACAAGCCGATCAAGAGCTTCAACGACGAGTACTGGATCAAGGGTGTCGAAGAGGCGGTCAAGCATTCCTGGTACGACTATTCCAAGGCCGGCGCGCTGCATCCCTACAAGGGCGAGACCAAGCCGAACTACACCGATTTCAAGGATGACGCCAAATACTCGTGGCTCAAGTCGCCGACCTTCTATGGCAAGGTGGCTCAGGTCGGCCCCTTGGCCCGCGTGATCAATGGTCTCGCGGCAGGCCACGAGCCCACCAAGAAGTACGCCACGGCGGCGCTCGATACCGTCTCGGCGCTGGCCAAGACCAAGGTCGGGCTGGACGCGATGCATTCGACCATCGGTCGGCATGCCGCCCGAGCGATTGCCTGCTGCGTCAATATGGATATGCTCGAAGGCCAATGGACCTCGCTGATCGGCAACATGGCCAAGGGCGATCTGACCACCTTCAACAAGCCGGTGTTCCCCAAGGGCGAAGTGATGGGCGTCGGCTTCCATGAGGCGCCACGCGGCGCGCTGTCGCACTGGGTCGCCATCGACAACGGCAAGATCAAGAACTACCAGTGCGTGGTGCCCTCGACCTGGAATGCCTGTCCGCGCAACGACAAGGACGAGCCGGGACCCTACGAGGCTTCGCTGGTCGACACGCCGATTGCCGATGCGGAGAAGCCGCTGGAAGTGCTGCGCACCATCCACTCCTTCGACCCGTGCATCGCCTGCGCCATCCACCTGACGGACAAGGAAGGCAACGCGATTTCGGTCAAGGCGGTCTAAGTAGCGCGTACCATGTGAGGGCCGGCCGTTGCCGGCCCTCGCTTATTTTTTGGGTCCCCATTCATGCGTGCGGTCGTACTCGGCATTGGCAACACCATACTCACCGATGAAGCGGCCGGTGTGCGCGCGGTTGAGGCGCTGGAACGGGCCTGGAAGCTGCCGGAAAACGTGCTGGCCATCGATGGCGGCACCTCGGGCATGGAGATGATCGAGGATTTGTCCAATCTGAATTTCCTGATCGTTCTTGATGTCGTCAAGTCCGGTGCGGCGCCGGGAACGGTGGTGAAATTTTCCGGTGACGAGATTCCGGTTTTTTTTCGCAGGAAGTTGTCGCCGCATCAGATCGGGCTGCCGGACGTATTGGCCAGCCTGGAACTGCTCGACAGTCTGCCCAAGGAAATAATCGTGCTGGGCGTCGAACTGATTTCTCTCGAACTGGGTACGGAAATGACGCCGACGGTGGCCGAGAAGGTCCCGGTTCTAGCGGCGATGGCTGCGGCCGAACTGACAGCGCGCGGCTACATGCTTGAGCCTTTGACTGCCCAAGCCGTCTGACATGTGCCTCGCTGCTCCCTCGCGTGTTGTTGAAGTGCATGACGGCATAGCGGTCACCGAGTGTTTCGGCCAGACGCGCGAGGTCAGCCTGCTGCTGATGACCGAAGAAGTCGCGGTGGGCGATTACCTGTTGATTCAGGCCGGTGGCTTTGCTTTCGAACTGATCGAGGCGGAGCGTGCCGAAGAAGCGCTGGCGCTGATGGAAGAACTCATGGCGCAAGGGGACGATGCCCGTAGCTGGGGTGACAGCGGCGAGGCGGCATGAACTTCCGCATCCACGACGTCAGTCCGGCGGAGGCCGTCGAGGAGGCGTTCTTCCGCATCCAGCAGGACCAGATGGCGGACGTCCCTATTCTTAATCCCGCTTTGTCCGTGGAAGCCATCGACTTTCAGCGTTGGCAGGGACATTGGCTCGGTATCGTGGTCACGCCCTGGTGCATGAGCATGTTGCTGGTGCCCGGCAGCAGCGACAACTGGGTTTCCACCGGAGAAAACAAGCGCCGTTTCGTCAGGTTTCCCGCCGGCGACTTCGCGTTTCTGGGCAGCGAGGAAGTGGAACTCGGCGAGTACCAGAGCTGCCCCCTGTTTTCGCCCATGGGCAAGTTCTCAACGCAATCGGAGGCGACGATGACTGCCCGCGCCTCGATGATTGCCTTGCTCACGGTCCCGCAAGCACAGGTCGACACAAGCAAGGCAGAGAAGTCGGCGGACGCCCCCTCACTTTCGCGTCGCCGCTTTCTTGCTTTGCGATAAGCTTGGGCTCGCCTGGGCTTTTGCAGGCAACAAGGAGGGGACATGTCGACTATCGCTGACTTCAATAGCGCATCAAATGCCGAGACTGATCGCGAGCACGAGGTTCAGATCAGCTTGCTGCTGGCCCTGTGCGGTGCTGCCGCGGAAAACCGCGATGCGGCCTCGGTCGCTGAAATCCTTGACCAGTTGATCGCCTACAGCGAAGCGCACTTCATGTCCGAGGAACTGCTGATGCGGCTCAAGAGCTATGACGACTACGAAGATCATGTCGACGATCACATCCACATGCTGGATGTGCTGCGGGAGATTGCCGTCGGTCATGCGGCCGGCAATAGCGTACTGGTCGCCGGCAGGGCGGCAGAGGTTCTGGTTTTCATCGGCAACCACATCGACGCGCGCGACCGGCGCTTCGCGGATTACGTGCGGAACAATCTCTGACGGGGCAGGGCGCCGGAAAGTCGGCGCTGGCGGCACGGCGACGAGTGCTGCCGAATGGCATTCGCGGGAATTCAAGGATTGGTATTTGGCCTGAACGGTCACTCACGATAGCTTGAGCCATGCCTCAGTGCGGCCAGGAGCGGACGGTGGTCATCGCGCCCATAAGCGGACAATCGACTCAGCCGCGGTTTTGCAATTGTGTATATAATAGGATACAGTTTCGTATGGGCGTGATTTACACCACCGAACAATTCGACACTTGGCATGACGGTCTGCGCGACACGCGCGCGAAGGCAGCGATCAACGTGCGCATGCGCCGCGCCGAGGAAGGCAATTTGGGCGACTGCGAACCGGTGGGTGAGGGTGTATCGGAGATGCGGATTCACTACGGCCCCGGCTACCGCGTCTATTTCAAGCGCGCCGGCATGGAGGTGGTGATTCTGCTCGCAGGTGGCGACAAGAGCACGCAGGCGAAGGACATCAGGATGGCGCTGAAATTGGCGCGCGAAATATAAGCGGACGTAGGAGACGGCGATGGCACTGAAACTGCGCAAATGGGATGTGGTCGAGGAACTGAAGACCGACGAGGACATGGC
>Ga0154359_1079_pt1 | contig 28915 bp, 31 predicted proteins | sample RifGroA2_FD_115887 | JGI IMG/M metagenome (GOLD analysis project Ga0154359, IMG submission 115887) | Rhodocyclales bacterium GWA2_65_20
GTCCAATGTTCGTCCATCTCTCTTCATGTATTGTGAGATTGTCATGGTCGAGCAAAGTTCAATGTTTGTCGCCATATTTATCGACTAGTGAGTAAACGAACGCGGCGTGCCGCTGTTTGACCGCGACACCCTGCAGTGCGGCGACAGTTCGATATTCATTGCCGGCGACGCCAGCAACGACATTCCCCTGCTCCACGAAGCCGCCGATCAGGGTCGCATCGCCGGCGACAATGCCGGACGTTATCCCGATGTACGCCCCGGCCTGCGCCGCACGCCGCTGGCGGTGGTGTTCACCGAACCCCAGGTGGCGACGGTCGGATTGAACCTGGACCAGCTGAACCAGCACTTCAAGGGGCGCTTCGCCACAGGGATGGTGTCCTTCGAGGATCAGGGGCGCAGCCGCGTCATGTTGCGCAACCAGGGGATCCTCAAGGTCTATGCCGAGCAAGACAGCGACTTGTTCCTCGGCGCGGAAATGTTCGGCCCGGCCGCCGAGCATATCGGGCACCTGCTGGCGTGGGCGGAGCAAAAGCGCATGACGATCGCCGGCATGCTGGAAATGCCCTTCTATCATCCGGTCATCGAAGAGGGGCTGCGCACCGCACTTCGCGATCTGAACCACAAGCTTCACACCGATACCGAAGTGATCGAGCGTTGCATGGATTGCGGACCGGGAGCTTGAACTCCGAGGTACCGGTTCCTTCGAGCAAGTGAGGGTGGGCCCTGACGAATCGCAAGGAAGATGGGAGCGGCCCTTCAGTATCAAGCGGCCACACCGAACAGCGCGCCGACACCGGCGGTGATCGCCATGGCCAGAGCACCCCAGAAGGTGACCCGCCAGGCGCCGAGCAGCGCGCCGGCGCCACCCACCCGGGCAGCGACGGCACCCAGCGACGCCAGGAAGGCCAACGACGTCCCCGCCACAAAGGGAATCAGAACCGGCTCCGGCGCCAACGCCGTCACGCCCAGCGGCAGTAGTGCACCGACCGCGAAGCTGGCGGCAGAAGCCAGCGCCGCCTGAACCGGTTGCGCACTGAGGGATTCGGAGATACCCAGCTCGTCGCGCGCATGGGCGCCCAGGGCATCGTGCGCCATCAATTGCTCCGCCACCTGCCGTGCCAAGTCTGGCTCCAGGCCGCGACCGACATAAATCGCCGCCAGCTCGCGCCGTTCGGCGGCCGGATCCTTGTCGAGTTCGGCGCGCTCGCGCGCCAGGTCGGCCTTCTCCGTATCGGCCTGCGAATGGACTGACACATATTCACCGGCGGCCATCGACATGGCCCCGGCCACCAGCGCCGCGACGCCGCTGAGCAGAATGCTGGCATGACCGGCACCGGCCGCGGCGACGCCGACGATGAGACTGGCCGTAGAGACGATGCCATCGTTGGCACCCAGCACGGCTGCGCGCAGCCAGCCAATGCGATCGGTGCGATGGCGCTCGGCATGGCGGCGCGATGATCTCATGGAGTGCCAACCGTGGGCGTCTTCGAACCGCGCGCAAGCAGTCTGCAGCCTGCTGCCAGTGCCACTCCGAATACGATGTGGGCAACCAGGGTGACCCAGTCGCGAGCGACGGCAAACCAGGGGAACAGCAGCGTGAATCCGTACATATTGACCACGTAGATGCTCAGGCCGTAAACAGCCCCGGCCAGCAGGGCCGGCCCGGTGCGCAATCGACTGGCCAAGTGCGACGGGATCAGGGCATAAGCGAAGGACAGGAAAAAGTGGATCAGCGTCGCCACCAACAATATGTCCCACGGCGCTGTCGACGGCGGCGACAGGACGCTGCTGCCGAGGACCATGGCGGCCGTCAGGCGCGCATCCCGCATGAGGGTTTCGAGGACGGGCATTGCGGTTAGCCACCAAAGCACAAGCTGCGCTGCGGTGGCGATCACGCCGGCGCCAACACCGGCAACCAGCGCCAGCGACGGGTCGATCCGGCCGCTCTGGCGCAGGCGCCTGCGTGCCACTCCCGGTGTGACGGCAGCAGCCATCAGGTCGATGTGTTCCTGACTCGCCAATGGCGCCTTGAGCAGGCGGGCCAGTGCCTTGCCGCCCTGCTCCATGATCTGTGCATGGTTGCGGATGAATAGCGAGCGCGCCACAGGCGCGACCAGGTTCATCCACCACCGCTTGCTGCGAACATGCCATTCGTAATGGACCACGCTGAGCTTGCCCTGCCGGGAGAACTTCCAGCGGCCCACTCCGTCAAGGTCGCCCTCGGCGGTGCCCTCGATGGCTACCAGTCTTTCGATGCGCGTGGCGCGCACGTCGAACACCACCCGGTAGGGCAATTTTCCCTGCCAGGCGTAGCGCCGCACGTTGCCGATGCCATCGGCCTCACCGTCCGCAGTCTGTTCCACCTTGCGCACGCTTGGCCACCAGTCGGGCCAGCGCAGGGTATTCTCGATAACCGCGTAGACCGTCTCCAGTGGCGCATCAATGCGCCAGATTGTCAGCAGGTGATATTCGGCCATGGTGCCTCCCCTGCCGGCGCAAGGAAACGGCGACTCAAGCCTTCGGCGCAGCGTTTCTTGCCAGCCGCACCAACGCATCCAGCAGCCGCCGGATGAGTTGCCGTGTCGGCTCGTCGCCGAGCCGGCCTTTTTCGTCAAACCACTGCGCGGCATTGGCGATCATCACTTCAGGCTGACTGACGACAGGCATGTCTTGCGCCACGAGAATCTGCCGCAGATGGTATTGCGCACGGGCGGTTCCCAGGCTGCCGACAGAAGCGCCCATGATGGCCGCCGGCTTGCCCTGCCAGGCACTTGTGCCGAAGGGCCGCGACGCCCAGTCGATGGCGTTCTTGAGCCCGCCGGGAAGGGAGTAGTTGTACTCCGGCGTGGCGAACAGAATGGCATCGGCGGCCAGGATCTTCCGCTTGAGTTCGAGGACGGCCGGTGGCGGCGCCATTTCCTCGTCCTGATCGAAAACCGGGATTCCCTGTAGTTCGAACAGGTCCAGCACCGCCCCGTCAGGCACCAGTTCCTGCGCCGCCTTCAGCATGGAATGGTTGTAGGAGGCTTTGCGCAGACTGCCGACGATGCCCAGGATATTGATCTTGTCCAATTTCGATTCTCCCTGTACCGATTCGGCAAAGGATGCCAGCCGCAGATACCCGTCGCTGTGCGCTAACGCACACAAGCAAGCCGTGTTCTGTGTGCGTTAGCGAACAGAAGCGGGGCCGCTCCTGGTACACCGTGCGCGTTGGTGTGTCCGGCTTCGGCAAAGCGCACCACAAACCATCAAGCCTGCGACCAGTACCACAGGCCGATAGCCCGCGCCTGCAGAGGAGAGCTAAACCATGAGCACCATTACGACCAAGGACGGCACCCAGATCTACTTCAAGGACTGGGGCAGCGGGCAGCCGCTGGTATTCAGTCACGGCTGGCCGCTCAGCGCGGATAGCTGGGAGGGCCAGATGCTGTACCTGGCAACCAAAGGCTATCGCTGCATCGCCCACGACCGTCGCGGCCATGGCCGGTCGAGTCAGACCTGGAGCGGCAACGACATGGATACCTATGCCAACGACCTCTCACAGCTCATCGAAACCCTCGACCTGGAAGATGCAGTGCTGATCGGCTTTTCCGCCGGCGGCGGCGAGATCGCCCGCTATATCGGCCGCCACGGTACGAAGCGACTGGCCAAGGCGGCACTGATCGCCGCCGTTGCGCCGCTGATGCTGAAGACGGCGGCCAATCCCGGCGGTTTGCCGATCGAGGTGTTCGACGGCATCCGCGCAAATTCCCTCGCCGACCGCTCACAGTTCTACAAGGACCTCGCCAGCGGCCCCTTCTACGGCGGCAACCGGCCCGGCGCCAAGGTTTCGCCGGGCATGATCGACACCTTCTGGCACCAGGGGGTCATGGCCGGCCACAGGAACGCCTTCGAGTGCATCAAGGCGTTCTCCGAAACGAACTTCACCGCAGACCTGAAAAAGTTCGACGTGCCGACGCTGATCGTTCACGGCGACGACGACCAGATCGTGCCGATCGGCGCCGCGGCACTGCTCTCATCGCAACTGGTCGCCAACGCAAGCCTGAAGATCTACCCGGGTGCACCGCACGGCCTCACGCATACGCACAAGGACCAGCTCAATGCCGACCTGCTGGAATTCGTCAGGAGCTGAGCCGCCCCGCGGCCACTCTGCATGGACTTTTTGGAGGGAATCGGCCATGTCAGCCGTGCCTGAACTTCGCTGGCTTCGCGGTGGACTACCCGCTCTCGCGCTGGCCTGCATCACGCTGCCGAGTGCAGCCGCCGACGAAGAGTTTGTCGCGCTGACCCATCGTCTTCAGGCGGGAAAGTCGGCGTTCGCGCAACGCCAGCAAGACATGCTCGCGGCACGCTACGACCTGGCCGACCGGCCGCTCACGGGAGTCGTCATGTCGCGCGGCAAGCCGCTGCAGGAAGGCGTTCGCGTCAAATTGCCGGCGGCCATGACCTGGGAAAAACTCGCCGCGTTATCGCCCGAGCAAATCAGGGAAAAGCAGCTCTGGCCGGCCGGCTTCCTGCCCTTGCCACATCCCCACCACGAAGCCGGCGGTATGGTATTCCCGAAATTCCTCATCGACGAAACACGGATGCAGACCGATCGTGATCTGACGCGCTTCGACCTCGACTTCGATTTACCGGATCATTTCCTGCCCGAGTTCCCGGCGCCGATCTATCTGACGACGCGCCCCGATCTGGGCGACGTATCGCGCGGAAAGCTCGTCACCCTCGCCAACTACAACGAACTATTCAAAACCTTCCTCAACCCCAAACAACTCGAAGGCTTGCGTTTGCTGGTCACGCCCTTCCCGCAGCAGCAGTTCAACGCCACCGATGATCGCCGCAGCCTGAAGCCCAGCCAGGGCGTCGCCTGCTTCGACTGTCACGCCAACGGCCACACGAATGCCGCCACCCACACGGTCGGCGACATCCGGCCCAACGAGCATCGCCACCGCATCGACACACCTTCGCTGCGCGGCGTGAATGTGCAACGCCTGTTCGGTTCGCAAAGGGCGATGAAAACGGTGGAGGACTTCACCGAATTCGAGCAGCGCGGCGCCTACTTCGACGGCATCCCGGCCGATGCCACGCGCAAGGGCACCAACATCCTGGAGCGTGGCAGCCAGGTGCATTTCATGGCGGAGTTTCAGGCGCTGCTCGACTTTCCGCCGGCGCCGAAGCTCAACCTGTTCGGCGAACTCGATCCGGCCAAGGCCAGCGCCAGCGAGATGCGTGGTCAGGATATCTTCTTCGGCAAGGGCCAGTGCGCCGCCTGCCACACCGCGCCTTACTACACCGACAACCTGATGCACAACCTGAAGGTGGAGCGCTTCTTCAAGGAAGTCACGATCAACGGCCGCAAGGCCTCGGCTGACGGCCCGATCAAGACCTTTCCGTTGCGCGGCATCAAGGACTCGCCGCCGTATCTGCACGACGGCCGCCTGCTGACGCTGGACGACACGGTGGAATTCTTCAATCTCGTCCTGGCGTTGAAGCTGAGTGAAGGCGAGAAGAAGGATCTCGTGGCCTTCCTGCGGGCGCTATGACCCATCATCCTCACCCGGCAACGCGAAGCGGCGAACTCGTGCCAATGATCGCCTTCCTTTACGGCGTGATCAGTTACGGTGCCTTCCTCGCCAGCTTCCTGTATGCCGTGGGCTTTGTCGGCAACCTGCTGGTACCGAAGTCGATCGATTCGGGGCCGTCCGGTCCGCTCGGCGAGGCCCTTCTGGTCAATGCCGGATTGCTCGGCCTGTTCGCCATTCAGCATAGCGTGATGGCGCGTCCGGCATTCAAGATAGGGTGGACCCGGATTGTTCCCCGGCCGGTGGAGCGCAGCACCTATGTGCTGATTTCGAGCCTGCTCCTCGCGCTGCTCTTCTGGCAGTGGCAAGCGATGCCCGGCTCACTATGGAGCGTCGAGAATCAGCCTGGCCGCATGGCCCTGAATGCGCTCTTCTGGCTGGGATGGCTGATAGCCCTCTGGTCGACATTCATGATCAGTCATTTCGACCTGTTCGGCCTGCGTCAGGTTTATCTGCAGCTGCGCGGCGTGACATATACGCCGGTGCGATTCAATGCCGGCGCCTTGTACCAGTTCGTGCGCCATCCGCTCATGCTGGGATTCCTGATCGCGTTCTGGGCCACTCCGCATATGACACTGGGCCATCTGCTGTTTTCGATGGCCATGACGGCCTACATCTTCACGGGAATCTACTTCGAGGAGCGCGATCTCGCCGCTGCCCACGGTGACGCCTTCGAGCAGTACCGGAAAGATGTGCCGATGATCATCCCGATTCCCGGCCACAAGGACAGCCGCGACCGGACGCCCTGACCCGGGATCAGGGCGTCCGGGGACCGCTCACACGGTGCTGACATCCTCGCAGGCGCCGACCGAGGCTCGCATGACTTGCCGTGCGCTCGCCGTCTCCCGCTCCGTCCGGGTCTCGGCCACCAACACAACCTGACCGCTCGAAATCGCATCCCGGATCAGCGCCGAAAACGTTCCTTTCTTTTTCGTCTTGTTCCCGGCGTGGCTTTCGGCACCGACTGCTGCGCCGACCAGGCCCCCGAGACTGGCGCCCCAGCCCAGCATCGCGAGAGGCGCGATCAACGGGCTGGCGATGAACAGGCTCACGTTTGCCGCCACCAGCGCCAGTTCAGCGAGCACGCCGATGCCGGTACCCACCGCGGTCCCGATCGCACCGTCAACCAGTACATGCGTCAGTACTCTGTTGTCGTCGGCATGTTGCGCCGAGGCGCGCGGAGCCGAGTCGGCGTTCAACAGGTACAGCCGTTCGCGCGGCAACCCCAGCACCAGGAGCTCGGCCAATACATATTCGGCGTCCACATGGTGGGCAAAAAAGCCCGATACATGGTGGCGGTATTCGTTCATGTCTTTTCTCCAGGTCGTGACCCGTGCGAGACGGATCGATAGCGCAGCGTATCCGGTGCAGTCTGATGCCTCTGTGCGGCGTCGCACGGTCTCGCACAGAGGCGAACGGCGGCCTGTGTGCGACAGCGAACGGAATCAAAACCGCCCGCGATGCATCGTGACTCACTGAAGCACATCTTTGAACGGCCGGGAATCGCCGGCAGGCCGCCGCACTCGGCAAAAGACCCGCATCACCTTGAGGAGAACACCATGGGCCTGGGAATGATACTTTTGATTGTTATGGTTCTGATGTTGTTTGGCGCAGTTCCAGCCTGGCCTCACAGCAGGACCTGGGGCTATGCGCCGAGTGGCGGTCTTGGCCTGGTGCTGATCATCCTCATCGTTCTGTTGCTGACGGGACGAATGTGACGCCTGCACTTGAGCGGCACTACGCGCCACAGGATTTTCGCGACCGCATGGCCTATGCGTTCATCAGGTTTCTGCGTTTCTTCGCCGACACGTTTTTCGCCCGGCGCTACGGTCATCGCGCCGTAGTGCTCGAAACGGTGGCCGGCGTGCCCGGCATGGTGGGCGGCTCGCTGCAGCACCTACGCGCGCTGCGTCGAATGGAGACGGATCACGGCTGGATTCACACCCTTCTGGACGAGGCCGAAAATGAACGCATGCACTTGATGACCTTCATTCAAGTTACCCGGCCATCGCAGTTTGAGCGCCTGCTGATTCTTGTCACGCAAGGAATTTTCTATAATTTCTTCTTCCTGCTCTACCTGATTTCGCCAAAGACCGCGCATCGCGTCGTCGGCTACCTGGAGGAGGAAGCGGTCCACAGCTATACCGAGTATCTGGTTGGAGTGGACGACGGCACTTATGCCAACGTCGCGGCGCCCGGGATCGCGATCGACTACTGGAAGCTCGCACCCGATGCGCGCTTGCGCGAGGTCATTGTTGCCGTGCGCGCCGACGAGGCCGGTCATCGCGATGTCAACCACGAATTTGCCAACGCGCTCGCGTGATCCGGATCCGTGGCCAACAATCGCCGTCTCGCCAACGCCGACTTTCAGATCGGGCGGGGCTCTCCGTCGACAATCCTGATCAGGAGTCCCGATGATATTCCGTCAGTTGTTCGAGCCGCTATCCAGCACCTATACCTATCTGCTCGGCTGCGAGGAAACCGGCCTGGCCGTATTGATCGATCCGGTCATCGTCGCAGTGGAACGCGATCTGGCTGAGGTCACCCGGCTTGGACTGACCTTGGCCTATACCCTGGATACCCACATTCACGCCGACCACATCACTGCGGCACTGGAACTGAAGAAACAGGCCGGAAGCAAAATCGCCGCAGCGGCATGTGACCGGCTGCCGTGCGCAGACCTGGGCATCGAAGACGGCAAACCGTTTACGGTGGGTGGCATTGTGCTTCATCCATTGCACACGCCGGGGCACACCGACGGGCATTTTTCGTATCTGTCCGGCGACCGGGTGTTCACCGGTGATGCGCTGCTCATCGACGGCTGTGGCCGTACCGACTTCCAGAACGGCGATGCCGGTGCCTTGTACAAGAGCGTCAGAGAGAAGTTGCTTTCGCTGGCGGACGATGTTCTGGTGTACCCGGCGCACGACTACAAGAACCGGCACGTTTCCACGATAGCGCAGGAAAGGCAACGCAATCCGCGGCTCGGCGGGAAACGAACCCTGGAGCAGTTCAGGAACATCATGGCCAAGCTGAACCTGCCCTATCCAAACTTCATCGACTATGCGGTGCCCGGCAACCGACAGTGCGGCGTTTGTCCCTGCGACCTGCCCGAAGATCTGGAAAAGTACTGCCGGCACATGACCGAGAGTCGGCAGGGCTGACGGCGTGCGCACCGGGACCCGACAATGGCCGTTAGGCTGGCCTCACTCACCAGGGAGATCGAACATGCCGCTCAAGACAGGATCCAGCAAGTCGGTTGTCAGCCGCAACATCAAGACATTGGTGGACGACTGGAAGAGAGACGGATCGATCGGTACCAGCCATCCGCCGACCAAGGCCAGGGCCATCAAGCAGGCCGTGGCCATCGCCTTGTCAAAGGCTGGCAAGAACCGCTTCAAATAGCCCGGCAAGCGCAACGTCGGCTGAGATTAAGGGAATGAATACCGCAAAAACAGATGGCTTTCGCCACGCCGCACGTCGGTCAAAGTGCCCCATCGGGCATCACCCGGCGCAAACGCTTTGCCCATGACAAGGCTGAGCCGTCCGTCGTCAGCGTCGCGGCCGGCAATCTGCGGCGCGAGAGTCAGGAACTGCTCGTCGATAAGACCCTCTGCGTAGAAGTCGCCGAGCAATCGCGGTCCTCCTTCGACCAGAATCCGCTTGCCGGGGTGCACCCGGTACACCTCGTCGAGGATGGCCCTCGCCGAAATCACGTTCGCATTGCGACGAATCGCACGAACCTCGACCGAATCGGGTACGCCTTGTTCGAGCAAGTGCTTCGCACCCGCGGTCGTCGTCACGATCAATGTCTGCACCTTGCCGGATGCGAACACGGGCAGGCCCAGATCGATCGCACCGCGGCCGCTGACGATCACGTTCAGCGGTGCTTCACTCTTGCCCAAGGCCTTGCGCAGCTTCCGATATTCATCCGCGAGCCGGGGGAAAATCGCTTCGGCGGTCCACAGGTGCCGACTGTCGGCCCCCAGCGTACCGGCGCCGATGATCACCACATCAGCAACGGCGCGCAACAAACCCATCACCATGCGGTCCTGGGCGCTGAACCCGCTGATGTCGCCGCCGCTGGCGTGTCCCTTTGTATTGAGTGAGACGACGCCATCCAGAGTGGTCACAAAATTGCTGAAAACATGGGGATGGCTTCGCGGCAGCGGCAGGCGCAGGCAACCATACAGGCGACCCAGCCTGGGAGGTAGCGGTAGCGCTTTGCCGCGCTTCGTTTCGAAGAGCGTCTTGAGCGGTACGAGCATGGCAGGTCCGGACCGGAGCATGGGCTTCGGGTGCAAAGCGTCAATGGTAGGGGGCTAGGAAACCTCTGCGATGGTCCTCGGCTCTTTACCGAAGTCCGAGAAGCGACAAGACCACCATGACGACAACGACCAGGCCGACCATGTAAATGATGCTGTTCATGAGATTGCCTCCTAGCAGATCAAGTGACTGGATCGAATGCAAAGGGCGAATCACCAATCACAGGCTCGACACTACTCGGCCCGGCGCGCCGGCTCTGTACGTTGTCGCACACCGGATCCGGCAGATTCAGATTCCTGTCGGGAACTGTTGGCCGATGGTTCGATTGTCACTATCCAGCGCAAGGTTTTGTGCGATGACGCACAGAAACTTGCGCAGCCGCGGGGATACCCTCGCGACAGATCGGAACAAGATGACCTCTCCGCATTATCTGCATACCGGCCAACGCACCTGCCATGCCGACGATGGACGCGAGGTGCCGTGCCACGGTTCGGGCCAGGACGCAGCGTTTTCCGTCGGCACGTCGTGGCCGGAGCCACGATTCGAGTTGCACGATGACGAGGTCGTGGATCGGTTGACCGGGCTTGTCTGGTGTCGCAATGCCAATCTCGCGGAGTTCCCGCTGACGTGGCAGGAAGCACTGGACTTCGTCGCCACCATGAACCGCGAACAGCGCTTCGGCCAGAGCGATTGGCGCCTGCCCAATCGCCGCGAATTGCGCAGTTTGCTCAGTCTGCAAAACAAATTGCCTGCGCTGCCGGAGCGACACCCATTCCTCAATGTGTTCAACGGCTGGTACTGGACCGCGACGACGGCGGCCATCAGCCCGGTGCACGCCTGGTACGTTGCGCTCGATGGCGGACGCATGTTCTACGGCGGCAAGGATCAATCCTTCATGCTGTGGCCGGTACGCGGCGAAGGTCTGGAGGTGATTCCGCGCACGGGCCAATGCCTGTGCTTTGATGCCGCCGGCAAAGTCATTTCGTGCAGCGGCTCCGGTCAGGACGGTGAATCGCGTCATGGTGCCCCGTGGCCTGAGCCACGTTTCGAGATTCTTCCCGCCGGCGTACTCGATCGCCTCACCGGCCTGCTCTGGCGCCGCGGCGCGAACCTCACACCGCAATCGGTGATCTGGCGCGAGGCATTGGCGGCGGTGGTGGAACTGAACCGGGACGGCGCCGGACATACCTGGCGGCTGCCAACCATCAACGAACTGGAAGCCCTGGTCGATTGCGCCGCTCACAGCCCGGCCCTGCCATCCGGGCATCCTTTCGCCGACGTGCAGGACATTTACTGGTCGTCCACCACCAGCCTGTTCGAGCCCGATTGGGCCTGGGCCCTGTACCTGAACAAGGGCGCGACGGGCGTCGGACAGAAACGTTTCGCAGAATTTTCGGTATGGGCCGTGGCAACTTTCTGACCATTGCTTGCCCGGCAAGGCTCGACACCTGTCGCAGGCAGGCAGATTTTCTGTTGAGTCAATGCGCTGTCGCGTGTTCGTTATCGCACAGAGTGGTCCCGGTGTATTGAATACCCTGCACACAAGCAATGCATTCGTGCCGGCGCGAATGGGTATCAGGCCTGAATCATTCAATCAACTCTGAGTTTCCGGAGCCTCGTAAATACCGTGACCTGTGTTCCTGCAAACGAGCAGCCAGCTTCCGCCAACCCGTCCCCGCCAAAACTCGTCGTCAGCGGCGAGGGTGATCGCCGCGCGCTGGCGGGTGTTCTTGAAATATCGACGCTGGTCGACGCCGGAAATGTTCTGCAAGGATGGTCGCAGCAAGGGCCGTCTCGCCAGCTCGATATTGCGCGGCTCGACAGCCTCGACACCTCGGGCGCGTTGTTTCTCTGCGGCCTGCGCGACAAGGGTGTGCAACTCACCGGCGTCGCTGCCGAACAGCGGGCGCTGCTCGACCTGGTCTACGGGCTCGATCTCAAACCGATACCGAAGGTAAAAACAATCTCCCGCTGGCGCCAGCTCGTCATCCAGCTTGGCAAAGGCGCGCACGATACCCGGCACGAAGTTCTCGACATCATCACCTTTGTCGGCCGTGCCGCGAGTTGGACCGGCAACGCCCTGCTGCACCCGCATTGCCTGCGTCCGGCGTCGATCTCGCGGCATATAACGGAAACCGGCATTCAGGCGCTGCCCATCATCGGCCTGATGGCCATCATGATCGCGATCGTCATCGGCTACCAGGGCGTGGCCCAGTTGCGGCCCTTTGGCGGCGAGGACTACACCATCAACCTGGTGGCGGTGTCGGTGTTGCGTGAAATGGGTGTGCTGATCACCGCCATCATGGTCGCCGGCCGCTCGGGCTCCGCCTATACCGCCGAAATCGGCGTCATGCAGACGCGGGAAGAAGTCGACGCGCTCAAGGTGATGGGCATCGAACCGATGCAGGTGCTGGTGGTGCCGCGGGTAATCGCCCTGGTCGTCACCCTGCCGCTTCTGACCTTCTTTGCCGACATCATGGGCCTGGTCGGCGGCGGTGCGATTGCCCAGTTTCTCCTCGATGTGTCGCCGACCCAGTACCTGACACGCCTGCCGCAGGTGGTCGACGGCCAGGATCTGTTCGTCGGCCTGATCAAGGCGCCGGTGTTTGCCTTCTTCATTGCCATCATCGGCTGCATGCACGGGCTGCGCGTCACCGGCTCGGCGGCGAGTGTCGGCCGCGAGACCACCCGCGCCGTGGTGAAATCGATCTTTCTGGTCATCGTGCTCGACGCATTCTTTTCCATCCTGTTCGAAAAGCTCGGCCTATGAACACCCGGACCAGCGCCCATGCCGAACCGATCCTGTCGGCGCAGGGCATCGTCAATCGATTCGGCAGGCAAGTGGTGCACGACAGGCTCAACCTCGATGTCATGCCCGGCGAAATCATCGGCATCGCCGGCGGCTCGGGCTCGGGCAAATCGGTGCTGCTGAAGACCCTCACCGGCCTGCACCGGCCGGATGTCGGCGATGTGCTGCTCAAGGGCAAGCCGGTTCAATCCATCGGCGCCGCGGAACGGGCCTCGCTGATCGGCGTGCTGTTTCAGCAAGGCGCATTGTTTTCTTCGCTCTCGGTGGCGCAGAACATCATGCTGCCGCTGCGCGAACATACCGCACTATCCGCCGTGCAGCAGGAACAGATCGCGGCAATGAAACTGGCGCTGGCCGGATTGCCGGCGGACAGCGGCATCAAGTTTCCTTCCGCGCTTTCCGGCGGCATGGTCAAACGCGCCGCTTTCGCACGGGCGCTCGCGCTCGATCCGAAGATTCTTTTTCTCGACGAGCCGACGTCCGATCTCGACCCGATCGCCGCCAGCGGCATCGATGCGCTGATCCTGCAACTCAACCAGATCCTCGGCATAACCGTGGTCATCGTCACCCACGATCTCACCACCCTGTTCACCGTCTGCAGCCGCATTGCGGTGCTGGTCGACAAGACCATTACCGTCGACACCGCAGACAGGCTGCTGAAGTCCTCCCATCCGTGGATTCACGAATTCTTTCACGGACCGCGCGCGGAAGGCGCAATGAAAGCAAGGAAGACAAACCATGGAAACTGACAAGCACTACTTCTTCGAGGGGCTGTTCATCATCGTGTTCTCGATTGCCGCCGCCTTGTTTGCGGTGTGGCTGGGAAGCAGCGGCCACCATGACGATGTGATCTACCGCATCCATTTCCCGGACTCGGTCAGCGGGCTCACGGCAGGCGATACGGTGAAATTCCGCGGTGTCGATGTCGGCACCGTCAAGTCGATGCGCATCGATGCCGACAATTCGCGGCTGGTGCAGGTGGATGTGAGGTTGCGCAAGGACACGCCGGTCAAGACCGACACTCGCGCCAGCCTGACGCTGAAAGGCATCACCGGTGTGGTCTTCATCGAGCTGAACGGCGGCGATCCGGCAGCGAAAACACTGCTTTCCGCCACGCCGGCGAATCAGGTGCCCGAGATCCCCTCGGAAAGAACCGGCCTCAATGCCATGCTCGACGACCTGCCCAAGCTGGTCAAGAAATTCTCGGCCATCGAGGACCAGGTCAAGAAAGTCGTGACCAGCGTCAGCGGCCTGACGGACAAGGTCCAGGAGAATCCGTCCCTGCTGCTCAGGCGCCCCCCAGCAAAGTAATCTCACCCAGCGCGACCGTAAATTGCCACGGCTTTTCCCAGCGTCCACGCCCACATCTGGTCCCCCAGGGAAAAGTGCCACCACTCGTTGCCATGGCGGCAAAATCCGGCTGCGGCCATCACCTGGTGGAGAAGCACCCGGTGCTCGTTGAACGCAATCAATAACGGCGACGTGGCATTGGCGTAGTGGTCGGGATAGGAACGCTCGGTGGTCTCGTCAATCCGGCCGCCCATGTCGATCTCCTGTCCGCATGCATCCCGCAGTGTCAAGTCGACAGCCGCTCCCGTGCAGTGCGGCGGCGGGGTACGCGGATCATCGCTGGGAATGCCCCAGAACTCGAACACCTTGCTTGCCAAAACCCGATGCAGGTCGGGCTCGCGCGCCTCCAGCTCGGCCGGATTGCGACAGGCACCCAAGGATCGTCCTGCAAGCTCCGCCTGACGGCAAAACTCCCGCCAGACCATGAATGCCTGTACCGGCACCGGCCGATAGGCGTCGAACAGCTGCAGCCGCCAGCCCGGCCTGCGCGCCTCAAGTTCATCGTGGGCCCGCAGCAGCGCGTCGAGCACACGCTGCCGCAGCATCCACGGCGATGTCGCGCCATAGGGTGCCTGGAGCACAACATAGGGATGCGGTTGCGTGAAGCAAAACGGCAAGGCTGGAATGTCGACCAGGGGATCGTTGCACTCGTCGATGGGAACAGCCTGGTAGGTTTTCATGTTGACTCGGGGAATGCGGCGTTCCGGCATTATCCGCTTCGAATGTTTGCCACGCAGCTTGCGGCAATGACAATGCGCTGGCGACCGCAACCGGGCGGTCGCCGGTCAATCAGCAAGCTTGCAGAAGCTTTCGTCTCGGCGCCAGACCTGCGCCCGACCGGCTAGGCCTTCAAGCGCTCCACGATGTCGCTGACGAGGGCTTCAGGATGCAGTCCGACGCCGAGAATCGTGTTGCAGTCCGGGCACAGGTACAAGCCGCCCAAGGCAATGGTCTGGCCGTGCTCGGCAATGTCCACCACTTCGAACTTGATGGAAGAAACCGTCGCTTCGCATTTGGGGCATTTGGCAGTGTGCTTCATGATGTTCTCCCGGTTGAATGACTGGCTGGATTTTATGCTCGATACTTCGCTACGTCGGCGCGTCCGCCAGCAGCCCGCGCAGTACGTAGGGCAGGATGCCGCCATGGTGCAGGTAGTCCGCTTCGATCGGCGTATCGACGCGCAACTGCAGCGTGACATCCTGCCGCCGGCCATCGCGCCGCGTGATCGCCAGCACCACGTCCTGCCTCGGCCGCAGTTCGCCCGTCAGACCCAGGATGTCGAACTCCTCGTCGCCGACGATGGCCAGCGACTCGACACTGTCGTCGCCCTTGAACTGCAACGGCAACACGCCCATGCCGACCAGATTGGAGCGGTGGATGCGCTCGAAGCTCTGCGCCACCACGGCGCGCACGCCCAGCAGGAGCGGCCCCTTGGCCGCCCAGTCGCGGCTGGAGCCGGTGCCGTACTCCGCGCCGGCAAAGACCAGCGTCGGCGTCCCGGCCGCCTGGTACTTCATCGCCGCGGCATAAATCGACAGCAGTTCGCCGCCGGGCTGAAACAGCGTGACCCCGCCTTCGACGCGCGAGCCGTGGGCATTGGCCGGCAGCATCAGGTTGCGAATGCGCACGTTGGCGAAGGTGCCGCGCATCATCACCTCGTGGTTGCCGCGGCGCGAGCCGTAGCTGTTGAAGTCGGCGCTGGCGACACGGTGAGCGAGCAGGTATTCGCCGGCCGGCGAGCCGGGCTTGATCGAGCCGGCCGGACTGATGTGGTCGGTGGTCACCGAATCGCCGAAGATCGCCAGCACCCGCGCCGCGTTGATATTCGCAACGCCGCCCGGCTGCAGTGCAAAGCCGGCGAAGAACGGCGGCTCGGCAATGTAGGTCGAGGGCGCCCAGGCATAGACCTGGCCGGTGTCGGCCGGGATCTCGTTCCACAGCGAATTGCCGCGGACGAAGTCACGATAGAGCGCGCGATAGGTCTCGGGTTCGGTGGCATGCACCAGCGCCGCCGCGATTTCCTGGCTGCTCGGCCAGATGTCCTTCAGCAGCACCGGCCGGCCATTGCGACCAATGCCCAGTGGATCATGCGTCAGGTCGATATCGACGCGGCCGGCGATGGCAAAGGCGACTACCAGCGGCGGGCTCATCAGGAAGTTGGCCTTGAGCGCCGGATGGATGCGCGCCTCGAAGTTGCGGTTGCCCGAGAGCACCGCGGCGCAGACCATGTCGTGGGCGACGATGGTCTCTTCCAGCGGCGCCGCCAGCGGCCCGGCGTTGCCGATGCAGGTGGTGCAGCCGTAGGCCACGACGCGGAAACCGAGCGCTTCCAGGTCGCCCAGCAGTCCCGCTTTGGTCAGGTACTCGGTCACCACACGCGAACCCGGCGCCAGCGAGGTCTTGACCCGCGGCCCCACCGCCAGGCCAAGTGCCACAGCCTTTTGCGCCAGCAGGCCGGCCGCCAGCATGACGCCGGGGTTCGATGTGTTGGTGCAGGAGGTGATGGCGGCAATCAGCACATCGCCGTGGCCGATGTCGCCGACGCTGGCTACGGCGGCAGGCTGCGATGCCGCGCCGCGATCGTGGTCCGCCATCTCGGTTTCGTTGCGGCCCTTGCCTTGGCCGTCAGGAGCCGGCTCGGTCGCGACAGGATTGGCGGCCGATCCTCCCAGTGCATAGCGCCGCCGCATCTCGTCCGTGGTCCTGCCATAGCCGTTTTGGGTCACCGGCAGCGCGAACAGTTCGGCGAAACGCTGGCCGAGGTCCGGCAGGTCGATGCGGTCCTGCGGTCGCTTGGGACCGGCTACACCGGGACGCACGGCGGCCAGATCGAAGGCGATCACCGCGCTGTAGTCGATGTCGCCGCTGCGCGGCATGCCGAACAGGCCCTGCGCCTTGAAATAGGACTGGAAGGCATCGATCTCCTCATCGCTGCGCCCGGTGGCGGCGAGATACTTCACGGTTTCTCCATCGACCGGGAAAAAGCCCATGGTCGCGCCGTACTCGGGCGCCATGTTGGCGATCGTGGCCCGGTCCGGCACGGTCAGCGAGGCAGCGCCCTCGCCGAAGAACTCGACGAACTTGCCCACCACCTGTGCCTGGCGCAGATGCTCGGTGACGTACAGCACCAGGTCGGTCGCGGTGGCGCCCTCCGGCAGATGGCCGTGAAGGTGCACGCCGACCACGTCGGGAGTCAGAAAAACCAGCGGCTGGCCGAGCATGCCTGCCTCCGCCTCGATGCCGCCGACGCCCCAGCCGACGACGCCGAGCGCGTTGATCATGGTCGTGTGCGAGTCGGTGCCAACCAGCGTGTCCGGATAGGTGACGCCGTCCTTGTGCAAGACGCCGCGAGCGAGATATTCGAGGTTCACCTGGTGCACGATGCCAATGCCGGGCGGAACGACCCTGAAGGTATCGAAAGCCTGCATGCCCCACTTGATGAAGCGGTAGCGCTCGGCATTGCGATGGAATTCCAGCCGCATGTTGAGGTCGAGCGCGTTGGCAACATGGTAGTGATCGACCTGCACCGAGTGGTCTACGACGAGATCGACCGGCACCAGCGGCTCGACGATCTTCGGATTTTTTCCGAAGCGCTGTGCCACGCCGCGCATGGCGGCGAGGTCGCACAGCAGCGGCACGCCGGTGAAATCCTGCAGCACGATGCGGGCGACGACGAAGGGTATCTCGGCGCTGCGCGGCGCGTTCGGCTGCCAGCCGGCCAACTGGCGGACGTGCTCGGCGGTGATCTTGCGGCCGTCGCAATTGCGCAGCAGCGATTCGAGCACGATGCGGATCGACACGGGCAGGCGCGAACCCTTGCCGAGGCCCGCCGCTTCGAGCGCAGCCAGCGCGTGGTAGCGGGACGATTTTCCGGAGGCGAGGGTGAAGGTCCGCAAGGAGTCGAATGGATCGAGGGGCATCGTGGCCTCCGCATGTTTTTCCGCGCGATGAAATGCATGCACCGATAAGTTCAGGATAGACCACGCCAAGGACAAAAGACAGCCCGGTGCTAAGGACCGCGAATGATCTATTGGATTCAGACTATGATGGAAGCGTTCCCCGCATGGAGAAAGACAATGGCCTTTTTTCCAGTAGTGACACTTGCGCTGCCGCGGAGCACCCCATGAGCGCAACGCGAACTGAACGCGACTCCTTCGGCGACATCGAGGTGCCCGCCGACCGACTCTGGGGCGCGCAGACACAGCGCTCGCTGGAACACTTCGACATCTCCACCGAGCGCATGCCGGAAGAAATCATCCTCGCCCTCGCCACCGTGAAGTCCGCCTGCGCCGGGGTCAATCGCGAGCTCGGGCTGTTGCCGGCGGACATGGCGACCGCGATCATCGCCGCTGCGGAAGAAGTGCTGTTCGGCCGCCACGAGCAGGAGTTTCCGCTGTCAGTCTGGCAGACCGGCTCGGGCACGCAGAGCAACATGAACCTGAACGAGGTGCTGGCCAACCGTGCCTCGGAACTGCTTGGCGGCGAGCGCGGTCCGGATAGCCAAATGCGCTGCCGCGTCCATCCCAATGACGACGTCAATCTCGGCCAGTCGTCGAACGACGTGTTCCCTACCGCCATGCACCTGGCTGCCGCTCTCGGCATCGCCCGCGCGGTACTGCCGGCGCTGGCCCGGCTGCGCGCGACGCTGGCGGATAAATCTGCCGCCTTCGATGACATCGTCAAGATCGGCCGCACCCATTTGCAGGACGCGACGCCGCTGACGCTGGGCCAGGAATTCTCCGGCTACGTCGCTCAGCTCGACCACGCCGAGACGGTCATCAATGCCCTGCTGCCTTCGCTCTACGCGCTCGCGATCGGCGGCACCGCGGTCGGCACCGGCCTCAACACCCACCCGCAATTCGGCGCCCGCGTCGCGGCGGAACTCGCGCGCAGCAGCGGGCTGCCCTTCGTCAGCGCCGCCAACAAGTTCGCCGCGCTGGCCGCTCACGACGGCCTGGTCGCCGCCCATGGCGCGCTGAAGACGCTTGCCGTGGCGCTGATGAAAATTGCCAACGACATCCGCTGGCTGGGCTCGGGGCCGCGTTCGGGACTCGGCGAAATCAGCATTCCCGAAAACGAGCCGGGCAGTTCGATCATGCCGGGCAAGGTCAACCCGACCCAGTGCGAGGCGATGACCATGCTCTGCTGCCAGGTCATGGGCAACGACGTCGCGCTCGGCATCGGCGGCGCCTCGGGCAACTTCGAATTGAACGTCTTCAAGCCACTTATCGCGCACAACTTCATGCAAAGCGTGCGCCTGCTGGCCGACGGCATGACCAGCCTCGAGGCCCACTGCGTGCGCGGCATCGAAGCCAACCGGAAGCGCATCGCCGAACTGATGGAACGCTCACTGATGCTGGTGACGGCGCTGACGCCGCACATCGGCTACGACCGTGCCGCGGAGATCGCCAAGCGCGCCCACCACGAGGGCACCACGCTGCGCGCAGCGGCGCTGGCGCTCGGCCATGTCACGGCCGAGGAATTCGACCGCTGGGTGAAACCGGCCGAGATGGTGCACGCCAGCGGCGGCACCGCCGATCGCGGCGATCAGCGCTAGCTGCGCAGCAGCAGCGCCTTCAAGCCGCGCGGCGTATGCACCAGGTCGGCCAGCGTGTAGTCGTCCAGCGTCGCGTAGAGCGCATCGAAGGCGCGCACCAGAACCGCCGACAGACGGCAGGCGGGCGCAATGCGGCAGGCGCCGGCATCCGCGGACAGGCATTCGACAATCGGCGCGTTGCCTTCGCTGACGCGGACGATCTGCCCCAGCCGGATGGCCTCGGGCTCGCGCGCCAGGCGGACGCCGCCACCCTTGCCGCGCACCGATTCGACGACCCCGGCGCGCGCCAACTGATGCACCACCTTCATCAGGTGGTTCTCCGAAATCCCGTAGGCCGCTGCAATCTCTGGGATCGTGGCGAGCCGGTCGCGATTGAGTGCGAGGAACATCAGCACGCGCAGGGTGTAGTCGGAAAAGGTGGTGAGTTTCATGGCGAGCAGTTTACGCCTATAAGCAGTAAAAACAATATTGCTTTAATAAAACCGCAGTGCTACGATAAAGCTGTATCTAATTTACTGCTTCCAACAAACCATGACGACTGAAGCCGCCGCTGCACCCGAAGCACCCGACAAACGCCGCCTCGACGAGCAGCAGGTGCGCGACATCCTGCGCCAGGTCATCGACCCCGAGGTCGGCATGAACATCGTCGCGCTGGGCCTGGTCTATCGCATCGAGGTCGCCCCCGACAGCCTGGTGATCGAGATGACCATGACCTCGCCGGCCTGCCCGATGGGCGAGATGATCGTCGGCGATGTCCGGGCCGCGCTGAAGAAAGCCTTGCCGGATGCGATCGAGCCCGACATCCGCCTGGTCTGGGAGCCGCCCTGGAATGCATCGATGATGGATGAGGCGAGCAAGCAGCATTTCGGCTGGACGCCCGAATAGATGAGCGATCTGCGCCCCGCCGCCCGCGTGCCGCTGCTGCTGCTGGGCATGCTGTCGCTGCTCGGTGGCGTACTGGCCGGTTTGGCACGCCTGGACTGGGCCGTGCCGTCCGTTGCCGCTGCGTCAGCCGGCTGGCACGGAGCGCTGATGATTTCCGCCTTTCTCGGCACCGTCATCAGCCTCGAACGGGCCGTCGCACTCGGTAGCGGCTGGGCCTACCTGGCCCCGGCCGCAGCCGGTAGCGGCGGCGTGGCATTGCTCGCCGGGGCACCGCTGATCGTTGCGCAAATCCTGACGGTCATCGCCGCTGCCACGCTGGTGGCCGCCAGTGTCCAGGTCTTGCGCCGGCTGGTGGCGCCGTTCACCGTCATCCTCGCGATCGCCGCGCTGTGCTGGCTGGTCGGCAACCTGGCCTGGCTGGCTGGCAGCTCGCTGACTGCAGCCGTGCCTTGGTGGCTGGCATTCCTGGTGCTGACCATCGCCGGTGAGCGGCTCGAACTGACGCGCTTCCTGCCGACCCCGGCAGTGGCACAGCGTGTGTTCTTCGTCATTGTCGGCGGCATTCTCGCCGGCGCTGCCTTCAGTTTCTGGCGGGAAGACGCCGGCCTTCGGCTCTTCGCCGCGAGTCTTTTGGCGCTGGCCGTCTGGCTGCTGCGCTACGACATCGCGCGGCGCAATGCGCGGCAGCAGGGGCTGGTCCGCTTCATCGCCCTGTGCCTGCTCTCGGGCTATGTCTGGCTGGTACTGGCCGGCCTGCTCGGCGTCGCCGGCGGCTTCCTGCCCGGCCACCCGTGGCGCGATGCGACGCTGCATGCGGTCGGCCTCGGCTTCGTGTTCTCGATGATCTTCGGCCACGCCCCGATCATCTTTCCGGCCGTGGTGCAGGTGAAGATTCCATATCACCCGTTCTTCTACCTGCCGCTGCTGGTGCTGCACGCCTCGCTGGCGCTGCGCATCCTCGGCGGCCTGGGTGACGAATTTCCGCTGCGCCGCGAGGGCGGCCTGTTCAATGCCATCGCGCTGCTGCTGTTCATCGCCACCCTGCTCGCCAGCGTCGTGCGCGGCAGGCGTCAAACCCAAGGGGCTGCGTGATGGGCGCCATCGAAGAACCCGGCCTGGCCATGTTTGGCGAACCCGCCGCCGACCCGAAAGAGAAATGGACGACGGAGCGCGTGCTGTCGATACGCTGGTGGACACCGACCCTGCTGTCCTTTCGCACCACGCGCTATCGCGGCTTTCGCTTCACGCCGGGGCACTACACGCGGCTCGGGCTCGGCGCCGGCGACGACCTGGTCTGGCGCCCCTACTCGCTGGCCTCGGCGGCCTATGACGATTTCCTCGAATTCATCGCGGTGCTGGTGCCCGGCGGCGCCTTTTCGGAGCCGCTCGGCCGACTGCGCGTCGGCGACACGCTGCGCATCGACAAGGCCAGCTACGGCTTCCTTACCGTCGATCAGTTGGCCCCCGGCAAGGACCTCTGGCTGCTGGCCAGCGGCACCGGCCTCGGGCCGTTTCTGTCGATACTGCGCGATCCGGCGGTCTGGAAAAACTACCAGCGCCTGATCGTCGCGCACAGCGTGCGCCAGTCGGCCGAACTGGCCTGGCGCGACGAAATTGCCGACATGCCGAAAGGCGAATTGTTCGCCGAGGCAAAAGCCACCCTCAGCTATCTGCCGGTGGTCACCCGCGAACCGGGCGCGACTGTGCTGGCGGAACGCATCCCGCTGCTGCTCGCCGCTGGCCGCCTCGAAGGCGCGGCGGCCACTCCGCTCAACGTCGCCACCTCCCGCGTGCTGGTCTGCGGCAATCCAGAAATGTCACGCGAGCTGCGTCAAGGGCTGGCTGCGCGCGGCTTCGCCACCAACCGCCGCGGCGTGCCCGGGCAGATGGCGTTCGAGAAATACTGGTAGCCGCGGCATGCCGCAGCGCTGATGTAGCGGCAATGCGTCAGGCTGACGACGCCCGCCGCACGAACTCCTCGAAGCCGGCCACCGGCAATGGCTCACTGAAGAAATTGCCTTGCCAGGCGTGGCAGCCCCGTGCGGCGAGGAAATCGCGCTGCGCCCCGGTCTCGACGCCTTCGGCGATCACGTCCAGGCCGAGGCTGGCGGCCAGCGCGACGATGGTTCTGGCGATCGCGGCATCGTTGGCGTCAACCAGGATGTCGCGCACGAAGGACTTGTCGATCTTCAGCTGGTCCAGCGGCAGGCGCTTGAGGTAGGACAACGAGGAATAACCAGTGCCGAAGTCATCCAGCGCGAAGCCGACGCCCATGGCTTGCAGCGCGCTCATTTTTTCGATCAGGTCCTCGACGTTTTCCACCAGCATGCTTTCGGTCAGTTCCAGCTTGAGCCGGCTCGGGTTGGCGCCCGTCCGCTGCAAGGTCGCCAGCACCGTGGCGACGAATCCGGGGTCGCGAAACTGCTGGGCGCTGACATTCACCGCGACGGTGAGCCTGCTCATCTGCGGCCGGGCGGCCCACTCGGCGAGCTGGGTACAGGCGGCTTCCAGAACCCAGTGACCGAGGGGCAGGATCAAGCCGGTTTCCTCGGCCAGGGGAATGAATTCGGACGGCGACACCATGCCGCGTTGCGGATGCTGCCAGCGCGCCAGGACTTCGGCGCCGGTGACCCGGTTGGCGCCAAGCACTTGGGCTTGGTAGTGGAGTTGGAAGTGTCCATCGCGCACGGCCTGCCGCAGGTCGCTTTCCAGCGCGGCGCGTTCCATGACGGCGGTTTCCATGTCCGGATCGAAGAAGCGCAGCGCGTTGCGCCCCGCGTCCTTGGCCTTGTACATGGCCAGATCGGCTTGCTTCAGCAGATCGTCGATCGATGTCCGGTTGCCCTTGAACAGGGTGACGCCAATGCTCGGCGTGCTGTGGTAGGCGACCTTGTCGAGAGGATAGCTCTGGTTGAGCGATGCCAAGATCTTCTCGCCCACGGCCTCGGTACGGTTGGCCGCGTCTTGATCGCTTTCACCCATCTCGGCCAGCACCGCCACGAACTCGTCGCCGCCCAGGCGCGCCACGGTGTCGCCGGCACGCACGCAGTGGGTCAGGCGCTGGGCCACCAGTTTCAGCAGGAGGTCGCCCTGGTCATGGCCAAGGGTGTCGTTGAGGGTCTTGAAATTGTCGAGGTCGATGAACAGCAGCGCACCGTGGCTGTTGCTGCGGGCCGTGGCGGTGATGGCCTGCCGCAGCCGGTCGAGCAGCAGTGTGCGGTTGGGCAGGCTGGTCAATTGGTCGTAGTAGGCCAGTTCGGCGATCCTCTGTTCCGACAGCTTGCGTTCGGTGATGTCCTGATGCGTGCCGACATAATGGGTGACTACTCCTTCGGCATCCTTCACCGCCGAGATGGTGAGCCATTTCGGGTACACCTCTCCGCTCTTGCGCCGGTCCCAGATTTCTCCCTCCCAACTACCGGTTGCGAGCAGGGTCTGCCACATCTCCCGGTAGAAAGCGGCGTCGTGACGGTCCGACTTCAACAGGCGCGGCGTCTGACCGATGGCCTCTTCCGCCGTGTAACCGGTGCTGTTGATAAACGCCTGATTGACGCGCAGGATCACGCCGCGAGCGTCTGTCACCAGCATGCCTTCGAGTGACTCGAAGGCGGCCGCGGCGATGCGCAGTTCGGTCTCCTTGGCCTTGCGCGCACTGATGTCGCTGACGCTGCCGATGAACACTTTTCTGTCATTGAGCCGGGTTTCGTCAACTGTCAGCGCCATGTGGAACAGCGAACCATCCTTGCGCCGCGCCATCACTTCCTTTCTGCTGCCGATGACCTTGCGCTGGCCGCTGCTCAGGTAGCTGCCGAGATAGCCATCGTGCTCGCTGTGAAACGGCTCAGGCATCAGCATCTTGACGTTGTTGCCGAGCACTTCCGCCGCAGCGTAACCAAAAATCCGCTCGGCCGAACGGTTGAACGATTCGATGCGGCCTTGCTCCGAAATGGCGATTACGCCACTGTCGACACCATCCAGCACCGTGCGCAGGCGCGTCTTGGTATTGCGCAACTGAATATTCCGTGTGAATACCAGCTTGCCGATGGCGAGAACGTAACCGATCACTCCAACCATGCACATGATCGTTGCCGGCAACGCGGTCTGCGGCGAGACGCCGAAGCCAAAGACGCCGATCCACAACAGCGCCCCGCCCAGCAAGCCCAGCATCGATTCCAGTATGCCGCGCCATCCCAGGTTGACGGCATTGTTGGTCAAGGTGCCGAGTACCACCGCGAAGCTCAGCCACAGCGAGAACTGCAGCGCGGCGGCGAACATGCCCAGCAGCACCGAGTCCATCAGCAGTTGCTTCAGCGCTGCTTTGACGGGGCTTTTGGCAGTGCGCGCGCGCCAGTACTGGACATGGGGGTAGACCAGGAAAAGCAGCGCCAGGCAGACCCAGGCCGCGGGGCTGTAGCCCTTGCCCTGAATGTGCAGCCCCGTCGCGACGAAGGTCAGGGCAAAGGATATGGCTCGCATGCGGTAATGAATGCGAACCAGCCATGGGGTATCGGTCGGGGTGTCCATCACTAGCCAGTTGAACGGGTCAGGCAGAGGTTAGCTTTTTCTGCCGCTGCGCGGCATGAAAGAATGCTCCGCCCCAAAAGTTATGTCTCCGGCTGGGCCGGAGACGGTATCCCTTGCGGACGGCGCTGGCGGGACGGCGATTCAGGTCATCATGAAAGGCGGGACCGGCGACCGCTGCAAGCTGCGCTTTGCCGGATCAGACCGAGAAATGCACGACGCAGGCGTTATCGCCGCGCGCCATCGACTGCTCGATCCTGAGGCTGATCTCGTTCTCCGCCAATGCCGAGACCAAGCCTTGATCGATGGCCATGCAGGCGTCACAGAGCGCGCGGTTGGTGCCTTCGAGATTGAGCGGGCAGGCCCTGCCCCGGATCGTGACATGCGTCGGATCGTGCTCGACGACCTCGCTTAGTCCACTCTTGATGAGCGGCTCCAGCCAGCCCGCAACGCGATCGGGAAAGTCCCGGTCCGCCATCTTTTTCGCCAGGCGGGTTCCGGCATGGAAACCATATTCCTTCAGGATGGGGACAAAGACATCCAGCGCTTCATCGCCATATTTCTTCTGCATCCGTTTCGCCAGTTCGCCGATGACCGCTGTCAGGCTGTCGATCTTGTGTTCCTGGTCTGCCATGGTTCTCTCCTGTATGGGGAATCGCTGCCGCCCGAGGGAATCGGTTCCCTTGCACGGCAGCCTATTTTCAAAGCTATCAGAGGCAAGCCCGGGAATTGGCGTGTCCATCAAATTATCAAAATTCGGGGATCAGAATATACCCATCATACGAAAGTGGTGTATACAGGCAGGTAACAATTAGAACAAACCTGAGGAGACGAAAATGACTACCTGCGCACCATCGTCAAATTGTCAAAATCCAAGTGAAGAAGGCGCCGAAAAGGGCAAGACCATGCTGATTGGTTCCTGCGTTCTTTGCTGGGCTGTCGCCGGCTTGGTGATGGTCGTCGTCCTGGTGTCGATGCTGGTGGGCTGATCCTGAGCTGGGCCGGCTGTTGCCCGATGGCATAGCCGGTTGCGCCGCGTCAACCGGTCAGCTTGCGGTAGATTTCCGCGATCTTCTGCGGCAACTTCCTCGCATCATCGATCACGGAGTAATGCGCCGGGCCGTAGAGTTGCGGCAGGTAGTCGGCGCCGTGGCGGTCGATGGTCACGCAGTAGCTGCGGATGCCTTTTTCGCGCGCTTCGAGCAGCGCGCGGCGGGTGTCCTCGATGCCGTAACGGCCGCGGTATTCGTCGCCGTAGTCGTCGGGGCGGCCATCGGAAAGTGTCACCAACAGCTTGTGGCGCGTGTTCTGGCGAACCAGCAGGGCGGAGAGGTGACGCACGGCGACGCCCATGCGCGTGTAATCCTTCGCTTCGATGCCGGCGATGCGCTGGCGCGTTTCCGCGTCATAGCGATCGCCGAAACGCTTGATGCGGTAGATGTCGCAACGCGTGCGCGTCCAGCCTGAAAAGCCGTAGATGGCGTAGCTGTCGCCCAGCGCCTCGATCGCCTCGCACAGCAGCACCAGCGATTCGCGCTCGGCATCATTGACCCAGCCCTTGGTCGAGCCGCTCATATCGACCATGAACATCACCGCCAGTGAGCGCTCGACGCGGCGGCGATGGATGAACAGGCGCGGCGAAGGTTCGCTGCCGCTCTTGCGGTCGGCACGGGCATCGACCTGCGCATCGAGATCGATTTCCTCGCCGTCGAACTGGCGCCGCTGCGGCTTGTCCTCGCCGCGCAGGGCCTCGAAGCGGCGCCGGATGCTTCGGATCAGGTGGGCATGACGCAGCCTCACTTCATCAACCCATTCGTGGTCGCCGGAGGGCGCCTCCATCTCGTACAGATGACACCAGTCGTGCCGCCATGCCGCCCGCCGATAATCCCACTCGTCATAGAAGGCATCGGGCTGGACGGTGCACGAAGCGGCGTTCGAGGTATCGATGCCATCGACCGGCTGCCACGCACCCGGCCCCGCCGGATGCAGGACTTCCGGCGGAATCTGGCCGAAATCCTGCATCAGCGACTTTGCCGCTTCGCGCGCCGGCGGCGGCAGGCTGAGCAGTTCGGACTGCGGATCGACCACCTGCGTCTCGCCCTCCGCCGCCAGCAGCGGGTAGTCGGACTTGTCCGCGTCGGGCCCGTGCGGACTCGTGCCGCGCAACACGTTCAGGGCGCGCCGCACCATCGCCATCTCGCGCACGACGCGGGCAGCGCGCACGCGGCGGGCGGCGACCGGATCGAGGGCGCCGACATGGGGAAATTTCGGCGTGTCGCCAGCGCCGACTTTTCGCAGTGCCGCCATGCAGGCAAGGCTATCGGCTACCGTGGCGTCCGCCCGCGCCAGACTGTTTGCCGCGGCCTCAAGCTCCGCCGGCCAGGGCCCGCGCAGCGCGGCGATATCGAGCGCGAGTCCGGGCAATTCGATGGCGATGCAGGCTTCGAGACGCATGGCTTCAAACAGGGCAAACCAGGCCAGTCCGCGCCCGCGGTCGGGCCAAAGCGCAAGTTCGACCTCGGGGTCGACGTTGAAGGTGCCGAAGCGGGTCTGCGCCCACAACAGCGCCGCCATGGCCTTGAACAGACGGCGGTTGCCCGCGGCGTCGACCGCAACGTCGAGTCGTTCCGGTAGCCAGAGCGTTTCGGTATCGGTCCAGGCCGTCTTGCCGCTGACCAGCCTCAGCGGCCGGCCATCGAGTGCGTGCAGGAAGCGCGACAGGCGGCCCTCGATGGCCGCGAATGACACGCCGCCTGGCGAACGCTGCGCGCTGCCCTGGCGTGCCGCCGCGAACTCGTTCAAGACCTTGCGGGTGGCGGCCAGCCCGCTGCGATCATAGGCATCGAGCCCGGCGCGCACCCAGTTGTCGAAATCCTCGCCGAGGCTCGCCGCCTGCACCGCGGCCAGCGACGCAATCAGCCAGCCGAGATCATCCGAGGTCTGCGCCGCAACCCCTGCCCAGTGCAGCACGCGTTCCTGCATCTGACGCGGCAAGGCTTCGAGCAGCGCTGCCGGCTCTTCCGCCGAACGCTGGCGCAGGGACAGCAGCAGCAGTTCGTCCAGCCGCGCTTCGAGTTCGTGAGCGAATAGCTTTCGTTCGCTCATCGCCGCCTAGAAAACAGCAGCTATCAGGTCGTCCAGCGCGTTGCGCGTGTCGGTTTCATCGGCCAGCGGACGGGCGATGGCGGCGGTACAGGCGGTTCCCGCGTCCATCCCGGCGGCAATCAGTTGCGCGGCATGGACCAGCAGCCGCGTACCGGCGCCTTCGTCGAGTCCGGCGCCCTTCAGCTTGCGTGTCAGGCTGCCCAGCTTGACCAGCTTCTTCGCCGTCGCGGCATCGACGCCGCCTTCATGGGCGACGATGCTTGCTTCGATTTCGGCTTCCGGATAGTCGAAATCCAGCGCCACGAAACGCTGCCGCGTGCTCGGCTTCATCTCCTTGAGCACGCTCTGGTAACCGGGGTTGTAGGAAATCACCAGCATGAAATCGGGCGGCGCTTCGATGTACTCGCCGCGCTTCTCGACCGGCAGCGCGCGACGCGAATCGGTCAGCGGATGGATCACCACGGTGGTGTCCTTGCGCGCCTCGACGATCTCGTCGAGATAGCAGATGGCGCCGGCGCGCACTGCCGCCGCCAGCGGGCCGTCCATCCAGACGGTTTCATCACCGACGATCAGATAGCGCCCCACCAGATCGGCGGTGGTGAGGTCGTCGTGGCAGGCCACGGTCACCAGCGGCCGCTGCAGGCGCCAGGCCATGTGCTCGACGAAGCGCGTCTTGCCGCAGCCGGTGGGGCCTTTCAGCATCACCGGCAGGCAGCTCTTCGCGGCAGCCTCGAACACGGCGAGCTCGTCGCCGGTGGCGTGGTAGTAGGGCTCGCTGGTGAGGCGCACGAGCGATCCGGTCAAGGCGCGGACATCGGTCCGGCCGGCTGGCTTGTCAGT
>Ga0154359_1118_pt1 | contig 28852 bp, 28 predicted proteins | sample RifGroA2_FD_115887 | JGI IMG/M metagenome (GOLD analysis project Ga0154359, IMG submission 115887) | Rhodocyclales bacterium GWA2_65_20
CGCGGCCCGACCGAGGAGTTTCCGCTCAACCCGATCGAACTCCTGACGGACTCGGCGATCATTTACGACCTCGAACGCCTCGGCTTCGCGCCGGACTCCGTGCCGGCCGCCGACCAGCGCGTGCTCATCCAGCGCAACGGCAACGTCGCCCTCGATTGCACGGACGCAGTCCATCCGCAAGTCGCGGCGCAAGTGACGCTGGCGGCGCGTGTCGTCGGGCTCGACATCGCCGGCATCGACCTCGTCGCCGAGGACATATCGCGCCCGCTCGACGAGCAGCAGGGTGCCATCGTCGAAGTGAATGCGGGCCCCGGACTGCTGATGCACCTCAAGCCGGCCGCCGGTGAACCGCGCCCCGTCGGCAAGGCGATTGTCGACAGCCTTTTCCCCGCGGACGAGAGCGGGCGCATCCCCATCGTCGGCATCGCCGGCAGCGAAGGCATGACGCAAGCCGCACGCATGCTGGCCTGGCTGCTTCACCTCAGCGGCAAGCATGTCGGACTGGCATGCGCCGACGGCCTCTATTTCGACCAGCGCCGCGTGGATGCGGGCGCTTGCGCCAACTGGCAGGCCGGTCACCGCGTGTTGATGAATCGTTCGGTCGAGGCAGGGGTATTCGAAAACGGCGGCGCCATGATCCTGGGCGAGGGGCTGGCCTACGACAAATGCCAGATCGGCGTGGTGACCAACATCAGGCATGCCGACGGCCTGGAGGCCTACGACGTCCGCGACCTCGACCAGGTTTATAACGTCCTGCGCACCCAGGTCGATGTGGTACTTCCCGACGGCGCGGCGATCCTCAATGCCGGCGATCCGCAGGTCGCCAGGATGGCGCCGCTTTGCGACGGCGAGGTCATCCTCTTCGGCCTCGACCCGAATTTTGAGGCGATCGCCGCACACCGGGCGCGGGGCGGCCGCGCCCTCTTCATCCGCGACGGCCAGGCCGTCCTGGCGACGGGTAGCGACGAGAATTTGCTTGCGGACATGCTGTCGCCTCCGGATGCGACAGCCGATGCGACGGACCTGCAACGCGAGAGCATGCTCGCGGCTGTCGGGGCGGCGTGGGCGCTCGGCATTCCTGCCGACCTGATCCACACCGGCATCAAGACCTTCGAAGCGGCTGACTGACCAAGGAATCCCGTTCATGGAAGTATCACGCATCCGGGCACTGCGCGGCCCCAATCTCTGGAGCCGGCACACCTCGATCGAGGCCATCGTCACCTGCCCCGAAGTGGACTGCGGCATCGGCAGCAACTCGGATTTCGAGACCCGGCTGCGCGCGCGCTTCCCCGAGATCGGCTTCCTGCAGCCGACCAGCCATGAGGAAGCCATTTCCATGGCGCATGCGCTTGAATTCGCCGCGCTCGGGCTCCAGGCGCAGGCCGGCTGCCCGGTCACTTTCAGCCGCACCACGGCGACGCTCGAACCCGGCGTCTATCAGGTCGTCGTCGAATACAGCGAGGAAGCCGTCGGCCGGCTCGCGTTCGAACTCGCCGAGGCCTTGTGCCGGGCAGCCAAGGACGACGGCCCTTTCGATCTCGACGCTGCGCTGCCCCGCCTGCGCGAACTCGACGCCGACGAGCGCCTCGGCCCCAGCACCGGCGCCATCGTCCAAGCGGCGGTCGCCCGCGGCATCCCCTGCCGGCGCCTGACTTCCGGCAGCCTGGTGCAATTCGGCTGGGGCAGCCGGCAGCGCCGTATCCAGGCGGCCGAAACGGATCGCAGCAGCGCGATTGCCGAGTCCATCGCCCAAGACAAGGAACTGACGAAGAAGCTGCTCAATGCGGCCGGCGTGGCGGTACCCATCGGCCGCCCGGTGAAAGACGCCGCCGATGCCTGGACGGCTGCGTGCGAAATCGGCGGCCCGGTCGTGACCAAGCCGCAGGACGGCCGCCAGGGCAAGGGCGTGGCCGTCAACCTCGCGACGCAGGAACAGGTGCTGGCGGGATATGCGGCGGCAGCCGAGATCAGTTCCGATGTCATGGTCGAGCGCTACCTTCCCGGCCAGGACTACCGCCTGCTGGTGGTCGGCGGTCGTCTCGTCGCCGCGGCGCGACGCGACCCGCCGCAGGTCTTCGGCGACGGCACGCACAGCGTTCGCCAACTCGTCGACCAGGTCAACAGCGACCCGCGGCGCGGCACCGGGCACGCCACCTCGCTGACCATGATCCGCTTCGACGACATCGCCTTGGCACGGCTTGGCGAACAGGGCTATACGGCCGATTCCATACCGCCGCGGGGAGCGCGCGTCATCCTGCGCAACAATGCCAACCTGAGCACGGGCGGCACCGCCACCGATGTCACCGACGACGTCCATCCGGACATGGCCGCCGCCGCCGTGGCCGCGGCGCAGATGGTCGGGCTCGACATCTGCGGCATCGACGTTGTCTGCGACAGCGTGCTCAAGCCGCTGCACGAGCAGGGCGGCGGCATCGTCGAGGTCAACGCGGCGCCCGGCCTGCGCATGCACCTGAGCCCTTCCTACGGCAAGGGCCGCGCCGTCGGCGAGGCTTTGGTCTCGATGATGTTCGCCGAAGGCAATGACGCCCGCATTCCGGTGGTAGCCGTCGCCGGCACCAACGGCAAGACCACGACCGTGCGCCTGACCGCCCACCTTCTGGCCGCCGCCGGCCGCCGCGTCGGCATGACCAATTCGGACGGCGTGTACATCGAACGCCGGCGCATCGATACGGGAGACTGCAGCGGCCCGAAAAGCGCGCGCAACGTACTGCTGCATCCCGACGTCGATGCCGCGGTGTTCGAGACCGCGCGCGGCGGCATATTGCGCGAGGGGCTGGCATTCGACCGCTGCAATGTCGCCGTCGTCACCAACATCGGCATGGGCGATCACCTGGGCCTGAGCTATATCAGCACGGTGGAAGACCTCGCCGTCGTCAAGCGCGTCATCGTCGAGAACGTCGCCGCCGACGGCGTCGCCGTGCTCAACGCCGCCGATCCCATCGTCGTCCGCATGGCCGATGCCTGCCCCGGCGCCGTCACGTTTTTCGCCGGCGACCGCCATCACCGCGTCATGGCCACGCATCGCGCGCAAGGCAAGCGCGTGGTGTTCGTCGACGGCGACTACATCGTCGCGGCTGAAGGCGGCACGGAGAACCGCATTGCGCTGGCGGAGATTCCCCTGACCCGCAACGGCACCATCGGTTTCCAGGTCGAAAATGCGATGGCCGCCACGGCTGCGGCGTGGGGCCTCGGCCTCGACTGGGGCACCATCCGCAAAGGTCTCGCCACGTTCATCAACGATCCGCAGACGGCGCCCGGCCGTTTCAACCTGTTCGATTACCGCGGCGCCACCCTGATCGCGGATTACGGCCACAACCCCGATGCCATCATCGCCCTGGTGCGGGCGGTCGAGAACATTCCGGCCAAGCGCCGGGTGGTCGTAATCAGCGGCGCGGGCGACCGGCGCGATGTCGATATCCGCCAGCAGACGGAGATTCTCGGCGATGCCTTCGACGAAGTCATTCTCTACCAGGACCAGTGCCAGCGCGGCCGCGCCGACGGCGAGGTGTTAGCCCTGCTGCAGCAGGGCTTGGCGCAAGCCAAACGCGCGGCGACGATCCAGGAGATCCGCGGGGAATTCCCTGCCATCGACACCGCGCTGGCACGACTCGATGCGGGGGACTTGTGCCTGGTGCTTATCGACCAGGTCGAGGAAGCGCTGGCTCACATCGCCAAGCGGATTGCCGAGCCCTGCGGGGCAGTCGCCGAGTTGGACTGATTCTCTGCGGTTTCTAATTGAATCGCGGGAAACCCTTATCCACTTCTTTATTCGACAGAAATCGCCACTCACCTGGTAGCAGGTTTCCCAGATGCCAACGCCCAACGGCGCACCGTATCAGGCGCAGGGTGGGATAACCCACGTTGGCCGTCATGCGCCGGACTTGGCGGTTCTTGCCTTCAGAGAGGACGACTTCGAGCCATGCGGCCGGGATGGCCCGGCGGAATCGGATCGGCGGATCGCGCGGCCAGAGGCTTTCCGGCTCGGGGATGATTGCGGCCCGGCAGGGTCGGGTATGGAAATCGCCCAGATCCACACCCCGGCGCAGACGCGCCAGCGCGCCTTCGTCCGGAATACCCTCCACTTGCGCCCAGTAGGTTTTCTCCAGTTTGTGGCGCGGATGACTGATGCGAGCCTGTATGGCGCCGTCGTCGGTCAGCACCACCAGCCCCTCGCTGTCGGCGTCGAGACGGCCCGCCGCGTAGACCCCTGGAACCGGAATGTAGTCGGCCAGTGTCGGGCGCCCTTGCGGCGAAGTGAACTGGGTCAGGACGCCGTAGGGCTTGTTGAACAGCAGGATACGAGACATAGGCGCTCAAAACAAAAACCCGCCAAGGCTTAAGCCGTTAGGCGGGTTGCAGAAACCTGCGAAAATTTGTTTCGTCAGGCTTTCTGTATATTCGACGCTTGCTTGCCTTTGGGGCCTTGCGTCACATCGAACGAAACCTTTTCACCTTCCTTCAGGGTCTTAAAACCAGCCATCGCGATCGCGGAGAAGTGCGCAAACAAATCCTCGCTTCCGTCGTCCGGCGTGATGAAACCAAAGCCCTTGGAGTCGTTGAACCACTTAACAGTACCCGTTGCCATAAAGCCTCTTTCCTAAGACATGACACGAACCGGCAACCCATCGAGCTTTGCCCGCCAGGCGCGCCGGGAAATATTTGCCTAACAAGTTCTCGACAGCAGAAGAGGCCAAGCAGCATTCAGGTAACCGAAAAACAGCGGGCCACTCAACTAAAGGACACTGCGGCGAATCTTGAAGCAAACACGACTGCCTTTTACCCATTTCGCTTTAGTGCGTCAACAGGTTTCCATGTTGCAGGGCAGCATCGCCGCCGCGCGTGCCGCCGGGGCCATGGCCGATGGCAAGGGAATTGCACTGCGATCCGCGCCCTATTCCCCTGTTGACGACGCAGTTGCTTGAAGAACAATTCGCATTAGAATTCTTCCATGGTCACACGCAAGCAGCGCGAAGGCGGTACAGTTCTGGAACCCGAAAAAAGCCGGGTAAAGCAGCCGCCGCTCTTCCGTGTGTTATTACTCAATGACGACTACACTCCTATGGACTTCGTGGTAGTTGTATTGCAGAAGTTTTTTGGCATGAGCCGCGAGCAGGCGACTGTCGTCATGCTCCAGGTGCATCGGGCGGGCAAGGGTATTTGCGGCGTCTTTCCGCGCGATGTGGCAGCGACGAAGGTCGAGCAGGTCAGCGCATTCGCGCATCGGCACCAGCATCCGCTGGCATGCGTGATGGAGGAGAACTAGGCATGATTGCCCAGGAACTTGAAGTCAGTTTGCATATGGCCTTCGTCGAGGCTCGTCAGAAACGCCATGAGTTCATCACCGTCGAGCATCTATTGCTCACGCTCATGGACAATCCTTCCGCCGCCGAGGTGCTGCGTGCCTGTGCCGCCGATATCGATATGCTGCGCGGCGAACTGCTCGCCTTCATCAACCAGCACACGCCGACCGTCGCCGGCAGCGAGGAGATAGACACCCAGCCGACACTGGGCTTCCAGCGCGTCATTCAGCGCGCCATCCTGCATGTGCAGTCCTCGGGCAAGAAGGAGGTCACCGGCGCCAACGTGCTGGTCGCCATCTTCGGCGAGAAGGATTCGCATGCCGTCTATTACCTGCACAAGCAGAGCATCTCGCGCCTCGACGTGGTCAATTACATCTCCCATGGCATCACCAAGACGTCGCAGCCCGCCGGCAAGAACGAGGAACCGGCCGAACAGGAAAGCGATGCCCCCTCGCAAGCGACCGCGCTGGAGAACTTTACCCAGAACCTCAACCAGCTCGCACTCACCGGCAAGATCGATCCGCTGATCGGTCGCGACAAGGAACTCGAGCGCGTCATCCAGACACTTTGCCGCCGGCGCAAGAACAATCCCCTGCTGGTGGGCGAAGCCGGGGTCGGCAAGACCGCCATCGCCGAAGGGCTGGCGCGGCGCATCATCGAAAACCGCGTGCCCGAGATTCTCGCCAACGCCACCATCTATGCGCTCGACATGGGAGCGCTGCTGGCCGGCACCAAGTACCGCGGCGATTTCGAGCAGCGCCTGAAGGCGGTGCTGAAGCAGCTCGCCGACAATCCGAACACGGTCCTCTTCATCGACGAGATCCACACGCTGATCGGCGCCGGCGCGGCTTCCGGCGGTACGCTCGATGCCTCCAACCTGTTGAAGCCCGCCCTTTCCTCCGGTGCCTTGAAGTGCATCGGCGCCACCACCTACAACGAGTTCCGCGGCGTCTTCGAAAAAGACCATGCGCTCTCGCGTCGCTTCCAGAAGATCGACGTCAACGAGCCCAGCGTCGATGAAACCGTATTGATCCTGCGCGGCCTCAAGTCGCGTTTCGAGGAACACCACGGCATCAAGTATTCGACCGCGGCGATCAGCAACGCGGCCGAACTCTCCGCCAAATACATCACCGACCGCCACCTGCCTGACAAGGCCATCGACGTCATCGACGAGGCCGGCGCGGCACAACGCATCCTGCCCAAATCGAAGCAGAAAAAGGTGATCGGCAAACAGGAGATCGAGGAGATCGTCGCCAAGATCGCGCGCATCCCGCCGCAGCATGTTTCCGCCGACGACCGCTCGGCGCTGAAGAATCTGGAACGCGACCTGAAGACCGTGGTCTTCGGCCAGGATCCGGCCATCGAAGCGCTGGCGAAGGCGATCAAGATGTCGCGCTCCGGCCTCGGCAGCCCGCAAAAGCCGATCGGCAACTTCCTTTTCTCCGGCCCCACGGGTGTCGGCAAGACCGAAGTGGCGCGCCAGCTCGCCTATTGCATGGGCATCGAACTGATCCGCTTCGACATGTCCGAATACATGGAGCGCCACGCGGTCAGCCGCCTCATCGGCGCGCCGCCGGGCTACGTCGGCTTCGACCAGGGCGGACTTCTCACCGAGGCCGTCACCAAGAAACCACATGCCGTGCTGCTGCTCGACGAGATCGAAAAGGCGCATCCCGACATCTTCAGCATCCTGTTGCAGGTGATGGATCACGGTACGCTGACCGACAACAACGGCCGCAAGGCCGACTTCCGCAATGTCGTCATCGTCATGACCACCAACGCCGGCGCCGAGACCCTCAACAAGACATCGATGGGCTTCACGACCAGCAAAGCTCAAGGCGACGAAATGGGCGACATCAAGCGCATGTTCTCGCCCGAGTTCCGCAACCGCCTCGACGCCATCGTCTCCTTCAAGTCGCTCGACGAGGACATCATTCTGCGCGTCGTCGACAAATTCCTGATGCAGCTCGAAGGCCAGTTGCACGAGAAGAAGGTGGAGGCCATCTTCACCGACGATCTGCGTCACTGGCTCGCCGGCAAGGGCTTCGACCCGCTGATGGGGGCACGCCCGATGGCGCGCCTGATACAGGATACGATCCGTGCCGCGCTCGCCGACGAGTTGCTCTTCGGGCGGCTGGCCCACGGCGGCCGGGTCACTATCGACCTCGACGAAAACGGCAGGGTCAGGCTCTCGTACGAGGAAAGCGTAGAAGCACTCGCGCACTGATCAATCTTCCTCTCTGACGGCGGCCCCCGTGCCGCCGTTTTATTTTCGCGCACGCCCCCCCCGCGTCGCAAGCTTGCGGTTATGACATCCAGTAATCCGGCCGGCCGTAGGTATATTTGAGCAGATCGATGAACAGCCGTATCCGCAAAGACAACTGCCGGCGCTGCGGGAACACGGCGTAAATGCCCAGCGGCGGCGCGGCGTAGTCGTCGAGCACCGACACCAGCCGCCCGGCGCGCACGTCTTCCCCGACCTCCCACAGCGAGCGCCAGACCAGGCCGCGACCGGCAAGCGCCCATTCGTGCAGCACCGCGCCGTCGTTGCATTCGAAGCGGCCGGCGACCTTGATCGTCACCGTCATCCCGGGCTGCCGGGGATCGCGAAAAGTCCAGCCGCGCTGCTGTCCGAGCGAAAAACACTGGTGCCGCGCCAGGTCGTCCAGAGTTCGCGGCGCGCCGTGCCTGGCGATGTAGTCCGGGCTTGTCACGACCATTCTGCGCATATCGCCGAGCCGTACGCTGACGAGACTCGAATCCGCGAGTTCGCCTATCCGCACGGCGCAGTCGATACCCTCATTGACGAGGTCGACGAGGCGGTCCGACAGATCGAGATTCACCGTCACCTCGGGGTTCGCATCGAGGAACTCTGCCACAAGGGGCGCGACATGCCGGCGGCCAAAGCCCGCCGGCGCCGACAGCCGCAAATGACCGCTCGCCTTGACGCCCCCCAGACTCACCGAGGCTTCCGCATTGGCAAGGTCGTTGAGCACGCGCTGACAGTCTTCGAGAAAAGCCTGGCCCTCGAAGGTGAGCGTGAGCCGGCGTGTCGTGCGCGTCAGCAAGCGGACGCCGAGGCGCACCTCCAAGGCGTCCAGGCGTCGGCCCATGATCGCGGGCGTCACGCCCTCCGCCCGCGCCGCTGCCGAAAGACTGCCGCGGGTCGCCACCTGGACGAAGGCCGATATCTGTTTGAATTGGTTCATTAGTTACTTTTCGTAAAAGATCATTTGCCATAATCGCATATTATCCCGCAACAAAAGCAAGAATAAGATAGTGAGTATGACCAAGCTATTCTTTTCGACGCCAATCCACGAATAAAGGAGTGACCATGAGCCTCGACCTTCCCGCCGGCGTGCAGATCAACGCCCCTCTCCATCCCCGTTTCGAAGAGATACTCACGCACGATGCGCTGTCGCTGCTGGCCAAGCTGCACCGCGCCTTCGAGCCGCGCCGCCAGGAACTGCTGAGGAAGCGCATCGAGCGCCAGGCGCGCATCGATGGCGGCGAGATGCCCAGCTTCCTGCCCGAGACAAAACACATCCGCGAAAGCGAGTGGAAAGTGGCAAAGCTGCCCAAGGCCCTCGAATGCCGCCGCGTCGAAATCACCGGCCCGGTCGAGCGCAAGATGATCATCAACGCCTTCAACTCCGGGGCCGACTCCTACATGGCCGACTTCGAGGATTCCAATAGTCCCAATTGGCATAACCAGGTCCAGGGCCAGGTAAACCTCCATGACGCGATCCGTCGCCAGCTCAGCTTCACCAGCGAGGCCGGCAAGGAATACCGGCTCAACGACAAGATCGCCGTGCTGCAAATCCGGCCGCGCGGCTGGCACCTCGACGAGAAGCATGTCACGGTCGACGGCCAGCGCGTCGCCGGCGGCATCTTCGACTTCGCCCTCGTTTTCTTCCACAACGCCAGGGAACAGATCGCGCGCGGCGCCGGCCCCTTCTACTACCTGCCGAAGATGGAGAGCCATCTCGAAGCGCGCCTCTGGAACGACGTCTTCGTCATGGCGCAGAACGAACTCGGCATCCCGCAGGGCACGATCAAGGCCACGGTGCTGGTCGAGACCATTCTCGCCACCTTCGAACTCGAAGAGATTCTTTATGAACTGCGCGAGCACAGCGCCGGCCTCAACGCCGGCCGCTGGGACTACATCTTCTCCTGCATCAAGAAATTCAAGCGTAACAAGGATTTCTGCCTCGCCGACCGTGGCGCCATCACCATGGAAGTACCCTTCATGCGCAGCTACGCGCTGGCGCTGGTCAAGGCCTGCCACAAGCGCGGCGCCCCGGCCATCGGCGGCATGAGCGCACTGATCCCGATCAAGAACGACCCGGCCGCGAACGAGAAGGCGCTGGCCGGCATCCGCCGCGACAAGACGCGCGACGCCAATGACGGCTACGATGGCGGCTGGGTGGCCCACCCGGGCCTCGTGCCCATCGCCATGGAGGAGTTCGTCAAAGTGCTGGGCGACCGCCCCAACCAGTGGGACAAGCAGCGCACCGACAGCTACGAGCCCAAGGACTGGCTCGACTTCCAGCCCGAACAGCCGATCACCGAAACCGGCCTGCGCAACAACATCAACGTCGGCATCCATTACCTCGGCAGTTGGCTCGCCGGCAACGGCTGCGTGCCGATCCACAACCTGATGGAAGACGCCGCCACCGCCGAGATCAGCCGCTCGCAGGTCTGGCAGTGGGTCGTATCGCCGAAGGGCAAGCTCGACGACGGCCGCAAGGTCACCGCCGAAATGGTGCGTGCCCTGATCCCGGAGGAGCTGGCGAAGGTCAAAGCCGAAGTGAGCAAGGCCGGCGAGGCCACCGCCACCTACGACCGGGCGGCGAAGATCTTCGAGGAAATGTCGCTCGCCGACAACTACCCGGAGTTTCTGACGCTGCCGCTGTACGAAGCAATGGAATAATGCCGTTCGACAGATAGGGCATGACCGGCGGCACCTGCGGGTGCCGCCTTCTTTTCCAACCGTGGAAACCGCGACCTGATCGGCGCCCTCGCCCTACTGCCGGTGTTCCGGTTAGCCAGCGAAGTTCTCGCCCAAGAAGTGGCGGTGCTACATTAGCGAAATTCTATAAATGCGGTTTTGATCGATCAATTGCAATATTTTGGGTTGACGAGGCGGTCGTCGGATTAAATTCATCCATATAATAATGATGGGATTATGAGCAAAGTCATAGAGTTAAATCCGTAACGGCAGCATGGATTTGATGCGATTTCGATGCGGCGAAGTAGGTGCGTGCGATTTATTGTTATGGCATTTTTGAATCCAATCGGGTGCATGCTTCCGATTGCGATTTTTCCGGCGGCAATATCCTAACAACCACGGTTCTCCGCCAAGCGTTGGAGAGTCGCAAGTCGCATTGATATGGCAATAAGGGCTATGGCCTCAAGCCGGTTTTCTTTAAGGAGGAGTGAAATGGATCTTTTGCGTAGAACTTTTCTGAACAACTTCGGCGTCGCCGGAGCATTGTCGGTCGCAGTCACTACGGGTTTGCTGAAACCCGGGAAAGTGCTTGCCGCAGAATGGAACAAGACCGCGTTCGACTCGACGAATATCGCCGAGGCTTTGAAGAATACAGGCGGCGTAAATGCAACCGAGAGCAAGGATCTCCTGCTCAAGGTGGCGGAGCATGCCGAGAACGGCGCAGCGGTGCAGCTGGAAGTCACCAGCAAAATTCCGGGAACGACTTCCATCGCCATTTTTGTCGAGAAGAATCCGCGCCCCCTGGTGGCAGATTGCGCGTTTGCCAATGGCGCCGAGCCGTACGTATTTTTGCGCACCAAGATGGCGGAATCGTCGCGCATCCGGGTGCAGGCGAAGGCCGGCGGAAAGACTTATTTCGCCAGTAAGAATGTCGGCGTTACGTCGAGCGGTTGCTGAGTTCGGTTAATCCGACTGCACGCGTTATTTGAGAAGGAGACAAGCATGGCTGTAGCAATAAAGATTCGCGCGACGCTGCAAGGCGATGTCGCAGACGTGAAGGCGCTCATGAACCACATGATGGAAACGGGTTTTCGTAAAGACCCGGGCACGGGACAGGTTATTCCCGCCCATTTCATCAAGCAGGTGGTCGCGACATTGAACGGCAAGACGGTATTGGACGCACAGTGGGGGCCCTCGGTTTCGAAGAATCCCGTCATGGGCTTCCGGGTCAAGGGCGCGAAGGCCGGCGACAAGGTGGCCATTAAAGCCACCGACACCAAGGGCGAAACGCTGAGCGGCGAAGGGACGGTTGCCTGATTTCGGTCTTGAACCAAGGCGAGCTGCCCGGGCGGTTGCAACGCCGACCGCCCGGGCAAGGCCTTGGTCCGGATTCGCTTCGGACGACGCGATTCAGTCGATGGCGATAGTCAACAGCGAGCGTCCGGAACATCCTGCCCAAGCCCATCATTAGCCGTCTTGCACCCCTATACCACTAGTACTATAGTAATGCGGTTGTCTCTTTGAGGAATAGCGATCATGTCAGTTTCAAATCTAGCCGAAACAGTTGTCTGGTGGGGCATCGGGCTTGGCACTGTATTCGGATTCGTTGCCAGCAAATGCAACTTCTGCACCATGGGTGCCGTCTCGGACATCGTCAACATGGGCGACTGGGGGCGCATGCGCGCCTGGCTGCTCGCCATTGCGGTGGCGATCATCGGCACCAATACGCTCGCCTATCTCGGCTACCTGGATTTAACCAAGACAACCTACACCGGTAACGTCTTCCCCTGGATGGCCTATATCGTAGGCGGCGCGTGCTTCGGTATCGGAATGACGCTCGCTTCCGGTTGCGGCAACAAGACACTGGTGCGCATCGGCAGCGGCAACCTGAAATCGATCGTCGTTTTCGTTTTCTTCGGCCTTTCGGCGATGATGACCATGAAGGGCGTTCTCGGCGTTATCCGACTCAAGGTTCTGCAAATACCGGCGTTCACCCTCGTGTTCGACCAAGGCCAGACCATCCCCGCACTGTTGGGAAATCTCGGCGGCCTGGATCCGAAGACGATGCAACTGGCGGCGACCTGTGTCATCGCATTTGCGCTACTGATTTTTGTCTTCAAGGACTCGGAATTCCGCACCCACTTCGACAACAATCTGGCCGGCCTCTTCATCGGTCTGGTCGTCGTCGGCGGCTGGTATGTCACCGGCCATCTGGGAATGGCGGAAGACCCCGAGACACTCGAACTCGCCTATTTCGGCACCAATTCCCACCTCGCGGAATCGATGACCTTTACCGGCCCGGTCGCATTCACTTTGGATTTATTGTCCTATTGGTCCGATACCGGCAAGTTTATGACCTTCGGCATCGCCACCACGCTGGGCATCGCCATCGGCTCCTTCATCTACGCCTTCATGTCCAAGTCGTTTCGCGTGGAGGCCTTCTCCACCGCCGACGACATGCTGCGCCATATCGTCGGCGCCGTGCTGATGGGATTCGGCGGCGTCACTGCCACCGGCTGCACCATCGGTCAAGGTCTCACCGGGGTTTCGACCCTGGCGCTCGGCTCCTTCCTGGCGTTCTTTTCCCTTATCGCCGGCGCCGCCATCACAATGAAAATCCAGTACAACATGATGATGCGGGAAGCATGACCCACGGCAGGCGGCCACCGATAGTTCATATTATTAGCAAATACTTACATTAATCGGCCTTATCGATAAAATAGCAAAATCCATACTTATAAAACTGTCCTCATAGTAATTTCGCCTACCTTCCGAATCAGTTATTGCTTCGGTCGGACCCGAGAGCATTTTTTGATTTTCCTGTAGCAGCAACAGGCACGTTTCAAGGAGGTGTGTTCGACGCAGACGAGTGAAAGCCGGGATTTTCAAAAAAGCCGTTCCAAGTAATTTGATGTCATATTCCGTTCATAGTAATAACACCATTCATTGGGGGAGATGAGATGAAACTCAAGTTATTCAATCTTGCTCTGTTTGCAGGAGGTGTCGTAGTCAGTTCGTCGCTGTGGGCCGCGCCTCCCACGCCCGAAATGTTGTCGAACACCTGCAACGGTTGTCACGGTGTCAATGGCAGCAGTGTGGGCCTGAGCAATCCGAACATTGCCGGGGTTACCTCCGACTATTTCGAAAACGCCATGAAGGAATTCAAGAGCGGCGCACGGCCCTCGACCGTCATGGGGCGTCTGGCCAAGGGCTACTCCGACGAAGAATTCAAAACCATGGCCGATTTCTACGCCAAGAAGAAAATCGTCCGCACCCCGCAGGAGACCGCCCCCGCCAAGGTCGCGCTCGGCAAGGATGTGCACGAGAAGCACTGCGAAACCTGCCACTCGAAGTCCGGCTACGACAATGACGAAGGCGTCAGCGTGCTGGCCGGTCAATGGAAGTATTACCTCCATGTGACGATGGATGAGTACCTCGCGGGCAAGCGTCCGATGCCGAAGAAAATGGCCAACAAGGTCTTGGTGGACGGGCAGAAGAAACTGACCGATGCCGAAGTGGAAGCCTTGGTCCATTTCTACGCAGCCCAGAAATAACGATACCCGGAGGATAACGACATGCCTATGAATCGCAGGAGTTTCATCAAGCTGATGGGTGCCGCCACGGGTGTTGGACTGGCCGGCGCGCCTTATATTTCTGTCGCGGCCGAGATCATGCCGAAGACCGGCCGGCGCGTGGTGGTGGTCGGCGGCGGCTTTGGCGGCGCGATTGCCGCCAAGTACATCCGCATGACCGATCCATCGATCGAAGTGGTGCTGATCGACCGGGAGAAAGTCTATGTCGCCTGCCCGCTCAGCAACCTGGTGCTGGCCGGCATCCGCAATCTGAAGGACAACGAATACACGCTGGCAAGCCTGGCTGCCAATCATGGCGTCAAGCTGCACTACGGCGACGTCACCGGCGTCGATGCCGGCGCCAAGAAGGTGATCATGGCCGACGGCGCCACCATTGCCTATGACAAGTTGGTGCTGTCGCCCGGCATCGATTACCGCTACGAGGAAATCGAGGGCTACGATCCGGTCAAGACCCCGGAAGTCATGCCTCACGCCTGGAAGGCCGGTCCGCATACCCTGATGCTGAGAAAACAGCTCGAAGCGATGAAGGATGGCGGCACCGTGGTGCTGACCGTGCCGACGTTCCCGTTCCGCTGCCCGCCCGGCCCCTACGAGCGCATCAACATGATTGCGCACTACCTGAAGAACCACAAGCCGAAGTCGAAGATCGTCGCCTGGGATGCCAACAACAACATCATGGCCAAGGAGAAGCTGTTCAAGGCCGGCTGGGCCAAGCATTACGGCTGGGACGAGAAGGATCCGAGCAAGGGCCTGATCGCCTACTATCCCAACAGCAAGCTGACCAAGGTCGACATGAAGGCCATGGCGGTGGACAACGGCGTCGAACTGCTCAAGGGCGACGTGATCACCGCGATCCCGGCGCAGAAGGCCGGCAAGATTGCCCACATCGCCGGTGTGAGCGAAAAAGGCCTGTGGTGCCCGGTCAATCCGGTCAGCTTCGAGTCCACGCTCGTCAAGGACATTCACGTCATCGGCGATGCCGCCAACGCCGCGCCGCTGCCGAAGTCGGCCTATGCCGCCAACTCCGAAGCCAAGGTCTGCGCCCTCAACATCGTGCAGGCGATGAACGACAAGGAATTGATCGACCCGTCGCACGTCAACGTTTGCTACAGCTATGTCACCGACAAGGAGGCCATGTCGGTCGCCGGCGTGTACAAGGTCAAGGAAGGCAAGACCGTTGCAGCGACTCTCGCTGTATCGCCCGTGGCTACCGAGACCGAAGCGATCTACGGCAAGAGCTGGATGATGAACATCATGGCCGAGACATCGACCTGACGTAGTCCGCCAGCCGTTTGCCCGTGCGTGTCGACGGGCAAGCAGAACAAACCCCGCTCCGGCGGGGTTTGTTTTTTCCGGCGATGTTAATTGTGCCCGGTGCTGCCGAAACCGCCGTCGCCGCGGTGGCTTTCGTCGAAACTATCGACGACATTGAAAACCACTTGCACCACCGGCACCACCACGAGCTGTGCCAGCCGGTCGAGGGGATTCAGTGTGAAGATTTCGCGGCCGCGGTTCCAGGTCGAAATGAAAATCTCGCCCTGGTAGTCGGAATCGATGAGCCCGACGAGGTTGCCGAGCACGATGCCGTGCTTGTGGCCCAAGCCCGAGCGCGGCAGGATCATGGCGGCCAACCCCGGATCGGCAAGGTGGATGGCGATGCCGGCCGGCACCAGGGTCGTCTCGCCCGGATGCAGCCGCAGCGGCGCCTCGATGCAGGCGCGCAGATCGAGTCCGGCTGCACCCGGCGTGGCGTAGTGCGGCGGGTTGTCCCGCAGTCGCGGGTCGAGAATCTTGACGTCTATACGGTGCATGGATCGATCATTCCGGCAATGTGGGAAACGATGTCGCGGGCGACGGCGGACTTGTCGCCGGGCGGCAGCGGATGCGCGCCCTCGTCGTCGAAAAGGGTGACCGAGTTGGTTTCGCCGCCGAGCCCGTCCTGCACCAGGTTGCCGACCACGAGCGGCAGCTTCTTGCCCTTGCGCTTGCCCTCGGCGAACTCGGCGAGATTGCGGCTTTCCGCGGCAAAGCCGACGCAGAAGGGCGCGTCGGGGCGGGCCACCACCTCGGCGAGGATGTCGGGATTCGGTTCGAGCTCCAGCGTCAACCGCGCGGCGGACTTCTTGATCTTGTGCTCGGCGACCGCCACCGGCCGGTAGTCGGAAACGGCGGCAACACCGACGAAAACATTCTGTCCCGGCAGCGCACGCATCACCGCTGCGCGCATTTCAAGCGCCGTCGTCACGTCGATACGCACGATGCCGCGCGGCGTCGCGTGCGCCGTCGGCCCGGACACGACGGTCACCACGGCACCGGCGTCGCGAAAGGCGCGCGCCAGGGCGAAGCCCATGCGGCCGGAACTCGCATTGGTCAGTCCGCGCACCGGATCGAGCGGCTCGAACGTCGGCCCGGCCGTCAGCAGCACGCGCCGGCCGACCAGGAGCTTGGGTTGAAGGAAGGCGACGATGTCCTCGAAAATCTCCGCCGCCTCGAGCATGCGGCCTTCGCCCGTCTCGCCGCAGGCCTGTTCGCCTGCGGCCGGGCCGAGCATGGTCACGCCGTCGGCCGCCAGGCGGGCGACATTGCGTTGCGTCGCCGGGTTATCCCACATCTGGCGGTTCATTGCCGGCGCCACCAGCAGCGGGCAGTCCCGGGCCAGGCATAGCGTCGACAGCAGGTCTTCGGCAAAGCCGTGCGCCAGCTTGGCGATGAAATCGGCCGTCGCCGGTGCGATGACGCAAGCATCGGCGGCGCGCGTCAGGTCGATGTGCGCCATGCCGTTGTCGGGCCGCGCATCCCACAGATCGGTCCACACCGGCCGACCGGACAATGCCTGGAAGGTGGCGGCGCCGACAAAGCGGCTGCCCGCCGCGGTCAGCGCGACATCGACGGCCGCGCCGGCCTTGACCAGCAGCCGCACCAGTTCCGCCGCCTTGTAGGCGGCCACGCCGCCCGTCACGCCGAGCACGATGCGCTTGTCTGTAAGTTCCGCCATGACAGGTAGAATCCGCAAATATCCTCGAAAGATTCTAACCCGAATGGCGATCAGCGACTGGCCCGAAGGCGAACGTCCGCGCGAGCGCTTGCTCGCGCGCGGTGCGGCCGCCCTCTCCGATGCCGAACTCCTGGCGATCTTCCTGCGCGTCGGCGTGCCAGGCAAGAGTGCCGTCGACCTCGCCCGCGACCTGCTCGCCCAGTTCGACGGTAGCCTCGCGCAACTGGCGCACGCCTCCCCGGCCAGGCTCGCCAGGCTGCCGGGCATGGGGCCGGCGAAATCGGTCCAGCTCGCCGCCGTACTTGAACTCGCGCGCAGGGCCTTGGTCGAGGAAGTGCGCAGCCGCGACCTGCTGTCGTCGCCCGCGGCGGTGCGCGACTGGCTGCGGCTGCAACTGGCCGCCCTGCCCCACGAGGTCTTCTGCGCGCTCTGGCTCGACAGCCAGAACCATCTCATTGCCTTCGAGGAACTCTTCCGCGGCACGCTGGCCCAGACCAGCGTCTATCCGCGCGAGGTGGTGAAACGGGCGCTGGCCTGCAACGCCGCCGCCGTCGTCTTCGCCCACAACCATCCTTCCGGCGCGGCGGAACCCTCGCGCGCCGACGAGGCGCTGACCCTCGCCCTCAAGCAGGCGCTGGCCCTGGTCGATGTCAAGGTGCTCGACCACTTCGTCGTTGCCGGGCACGCATCGCCCCTGTCCTTCGCCGAACGCGGACTATTGTAAAAAGTCTTGAAACTCCCTCGACTTTTCCGGTAAAATGCTCGGCTTTGCTGAACTAGATCAACTGGAGCTCAATATGTCCCGCGTCTGCCAAGTGACGGGCAAAGCCCCGATGGTTGGGAACAATGTTTCCCACGCCAACAACAGAACGAAACGCCGTTTCCTGCCGAACCTGCAATCCCGCAAGTTCTGGGTCGAGACCGAGAACCGCTGGGTGCGCCTGCGCGTGTCCAACGCCGGCCTGCGCACCATCGACAAGAAGGGCATCGATGTCGTCTTGTCCGAGCTGCGCGAGCGCGGCGAGGCTGTCTAAGGAGAACAATCATGGCCAAAGGCGGTCGCGAAAAAATCAAACTCGAGTCCACTGCCGGGACCGGTCACTTTTACACCACTACCAAGAACAAGCGCACGACGCCGGAGAAGCTGGAGTTCATGAAGTACGACCCGAAGGCTCGCAAGCACGTTGCCTACAAGGAAGTGAAGCTCAAGTAAGCGCAAGCTTCGCTTGACCGACAAAAAACCCGCCGCTGGCGGGTTTTTTGTTGTCCGCTCCCGCCGCGTTCAGACCGCGTAGCGGCGCAGCCGCAACGAGAACTCCTCCAACTGGCGGATGCCGCTCGCCTCGGCGCGGGCGATCCAGTCCTGAAGTTGGAGGACGAGCTGCTCGTGCGTCGCCGCCGAACGCGCCCACAGCGCTTCGAGTTCGGCGCGCATGGCATAGACCAGCGCCAGCCGCTCGCTCTGCGCCAACACCGCCGCCAGCGTTTCCTGCTGCGGCGCCGGCAGAGCAGCCGCGTCCAGCTTCAACAGGCGCTTCAGCGCGCGGCCCGCGTGCGCATCGACACGCAGGCGCGCGAACTCCTCTCCGGCAAGGCGTTGCAGCGACTTCAGGTACTTTGCCAGCACGTCGTAGCGGTGGGCGATCACCGCTTGCAGCGTGGCGAGGTCGATGGTCGGCCTGGCCAGGACCAGGCGCAACTTCGGCGCCACTTTCTTCACCCGTGCCTGGCCGAGGATTTCCATGATGCGGATGTAGAGCCAGCCGATGTCGAACTCGAACCACTTGCTGGAGAGCTTGGCCGAGGTGACGTAGGCGTGATGGTTGTTGTGCAGTTCCTCGCCGCCGATCAAGATGCCCCAGGGCACGATGTTCCGCGATGCGTCCCGGCAGGCGAAGCTGCGGTAGCCCCAGAAGTGGCCGACACCGTTGATGACGCCGGCCGCCCAAAAGGGTATCCATGCCATCTGCACGCCCCAGACCAGCACTCCGGGCACGAGACCGAAAAGCGCCAGGTCGACAGCCAGCATCAGCACGATGCCGAGCTTGTGCAGCGGCGTGTAGACGTGGCGTTCGAGCCAGTCGTCCGGCGTGCCGTAGCCGTAGCGCGCGAGGGTGGCGCGGTTGTGCGCCTCCTTGGCATAGAGGAATACGCCGCCGAACAGCACGCGCGGCAGGCCCTTCACCTGCGGGCTGTGCGGGTCTTCGGCCGTTTCGCATTTGGCATGGTGCTTGCGGTGGATCGCCACCCATTCCTTCGTCACCATGCCCGTCGTCAGCCACAGCCAGCAGCGGAAGAAATGCGACGGCAGCGGGCCGAGTTCGAGCGCGCGGTGCGCCTGGTGACGATGCAGGTAGATGGTGACGGCGGCGATGGTGACGTGAGTCAGGGCCAGTGCAGCGACGACGACGCCCCACCACGGCATTTCGAAAAAGCCTGAGAGCATGGTGAAGCAGCCTTTCGCGTGGAGGGTAGCGGAACCATTCTACGGATACCGCGCACAACAAAAAACTGCGACTTGAAGAGGGGTAAGCGCTAGACGGACACAGTGCCGCCGACGATGCGCACCTCGCGCTGCGGGAACGGAATCTCGATACCCTCGGCCTTGAAAGCCTGCCAGATCGCGAGATTGATGTCCGAGCGCACCGGCCCCGTGCCGTTCGCCGGGTCCGCGATCCAGAAGCCGAGCTCAAGATTGATGCCGGAATCGGCGAAAGCGGCCACGAGCGCCACCGGCAGCGGATCGCGCAGCACGCGCGGCTGCGCGAGCGCCGCGGCGACGAGGATCGCCATCGCGCGTTCGAGGTCGGCGGCGTAGCTCACTTGCACCGGCAGGCTGATGCGCATCTTCGGGTCGGTGTAGGACTCGTTCAGCACGACGCTGGATACCAGCACCTCGTTGGGCACGATCACCTCGACGCCGGTGAGCCCCTTCAGCACCGTGTAGCGCGTGGTGATCTGCGTCACCTGGCCGCGCTCGGAGCCCACGGAAATGAGGTCGCCGATACTCAGCGAGCGGTCGAGCAGGATGATGAAGCCCGAAATGTAGCTGGCGGCGATCTTCTGCAAGCCGAAACCGAGGCCGACGCCGATCGCGCCGCCGAACACCGACAGCATCGTAAGGTCGATGCCGACCGCCGGCAGGCCGATCAGCACCGCCAGCACGATCAGCACGGCCTTCGAGAGCCGGGTCAGCACGGCGCGCAGGTTCGAATCCATTCCCTGCGCGGCCATCAGCCGCGCCTCGATCAAACCGCTGATCCAGAGCGCCACCAGCAGCGTGACCAGCACGGCGCCGATGCCCTGCTGGATCATCCAGAGGTTGAGCTTCTGCTTGCCGACAGTAAAGCCCACGCCTTCGAGCAGGTCGATCAGTTGCGGCAGCAGGCCGGTAATGTGCAGGGCGACGATGCCCCAGGCGAAGAGCGCGAAGCTGCGCTCGAAGGCGGCGAGCCAGCCGGCATGCGGAAAGCTGTGACGCAGGACGAAGAAGACGACGCGGATCACCGCCAGCGATACCAGCAACGGCACCGCCACCGAAAGCAGGTTGACGTGCTGCCATTGACCGAGGATGACACGCGCCACCAGGACGAAGAGCAGCGCGGCGAGCGGGAAGACCAGGCGCCGCAGGCCGCGCTCGCCCAGACGCCAGGCCTGCGCCTTGATCCCTTCCGCCGCGGCGGATACGGCGCGGCCGCGCACCAGGCGATCCGCCAGCCAGCCGAGCCCCAGGCACAGCGCCAGCGCACCGGCCTGCCACAGCGCATCGGGCTGTTGCAGGTCGCGCCAGAGATCGATGAGCAGGCTGCCGAATTCGTTTTGCATGGTCACCTCGAATAGGGTACGGCATCCTGGCGATGGCGCCGCCAGTTGTCGAGATAGAGGCGCGCCAGCGGCGCGTTGCCACGCAGGATGACCAGGTTCTCGGCATTGCGCGCCTGTGCCGAGAAGGTGAAATTGTAGCTGCCGGTGACGACCACGGCATCGCGGTCCTCGGCGTCGACCAGCAGGATCTTGTTGTGGGCGGCAGCGTAGCGCACCTCGAACCAGATCGGGATGCCGGTGTCGTGCAGGGCATGGACCAGGCTATGCCCGTTTCGCGTCGCCTGTTCGCGGTCGGTGAGCATTTCGACCAGCACGCCGCGCTTCTTCGCCTCGCCGAGCGCCCACGCGATGTTGCGGCTGCTGAAAGTGTAGGCCTGAACATGGATGCTGCGGCGCGCCTGCTGAATCACGCGCAGCAGCGCCCCTTCGGCGTCGTCCCAGGGCGTGAACAGGACTTCGACCGTGCCCTGTGCCGGCAGCGGCGCGCCGGCCTGCGCCTGCGGCAGCAGGGCAAAGGCGAGCAGCAGTGCGGCGATGCGCCTCATTTGCTGCACTCCAGTACGGCGGCATAGAAGCCGTCGGTGTTGTGGACATGCGGCGTGAGGCGCATGTCCACGCCGCAGTCGAGCGCGATGCCCTGCTTGGCGAACAAGTCAGCCGCCGACAGGCGCTGGAAGCCGGGATGCGCCGCGACGAAGGCATCGACCACGCCTTCGTTTTCCTCGCCGAGGATGCTGCATGTCGCATAGACGAGCCGGCCGCCCGGCTTGACCAGGCGCGCGGCGCTGGCGAGGATGTCGGCCTGCTTGCGCGTGAGTTCGGCCACGCTCTCCGGCGTCTGCCGCCACTTGAGGTCGGGATTGCGCCGCAGCGTGCCCAGTCCCGAGCAGGGCGCATCGACGAGGACGCGGTCGATCTTGCCGGCGAGCCGTTTGACGCGCTGGTCGTTCTCGCCGGCGATGCAGGCCGGATGGACGTTGGAGAGCCCGGAGCGCGCCACGCGCGGCTTCAGCTTTGCCAGGCGCTTGTCGGAAACGTCGAAGGCGTAGAGCCGGCCCAGCGAGCGCATCAATGCACCCAGCAGCAGCGTCTTGCCACCGGCGCCGGCGCAGAAATCGACGACCATTTCGCCGCGTTTCGGCGCCAGCAGGTAACCGAGCAGTTGCGAACCCTCGTCCTGGACCTCGATCTTGCCTTCGAGGTAGAGCGGATGGCGTGCCAGCGCCGGCTTGGTCTTGAGGCGGATGCCCGACGGCGCGTAGCGGCAGGGCTCGGCCGCCAGGCCTTCGGCGGCGAGCTGGGCGAGCACTTCCTCGCGCTTCGCCTTGAGTTCGTTCACGCGCAGATCCAGGGGCGCCGGGCGGTTGAGTCCGCGCGCCAGCGCCAGCAGTTCGTCGGCGCTCATGCGCGCCAGCAGGCGCTCCGCCAGCCAGTCGGGGAAATCGGCCTGTTCGGCCAGCGTCAGTTGCGGCTCGGGCCTGGCCTTCAGCGCGGTCACCCAGGCCATCTCGTCGGGGTCGAGCGCTTCTTCGAGTTGCCGCTGATTCACGCCCTGGATGCGCACCAGCGCCGCGAGCGCGAGTTGTCCCGGATGCGCGCCTTCGCCGGCCAGGCGCGTCAGCCAACGACGGCGGCGCAGCACGGCGTAGGCTGTCTCGGCGATGAAGGCCCGCTCGCGGCTGCCGGTCTTCTGGGCACGGAAATAGGCGGACAGCGCCGCATCGGCGGGCTGGGCGAATTTGAGCAGTTCCGCGGTCATCACCGCGACGCCCTCGATCATTTTTGCAGTAATGCGCATCAGTTGAGTTCCAGTAAGTCCGCCGTCTGCTCGTACGCATCGCCCTTGCGATCGACATGGCGAATTTTAACGGGCAGGCCGCCGTGTGCCGGGGCCAGCCAGATTTCCGTGGTATCGCCGTCCGCGCGGGTGCGCAAATGCAGCGTGGTCACGGCTCCTGCGGCCAGGGTCAGGCTTTCCTCGCCGACCCATTCGAACGTCCATTGCCCGATGCGGCTCGCCGTCGCCACCGCCACTTCCACCGTCTGGCGCGGCGCCAGCCAGGCGAGTTGATAGAACACCGAGACCAGATCCTGCGTTCCGTCCGCCAGGGGGCCTTCGCCGCGGCCGCCGGAGAAGACCACGCGCTCGGCAGGCCAATCGAAGGCCGCCGCTTCTGGCGCGCGGCCTTGGCGCTGGTCGCGGAACTCGCGCGGGCGCAGGCCTGCAGCGGTCACCTCGCCCTCGCTGATCTGCGAGCGCGTCCTGCCGACCAGCGCCGCGAGTCCCTTCGGCTCCGCCGCGGAACGTATCGAGTAGCGATCGTTGTCGATGCGCCACTCATGGATCGTCTCGCCGATGACGAAGCCGCCATCGGCGTAGGTGACGATGTAATGCACGCGCCCCTGGCGCGGCCAGGGCGGCGCGGGAGGCGCGGCGGGCGGTGGCGCGGGCTCGGCGGCCGCCGGCGCAGGCGGTTCGGCCACCGGGACAGCAGCGGGAGCCGGCGCAGCCACTGGCATTTCCGCCGCGGCAACAGGTATAGCGGGCTCGGCGACGGACGCCGCGGCGACGACGGGGATCGGCGCTGCCCTCTTCGCCCGCTGGGGACGCGGCTGAGGTTTTGCTTTTCCGGCCGGCACCAGCGCAGGCTTGGGCGGCAGCGCCAACTGCGCTTCGATGATCGGCGCTTCGGGCTCCAGGGAGCCGGGCAAGTCCCAGGCCGGCATGGTGATCGCCGCGGCGTGCAGCAGCGCCGAAACCGCAAAGGCGATGGCGAAGGGCATGCCTCAACCCTGCGGCGCGCGCAGCGCGCCTTCGCTCCGGACTTCACCCGCCAGTTGCACGCGGCCATCCACGAGGGTCAGGCGGCCTTCGAGGAACCAGCGCGCCGCCTGCGCATAGACGATGTGCTCCTGGGCCAGCACGCGCGCCGCCAGCGCATCCTCGGTGTCGCCGGAAAGCACGGGCACGGCGGCCTGGACCACGATGGGCCCGCAATCGAGCGAGGGTGTGACGAAATGCACCGTGCAGCCGTGTATCCTGGCGCCGGCCGCCAGGGCCGAGCGGTGCGTGTGCAGGCCGGGCCAGGCCGGCAGCAGCGAGGGATGGATGTTCAGCATGCGGCCGTCGAAGCGCGTGACAAAGGTCTGCCCGAGCACGCGCATGAAACCCGCGAGCAGGACGAGGTCGGGCTGGCGGCGTTCGATTTCATCGGCCAGCGCCGCGTCGAAATCCTCGCGGCTGGCATAGGCCTTGTGGTCGACGACGGCGGTCGGCACGCCGCGCGCGGCGGCCCAGGCCAGCCCCGCGGCATCCGGCCGGTTCGAGATCACGGCGGCGCAACGGCCCGGCAGTTGCGCCTCGATCAGCGCCTGCATGTTGCTGCCGCGGCCGGAGATCAGGACGACGTACTTCCTGCCCGCGGCCGGGCCGGCCGGCGCCGCGACTTCACCTTGGTTCGTTGTCATTTCAGTCCGGGCACCGGAAGGAACACCGCCGTGGCGACGCTCTGGATCACCTTGGCGATACCGCGGTTCGTCTTGTCGGCGACGAGCTTGGCGAGAAGATCGAGATTGCCGATCGTCTTGCCGAACTCGCGCTCGAAACTCAGGTTGTAGTCGGGGTTCATCTCATTCGACAGCAGCAGCAGCCGGCCCTCGGCGTCGCGCGCCTGGGCGAGCTTCCAGGCGGCGATCTCGACGTTGCGCGCGCTGTTGTAGAGCTTCTGCGGGTCCAGTTCGTCGGTCATGAAAAACTCGGTTTTTTCCTCGAAGGCAGCATCGATCATCCCTCCCAGCCCGCCGATAAATGCCGCGACGCGGTCGCCGCGGTAGTCCTCGCGCAAGGCCAGCAACACCGCCTCGGTGCCCCACTTGCCTTCGAGTTCGGGCTGGCGCCAGGCGTAGCGCCGCTCGAACAGCCTGCCGAGCGCGCCGTCCATGCCGGCCTGCCCGCCTTTTTTCCATTCGCGCGGATTGCGCCGGTAGAGCTTCTCGGCCAGCAGGCGCAGGCTGGCGAAGGCCTCGCGGCGATGGGCATCGGCGACGCGGTCGATGTCGGTCTTGCCGAGCTGGGCCGGATCGAAACCTTTCGGCCCAGGACCGGAAGTGCTGACGCAGGCCGTCAGTATCGTCGAGAACGCCGCTGCCAGCAGGAAAACGCGCATGGCGCATTTTAGCGCAAAGCGCCGCCCGCCAGCCCCCGTTTCAGCGGGAAAACCGCTGCCGCGCCCAGCCGACGGCAATCGGCAGGACCGAGAGGCCGACGATGCCGACGATGACAAACGAGAGATTGTTCTTCACCAGCGGCAGGTTGCCGAACCAGTAGCCCGCCAGCGTCAGCGAAAACACCCAGACCACGCCGCCGAGGAAGTCGAAGGCGAAGTAGCGCGGATACGTCATGCGCGCCACGCCGGCGACGAAGGGGGCGAAGGTCCGCACCAGCGGGATGAAGCGCGCCAGCGTCATGGTCAGGCCGCCCCAGCGCTCGTAGAACTCGTGGGCCTTGTCGTAGGCGGCGCGGTTGAAGAAGCGCGGCGCGCCCTCGCCCCAATGCAGTATGCGCTTGCCCACCCAGCGGCCGATCCAGTAGTTGGTGTTGTCGCCGAGCACCGCCGCCGCCAGCAGCACGGCGATCAGCGTCGCGACGTCCATGCCGCCGGTGGCGGCCAGCGCGCCGGCGACGAAAAGCAGCGAATCGCCCGGCAGGAAGGGCGTCACCACCAGCCCGGTCTCGCAGAAGATGATGGCGAAGAGCAGCGCGTAGATCCAGACGCCGTACTGGGCGACGAGCACAGCCAGATGCTTGTCGAGATGAAGGACGATATCGAGGAATTGGGCGAGGAGATCCATGCGGGGAACGCGCGATGAAAAGGCGCGTAGTTTACCCCGGCCGGTCGCAGGCGCTCACTTCTTTCGGGCCCGCAAAGGCGGCCCCGCTATAATCCGCCGGTGTCCCGCATCCACGCCCTCCCCGACCTCCTCGTCAGCCAGATCGCCGCCGGCGAGGTCGTCGAACGGCCGGCCTCGGTGCTGAAGGAACTCGTCGAGAACAGCCTCGATGCCGGCGCCACGCGCATTGACGTGCAGCTGGAGGAAGGCGGCGTCCGGCTGATCCGCGTCGCCGACGACGGCGGCGGCGTCGAGCGCGACGACCTGCCGCTGGCCCTGGCGCGCCATGCCACGAGCAAGATCGCGTCGCTCGCCGACCTCGAACGCGTCGCCAGTTACGGCTTCCGCGGCGAGGCGCTGGCCTCCATCACCGCCGTCGCGCGCATGACGGTCACCAGCCGCACCGCCGCCGCCGGCCATGCCTGGCGCATCGGCAACGCCGCCGGCGCCGTCGAACCGGCGGCACTGGCCGCCGGCACGGTGATCGAAGTCGCCGACCTCTACTACAATACGCCGGCGCGGCGCAAGTTCCTCAAGAGCGAGGCCACAGAATTCGCCCACTGCGACGAGGTACTGCGGCGCATGGCGCTGGCCCGCCCCGGCGTCGCGTTTTCGCTGCTGCACAACCGTGCCGTCAAGCGCCGCCTCGTGGCGACTGACTCCGAGCGCCGCCTGCGCGAGATTCTCGGCGCCGACTTCTTCGCCCACAGCCGCAACGTCGACGTCGGCGCCGGGCCGCTGCGCCTGACCGGCTGCGCCGCCCTGCCCGCCTATTCGCGCGCCGGCCGCGACGAGCAGTATTTCTTCGTCAATGGCCGCTTCGTGCGCGACAAGCTGCTGGCGCATGCGGCGCGCGCAGCCTATGCCGACGTGCTGCACGGCAGCCGCCACCCGGCCTACGCGCTGTTCCTCGAACTCGACCCGGCCGCGGTCGACGTCAACGTGCACCCGGCCAAGACCGAGGTGCGCTTCCGCGACGGCCGCGGCGTGCACCAGTTCGTCTTCCACGCGCTGACGCGCGCGCTGGCGGAGCCGCTGGCTGCGGTCAAGGCTGCGCCGGGCGCGGTGGCGCCCGGCTTCGCTTCAGGCGCGCCCGAAGGAAGTCCCCGTGGGACGACCGAAGGAAGTTCCCAGGGCATGACCGAAGCAAGGCCCTATGGGACGGGCAGCCCGCAGCGGATGCAGCAGGCCGCCTTCGGCCTGCGCGAGCCCTCCGCCACGGCCTATCTCGATTTCGCGCGCCAGGCCTTCGCCGGGGACGCTGCGCCGCCGCTGCCGCAGAACACCCTGACGCCGCCGCTGGGCCACGCCCTGGCGCAACTGCACGGCGTCTATATCCTGGCGCAGAACGACGCCGGCCTCGTGCTCGTCGACATGCACGCCGCCCACGAACGTATCCTCTACGAACGCCTCAAGACCGCGCTCGACGCCGGTCCGCCGCCGGTGCAGCCCTTGCTGGTGCCGGCCTTGATCGCGGCCGACGCGCACGAGATCGCCACCGCCGAGGAGAACGCGCAGGCGCTGCACGATCTCGGCTTCGAACTGGCGCCGGCCGGCCCGCAAGAGCTGGCGATCCGCGCCGTGCCCGCCCTGCTGGCCGGCGGCGACGTGCCGGCCCTGATACGGGCGCTGCTCGCCGAACTCGCCGAGCATCCCGCCAGCCAGGTCGTCGATGCCCGCCGCAACGAAATCCTCGCGACGATGGCCTGCCACGGCGCCGTGCGCGCCCGCCGCGCGCTGACGCTGCCCGAGATGAACGCGTTGCTGCGCGACATGGAAGCCACGGCACGCGCCGACCAGTGCAACCACGGCCGCCCGACCTGGGTACAGTTGAGCATGGGGGAGCTCGACAAGCTCTTCATGCGCGGCAAGTGACACTCCCGCCGGCCATCCTCGTCATGGGCCCCACCGCCAGCGGCAAGACCGCGCTGGCGCTCGAACTCGCCACGCGCTTCCCGGTCGAGATCGTCAGCGTCGATTCCGCCCAGGTGTTCCGCGACATGGACATCGGCACGGCGAAGCCCGACCGCGAGACGCTCGCGCGCTTTCCGCATCACTTGATCGACCTGGTCTCGCCCGAGGAACGCTACTCCGCCGCGCGCTTCCGCGACGATGCGCTACGCGTGATGAACGAGATCGCGGCGCGCGGCCATGTGCCGCTGCTGGTCGGCGGCACCATGCTCTACTTCAAGGCCTTGCGGCATGGGCTCGCCGACCTGCCGCAGGCCGACGCGGCCCTGCGCGCCGCCATCGACGCCGAGGCGCGCGCGCGCGGCTGGCCGGCCCTGCACGCCGAGCTGGCGCAGACCGATCCAGAAACCGCCGCCCGGGTCGCCCCCACCGATGCCCAGCGCATACAGCGCGCGCTCGAAGTCGTGCGGCTGACAGGCGAACCGCTGGCCGCCATCTTCGCCCGGCAAGTGCCGGACGCGCCGCCGTTCCGGTTCCTGGCGCTGGCCCTGATGCCCGGCGACCGCACCGTGCTGCACGAGCGCATCGCCCGGCGTTTAGACGAAATGCTGGCCGCGGGCCTGGTGGCCGAGGTGGAAGGGCTGCGCGCCCGTTATCGGCTCGACATCGGCCTGCCGTCGATGCGCTGCGTCGGCTACCGCCAAGTGTGGGAGACGCTGGAAGGGGAACTCCCGCGCGCGCAACTGCGCGACCGCGCCATTTTCGCCACCCGCCAGTTCGCCAAACGCCAACTCACCTGGCTGAACAACTGGCTCAGGACCACTGACGAGATTAGCGCTTTCGATTGCCTGGACCCCGCTTCCCAAGCGAAAATCGCGCACATCGTCGAAAACCACCTTGCAGCGCTCCAGCCCCGGTCATGGCCCTGAACTACGAAGAAAACCTGGACTCCTTCGCCGTCACCTTTCGCCGCGAAATCGTCTTTTACCTGCGGCAGTTGATCAACGACAGCGAACGCGTCAACGTCATGTTCAACGAAGGCCGGGATACTTTGCTCACGGTGCTGATCGACGTAAACGAGGAAAACGACACCCTGATCTTCGACTGGGGCGGCAGCGAGAGCGCGAACCGGCGCCTGCTGATCAGCCCGCGCACGATCTTCGTCGCCAATCCGCAAGGGGTGCGCAATCAGTTCGTGACCACCCGCGTCTGGGAGACGTCGTACAGGAAACGGCCGGCCTTCGCCACGCATATCCCCGCGAAGTATGTGCGCTTGCAGCGGCGCGAATTCTTCCGCCTGATGCTGCCGATGACCCGGCGCTGCCCCTGCACGTTCACCAGCGCCGAAACGGGCAAGCCATGGGAG
>Ga0154359_1084_pt1 | contig 26834 bp, 21 predicted proteins | sample RifGroA2_FD_115887 | JGI IMG/M metagenome (GOLD analysis project Ga0154359, IMG submission 115887) | Rhodocyclales bacterium GWA2_65_20
AAGCGGGCAGCGTCGTGCAAGTGACGGCGGCATAGCGCGCACCGATCAGCGCCCCCAGCATCACCAAGCGGGCAGCGTCGTGCAAGTGACGGCGGCATAGCGCGCACCGATCAGCGCCCCCAGCATCACCGTCGCCACGAGCGCGGCCAACCCGCTTGTCAGCAGGGAATTGCGCGGCAACTGCGCGCGGGCCGGGCCGGTGGCGGGAACGATGCGCCATGACAGCGTCACCAGGCCGATCCCGCCGAGAATGTTGATGAAGGACACGAAGGCGCGATGCGGATCGGAACTCCAGATGCCGACGGCGGCCAAGAACAGCATCAGCACCAGCAGCGCCGTGGCGCGCCGCCCCGCCGGTTGCAGCGGCTGCGGTTGCAGGCTTTGCCAGGCGAGGACGAAGGCCAGCAGCAGCGCGGTCGAGGCGCCCAGCCGGTGGAGGATGCGCGCCATGCCGGTATGGACGTTCGCCTTGTCCGCGAGTATCTGGCCGTAGCAGGCGGGCCAGTCGGCACAGCCGAGACCGGCGGCGGTAAGGCGCACGTAGGCGCTGATGGAAACGACGGCGAGCGAGAGGGCGAAAAGAATCAGCGCCAGCCGTCTGACCCGGCCCAGGCGCAATGCCGCTTCCTTTTCGGCGTCCATCGCCGCTAGCGATGCAGCGCGGACTTGACCCGCAGTTCGTGGTTCAGCCAGAGCAGGATGCCGAACACCACCATGGAACCGCCCTGGTGGGCCGCGCCCCAGGCCACCGGCACCGCCAGCAGCAGCGTGGTAATGCCCAGCGCAATCTGGACGGCCAGCGCCAGAAGCAGCAGCGTCGCCACCCCGCGCGCACGGCCGGAAACGGGTGCGGAGCGCAACTGCCACCAGAACCAGGGCACCAGGAAGGCCAGCAGCCATGCGCCGAGGCGATGGTCGAACTGCACCGTGGCCATGTTGTTGAAGAAGTTCGCGTACCACGGATCGAGGACGAAGATTTCCGGCGGCACCAGATCGCCGTTCATCAGCGGGAAGGTGTTGTAGGCCTTGCCGGCGCGGATGCCTGCGACGAAACCGCCGGTCACGATCATGTAAAAGACCAGCAGCGCCAGCCAAAAGCCGACACGCCGCAGTTTGGCGACGGCCGCATCGGCAGCCACCCGGGTGCGTTCGGCGAGAAGACCGAGCGCCACCCAGACCATCGAGATGAAGATCAGGAAGGCGATCGACAGATGGGCGGTGAGGCGGTACTGGCTGACGCGCGGATCGTCGACGAGGCCGCTTTTCACCATGTACCAGCCCATGGCGCCTTGCAGGCCGCCGAGCACGAATATGCCGACCAGTTTGGGCACCAGCGGCCGGTCGAGCTTGCGCCGCGCCAGGAACCAGAGGAAGGGAAACAGGAACACCATGCCGATGGTGCGGCCCAGCACGCGGTGGAAGTACTCCCACCAGAATATGCCCTTGAATTCGTCGAGCGCCATCCGGTGATTGACCTTCTGGTACTCGGGCGTCTGCTTGTACTTGTCGAAAGTCGCTTCCCACTCGCTCTGGTTGAGCGGCGGAATCGTGCCGACGATGGGCTGCCACTCGACGATGGAGAGTCCCGAATGGGTCAGGCGCGTAACGCCGCCGACGACCAGCGTCGCAAACACCATGGCGGCGCATATGAACAGCCAAACGGCAACTTGACGGCGGGCGACAAAATCCATAAGAGAAAATCCAATCAGGTATTCAGGGAGATTATCGTATAACTTTTTGCCGTTTGATTATATGCGACACCATGTCGCAGCACGGCAAATAAGTGCTTGCTGATGTTGCCAATTCTTATCCCAGATCAATTTCAAGACCCTTGACCGAAGGTACCTTCCCATGCGCTGAATACCGGCAGTTTGTCTTACGAATTTTTCCGCGCTTTTGGGCGCAACCGCAGACGGAGGATCGAGCATGGTCGACACACAAAACAATGAAATACCGCTCATGCAGCGGATACTGGATAACCATTTCCTGCTTCTTTTCCTGGGTGTCGCCTCCCCCACGGTCATCTATATCCTTTGGGGAATCATGAACATCATCGCCATCCCGGTCGCCAAGTAACAGGCCCGGTCAAAAAAGGGAGATAACGAATGAGCGCAATACTGCCGCCCGCAGACCGCCTGTGGTGGAAGCAACCGATCGACAAGATCGAATGGACGTGGATCATGCTGGCCTTCACCTGGGGCATGATCATGTTCGTCATGATGATTTACTGGCACATCAACGGCAAACAGAACCTCTCGACCGAGACCTACAAGTCGACGCGCGAGATGTTTACCGCCAAGGCCGACAAGTTCATCGCCGAAAACACCATCCGCACCGAAACCGAGCAGAACATCCCGGTCGTCAAGGTCGCTCCTGGCGGCGATGCCTACCTGACCGCGAGCCTGTGGCGCTGGTGGCCGATCCTCGAACTGGAGAAGGGCCAGACCTACAAGGTCCACCTCTACTCGATGGATTACAACCACGGTTTCTCGCTGCAACCGGTGAACATCAACATCCAGGTCGTTCCCGGCTACGAGCACGTCGTCAAGATGACGCCGACCAAGGCGGGAACCTATTCCATCGTCTGCAACGAGTACTGCGGCATCGGTCACCACACGATGCTCGGTCGAATCTACGTGAAATAAGGGGCGCATAGATGGCAACCACTTACCGCATTTGCCCGCGCACCGGGCTGCAATACGATACCGCCGCTGAAAAGCTGATGCGCTGGAACGCCGTCGCCGCCGTGCTGGCGCTGCTGGTCGGCGGCATCATGGCGATCGGCGTCGTTCTCACCCGTTGGCCTTCCGTCAAACTTCTGCCGGCCGACCAGTTCTACCTCGTGCTCACCGCCCACGGCGTCGACATGCTGCTGATCTGGATCATCTTCTTCGAGATGGCCGTGCTTTACTTCTGTTCATCGACGTTGCTGCGCTGCCGCCTGGCGACGCCCAAGATCGCATGGCTCGGCTTCATACTGATGACCATCGGCGCCGTCATGGGCAACTATGCCGTGCTGGCTGGCGAGTCGAGCGTGATGTTCACCTCCTACGTGCCGATGCAGGCCTCGCCGCTGTTCTACCTGGCGCTGATCCTGTTTGCCGTGGGCGCGCTGATCGGCTGCTTCGTCTTCCTCGGCACGCTCGTCGTCGCCAGGGCGGAGAAGACCTACGAGGGCTCGATCCCGCTGGTGACCTTCGGCGCTCTGACGGCCTGCATCATCGCGGTCTTCACGATCGCCTCCGGCGCCGTGATCCTGATCCCGACCCTGCTCTGGTCCGTCGGCATCATCCAGGAAATCGACCCGCTGATGTATCGCGTCATCTGGTGGGGCATGGGCCACAGCTCGCAGCAGATCAACGTTTCGGCTCACGTCTCGATCTGGTATGCGATCGCCGCCATCGCCTTCGGCGCCAAGCCGCTGTCGGAAAAGGTGTCGCGCTTCGCCTTCCTGCTCTACATCCTGTTCCTGCAGCTCGCCTCCGCCCACCACCTGCTGTCCGACCCGGGCCTGGGTTCCGAGTGGAAGGTCATGAACACGTCGTACTTCATGTACTTCGCGGTGATGGCCTCCATGATCCACGGCTTCACGGTTCCGGGCGCCATCGAGGCGGCACAGCGCAAGGCCGGCTACAACAACGGCCTGTTCGAGTGGCTGCGCAAGGCGCCGTGGGGCAACCCGGCGGTGTCCGGCATGTTCCTGTCGCTGTTCATCTTCGGCTTCCTCGGCGGCATCTCCGGCGTGGTGGTCGGTACCGAACAGCTCAACATGCTGATGCACAACACCATCTACATCCCGGGCCACTTCCACGCCACGGTCGTCGGCGGCACCACGCTGGCATTCATGGCGCTGACCTACTTCCTGGTCCCGACGCTGTTCAAGCGCGAGATGATCGCGCCGAAGCTCTGCGCCATCCAGCCCTACCTCTTCGGCATCAGCATGGCCGTCGTGTCGCTGGTGCTGATGGGTGCCGGCACGCTCGGCGTCTCCCGCCGCCACTGGGACATGGCCTTCTCGGGCGCTCCGTTCCAGTACGAGTGGCCGGGCGCCGCCTACCTGATGATGGGTATCGCCGGCATCTTCGGCATGCTCGCCATCGCCGGTGGCGCGCTGTTCATCCTGCTGGTGGTCTTCTCCCTGCTCTTCGGCAAGAAGCTCGACGAAGGCACGACCAGCGAGAAGCGCACGCCCTTCGCACCGAACACGGCTGCGGCGAGCGTCTCCACCACCGGCAGCGCCGAGCATGTGGCCGTGCCCGGCACGCTGACGCTGGCACTGCTGCTGCTGGTCTCGTTCGTGCTGTACTACTTCGTGAACTGGAAATACCTGTCCGAAGTCTGGGGCTTGAGCTAAGATACCGCCCACCCGGGACACAGGCAACCCGGCCGGAACATCGGCCGGGTTTTCCAAAGCCCCGGGCCTGCCTCAATCGGGCTTGCGATCCGCAGGCCCGATTCAAGCAGGTTCCGACGAACATAAAACATACGCGAGACGATGGAATCCACACTGCCTCACGAGCCTTCTGCCTGGTCAATCCGCAACATCCTCGGCGTCTTCAAGGTGCGCATCGGCGTCGTCATCACCTTCACGGCGCTGACGGGCCTGGCCGTATCCTCGGGCCAGGATCTCAGCGGCGCCCAGTTCGCAGCCCTCTGCTTTGCTGTACTGGTTTCCTCGGCTTGCGCCGGCGCCTTCAACCAGTACTACGAGTACGACATCGACCCGCTGATGAGCCGCACGAACAAGCGCGCCTTCGCCACCGGCAAGTTCCAGCGCAGCCCGATGTGGCTGGTCGTCATCGGCGCACTTTTGATCGCATCCGTCGCCGCGGCGTGGCTCGCCCTGAACGCCTGGACGGCGCTCTACGTCTTCCTCGGCGCCTTCTTCTACGCCATCGTCTATACGGTGTGGCTCAAACGCCGCACCTGGCTCAACATCGTCATCGGCGGGCTCGCCGGTAGCTGGGCGGTGCTCGCCGGCGCCGCCGCCGTCGGCGCCCAGGCGGACGCCGTACCGCTGGCGCTGGCCTTCGTGCTGTTCCTGTGGACGCCGCCCCACTTCTGGAGTCTGGCGGTGGCCTTCCGCGACGATTACCAGGCGGCCGGCGTACCCATGCTGCCGGTCGTCGTCGGCGACGCGCGTGCCGCCAAGACCATCTTCGCCAGCACGCTGATGCTGGTCGCCGCCTCGTTCCTGCCGGCCTACTACGGCCTCGGCAACGTCTACGCCGCCGGCGCCGCCCTCGGTGGCTCCTACTTCATTCTCAAGGCCTGGCAGTTGTCGCAAAATCCGACGCGGCAGACCGCGATGGCCTGCTTCCACGCTTCCCTCTTCCAACTGACCCTGCTGCTGATCGCCGCGATCATAGACGCACGGTTCTGAGGTGGTCTTCCTAGTCCTCCTGGCGGCGGGCATTTTTGCCGCCCCCGCCTGGGCTGATGTCCGACCTGGCGACGCGCCGAAACTGACTTCGCGGCCGCTCAATCCCTCCTCGACCCAAAACATCACCACCCTCGATGAAAAAGCCGCGCTGGAGAAATCCCAGGCGGCGATAGGCAATGTCGTCAGCGACTATGCCTTGCTCAACCGCCAGGGCCAACCCGTGCGGCTCGCCGATTTCCGCGGCAAGCCGCTGCTGGTCAACTTCATGTACACCGGCTGTTTCCAGGTCTGCCCGACGACGACCAAGAACCTGCAAAGGGCTGTCGAAGGTCTGGTGAACCGGGTCGGCGCCGACCGCTTCAACATCGTCAGCATCGGCTTCAACCAGCCCTTCGACGCGCCGATGACGATGAAGTCCTTCGCCCTGCAACAGGGCGTGCATCTGCCGAACTGGGATTTCCTCAGCCCCGCCCAGGCGCTGGTGCCGGAACTGACGCGCGACTTCGGCTTCAGCTACGTCCAGACCTCGGCCGGCTTCGATCACCTGAACCAGGTGACCATCGTCGACGCCCAGGGGCGCATCGTGCGCCAGGTGTATGGCGAGGTGTTCACCGCCGACATGCTCGCCGAGCCGCTGAAGACGCTGCTCGGCGGCGATACCCTGCCCCCGCAGACCGTCACCCTCGCCGAGATCGTCGACCGCATCCGCATCCTCTGTTCCGTCTACGACCCCACCACCGGAAAATACCGCGTCGGCTACGGTGTTATTTTCGAGATCGCCGGCGCGATCACCTTCGTCCTCTGGCTCGCCATTTTCTACTGGCGCGAACGCCGCTACCGCAAGCCAAAAAAGGCTCCCGACGCTTGATTGCCGTCAAGTCGTAAAAAATCTGGGTGCATATAATCGAACGCTAATAGTTCAAAAAACAAACGGCACCCAGGAACCCCAACGTGAGCCCGCACGCAGCCCTTCGCGACGGTACGCGGGCCGTATTCGGACGCATCGAGAATGCCTTCGATGTCCCCTTCGGCCCGGCGGACAACCCCTTGCGCCATCTCGGCGCGATGGGTTTCTATTTCTTCTGGATCATCGCGATCAGCGGGCTCTACCTCTACACGGTGCTCGACACCAGCATCGACGGCGTCTACCACTCGATCCAGCACTTCACGCACGAACAGTGGTTCCTCGGCGGCATCGTGCGCAGCCTGCACCGCTATGCCTCCGACGGCTTCGTCATCGTCATGTTCCTGCACCTCGTGCGCGAATGGGCGTTCGACCGCTACGCCGGCTTCCGCTGGTATTCCTGGATCACCGGCGTACCGTTGATCTGGCTCGTGTACATGAGCGGCATCGGCGGCTACTGGATCGTCTGGGACCGCCTGGCGCAGTTCTCCGCCATCGCCTCAACGGAACTGCTCGACTGGCTGCCGATCTTCAGCGACCCGGCGGCGCGCAACTTCCTCACGCCGGACGCGATGACCGACCGCTTCTTCACGCTGCTCATTTTCATCCACATCGGCGTTCCGCTCTTTCTCGTGTTCATGCTCTGGGTGCATGTGCAGCGCATCAGCAGCATCGACCACCTGCCGGCGCGCAGGCTCGCGCTCGGCACGCTCGCCACCCTGCTGCTCCTGGGGATCATCAATCCCGCACTCTCCGATGCCCAGGCCAACCTGGCCCTGGTGCCGGAGTCGGTGCGCATCGACTGGTTCATCCTGTTCATTCACCCGCTCACCTACGCCACCTCGCCGGCCGTGGTCTGGTCGCTGGCCTTCGGCGTCACCCTGCTGCTGTTCGTCCTGCCGCTGCTGCCGCATCGGAAGCAGGCGCCGATCGCGGTCGTCGACGCCCCCAACTGCAACGGCTGCCGGCGCTGCCTCGCCGATTGCCCCTATGCCGCCGTGACCATGGCCCCCCATCCGGACAAGCCCGGCCACGAGATCGCCGTCGTCAATACCGACAACTGCGCGAGTTGCGGCATCTGCGTCGGCGCCTGCCCCTCATCGACGCCCTTCCGCAGCGCCGAGGAACTCGTCACCGGCATCGACATGCCGCAGCAGCCCATCGGCGCGCTGCGGCACGAACTCGAACGACGGCTCGCCACGCTTACGGGCCGCACCAAAATCGTCGTCTTCGGCTGCGCCGAGGGCGCCGACATCGCAGCCTTGCAGGGGTCCGACACCGCGGCCTTCACCCTCATCTGCACCGGCATGCTGCCGCCCTCCTTCGTCGAATATGCGCTGCGCGGCGGCGCCGACGGCGTGCTCGTCACCGGCTGCTGCGAAGGCGGCTGTCACTATCGCCTCGGCGATACATGGACAACCGAACGCCTCGCCCATCGGCGCGAACCGCACTTGCGCGACCAAGTGCCGCACGAACGCGTGCGCCAGGCCTGGGCCGATCCCCAGGATGCCCAAGCCCTGGTCCGCGCGCTGCAAGAATTCAGGAACGATATCGAAACTGCCGCGGGCGGCGAAAACCGCCTCAAGCCTTACCACCGGAGGACCGCTCAACATGTCCATTAAACCCGCCGCCATCGTCGGCCAGGTGATTCTCTACGGCGCCTTCGCCGCCTTCATCGGCTATTTCGCCACCAACCCGCGCTACCAGCACATCGGCCCCGACCGCGCGCTGCTGAAGCTGTCGTTCGCCCATTTCGGCGACCGCGACTGCCGCAAGCGCACGGCCGAGGAGCTCGAAAAAATGCCGCGCAACATGCGCAACCCGCTCGACTGCCCGCGCGAACGCTCGGACATCCTGCTGCATGTCGACCTCGACGGCGCACCGCTCTACCACGGCACGCTCCATCCCACCGGCATCGCCAAGGACGGCATCTCCACCATCTACCGCCGCTTCGAGCTGCCGGCCGGCAAACACCAGCTATCGGTCAAGATGAGCGACAACGTCCGCGTCGAGGGCTTCAAGTTCGTCAAGGAAGCCGAGGTCGAACTCAAGCCGGCGCAGGTGCTCGTCGTCGACTTCAACCCGGACAAGGGTGGTCTCTTCTTCCAGTAACGCCCTCATCACGTCACAGCGACCGCCAGGAAACGAACATGCTCAAGCTACTCCAACAAATCTTCCGCTGGTTCTTCATGCACGCGGAGAACACGTTCAACCGCGCCTTCGGCGACAAGTTGAACCCCTTCTATCACCTCGGCACCATCTCCTTCTGGCAGTTCTGGCTGCTGGCCGTCAGCGGGCTCTACCTCTACATCTTCGCCGAAACCGGGCTGCACGACGCCTACAACTCGGTCGAAGCCATCACCCACAAGCAGTGGTGGGCCGGCGGCATCCTGCGCAGCATCCACCGCTACGCCACCGACGGCATGATCCTGACCATGCTGCTGCACATGCTGCGGCACTTCGCCTACGACCGCTACCGCGGCTTCCGCTGGTTCTCGTGGGCCACCGGCGTGGCGCTGATCTGGATGGTCTATATCGCCGGCATCAACGGCTTCATGCTGGTGTGGGACCAGCTCGCCCAGTTCATCGTCGTCGCCGTCGCCGAATGGTTCGACGTGCTGCCGCTGTTCAACGGCACGCTGATCCGCAACTTCCTCTACGAAAGCAGCGTCAACAGCCGCCTGTTCACACTGCTCGCTTTCATCCACATCGGCGCCCCGCTGATCGTCGTCTTCGTCATGTGGGTCCACGTCCAACGCGTGCCCAAGGCCCACATCAACCCGCCCAAGTCCGTCGCCGTCGCCGTGACGCTGATGTTCCTCGCGCTCGCGCTCGTCAAGCCGGTGCTCAGCCAGGGCGGCGAGGCCAACCTCGCGCTGGTGCCGCACGATATCGCGTTCGACTGGTTTGAGCTGCCGGTGCTGGCGCTGATTTATATCTGGGATCCGCTCAATGTCTGGTATTTCGTCATCGGCCTGTCGACGCTGCTGTTCCTCGCGCCCTGGCTGCCGCCCCTGCGGCGCGGCAGCGCCAAGACCGAAATCCCGGTGACCTTCCAGCCGGACAACAAGGTCATCACCGCGCGCTTCGGCGAAACCCTGCTCGACGCCGGTCTGCGCCAGAACATTCCGCTGCCCTACGAATGCCGCAACGGCGGCTGCGGCGTCTGCAAATGCACGGTCGTCGGCGGCAAGGTCGATCCGGGCGTGTATCAGGCGAATGCGCTCTCCGCCGAAGAACGTGCGCAAGGCAAGGTGCTGCTGTGCTGCGCCACGGCGCTCGACGACGCGGAGATCGAATACACCTTCGATTCCAGCCGCCAGGTCGTCATGGAATACTACGGCCGTGTCGCCGCCATGGACAAGCTCGGCTACGATGTCATGCGCGTGCGCATCGCCCTGCCCCACGGCCGCAAAGTCGACTTCAAGGCCGGCCAGTACATCAACGTCATGCTCGCCGACGGCCAGCGCCGCGCCTTCTCCTTCGCCACGCCGCCGCACGAAAACGACTTCATCGAACTGCACGTCCGCCTCGTCGAAGGCGGCCGTTTCACCACGCACGTCTTCGAACAGATGAAGGTCGGCGACGCCATCCGCTTCGAAGCCCCGCTCGGCGACTTCGTGCTGCGCGAGTCCGACCGTCCCATCGTCTTCGTCGCCGGCGCCACCGGCTTCGCCCCGGTCAAGAGCATGGTCGAGGATGCCTTCGATCGCGGCCTCAAGCGTCCCATCTATCTCTACTGGGGCGTGCGCCAGTTGCGGGATCTCTACATGCCCGACCTGCCCGCGCAGTGGGCGCGCGAGCACGACAACTTCAAGTTCGTTCCCGTGCTGTCCGACGCCGCTCCCGAAGACCACTGGAGCGGCCGTACCGGCCTGGTACACGAGGCCATCCTGCAGGACTTCCCCAGCCTCAAGGGCTACGAACTCTATGCCTGCGGCTCGGTAAAAATGGTCGAAGCGGTCTTCCCGCACTTCAAGGCCCAGGGCGCCGAAGACGGCATGTGCTTCTCCGATGCCTTCGCCATTTCGGCCAGGTCGCTGGCCTTGCAGATGCCGGCGCGGTGAGCCGCTAGCGAGGCGAAACCAGCCCTTCGAGCAGCCCGACCAGCGCATCCTCATGCACCCGCCCGAGCACGGCGGCGCGCAGCTTGCCTTCGCGGTCGATGACGACGGTGTAGGGCATGGCCAGCGGCTCGTTGCCGAGCGCGCGCGCAGTCTCGGCGAAGGGCTGGTCGGCGACCAGCAGGGGATATGAGACGGGGGTTGCACGCGCGAAGTCGCGCACCTTGGCGGCTTCGTCGATGGCAATACCGACGAACTGCACGCCGCGTGCGGCGTAGCGGCTATGGAGTTTGGAAAACCCGGGCATTTCGTCGCGGCAGGGCGGACACCAGGTCGCCCAGTAATTGACGACGAGGATGCGTCCGCGCCACTGCGACAGCGACTGCGCCCCGCCCTCGCTATCCGGCAGGGTGGCCTGCAACAGCGCCTGCACCGCAGCGGCAGGCACCGCGGGAGGGGGCGGCAGTTCGCGCACGCTGCCGCTGCGTAGCGCAAGCCACGCCAGCAACAGGCTCGCGGCAAACAGCACCGCCGCTAACGCGAGCAGCGCGCGCTTCACGCGCCCCGGCGCGGCCACATCGACTTGAGACACACCACCACGAACAGCAGGCCGCCGATGATGGCGATGAGCCCGCCCAGGCCCATCATGCCCATGCCGATCTTCTGCGGCAGCGTCGTCAGCATCTGTTCGGCGCCGGCCACCTTGCGCTGCACGCCGTAGCCGCCCGACCACGCCAGCCCGAGTACGTGCATGAGCTGACCGCCGCCGTAGATATAGGGCTGCAGCCGCGCCATGCGTCCTTCGACGGCGCGGAAGCCCAGTTGCGGCAGCAGCGCGTAGGCCAGCCCCATGAAGGCCAGCGTCACGCCGACGATGGCGCCGTGATAGTGCGCGGGAATCACCACATTCACGCCGCGGATCATGTAGCCGAGCACGCCGCCGGCGGCGAACAGCACGAATGACGCGACGAAAGCCGACTTCGCCGGATGCGCCACGCCGCGCAACTGCCACAACCCCGCCAGCGCGACGAGGATCAGCGGCCCCATGTACGGATGGCCCCATTCCATGAGTTTGGCGAAGTAGGCCATGTGCAGCGGCGAATCGGCCGGCCAGCCGAGATAGATGACGGGCACGGCCAGCAGCGGCAGCGCCGCGACGATGAAGAGCACAGACAGCACGCGCGGCGTCGCTACCGGTTTGGCGCCCAGATGCTCTGCGATCCACAGCCAGGCCACCGCCATCAACAGCGCGTGCTGGTATTGCAGCACATGGCCACCGCCCCAGAACACCATTTCGAAATACGTCTGGCCGTCGCCTGCCGGCACCGTAAACCACGACCAGAGGAAGGCGATGAAGGCGAAGGCGCCGGCGACAGCGCCGATGAAAACGCCCAGCCGCAGCGGGTCGGCGAAGGGCCGCGCCGGCCAGGTGGTCAGCAGGGCGCGCAGCACGGCGAGGCCGAAGCCGGCGGCGCACAACCACAGACTGGCGTAGAAGACCGGCTGCTGCAGCACCGGGATGTAATTATTGAGCAGCGGCTGCGCATCGGGAAAGAAGGGCGAGACGGTCATCAGCACCGTGCCGGCAACCGCCAGCCAGACAGCGATGCGTCCGGCCAGGCCGCCGCCGGACCTGCCTGCCGCGCTCCACAGCACGGTGGCGAAGGCCATGAACCAGACGGCGACCGAGAGATCGACATGCACGATCAGCGCCGAGCGGAAGAAGTCCTTGAGCGGAAACACGTCCTGGATGCCCGGCGTGCGCGAGAACACCAGCAGGATGGCAAGCAGGCCGGAGCCGATCAGGGCGATCAGGCCGAGCCAGAGCCAGGCACGGGCGAGTTGACGGGGAGTGCCGGAGGGGATTGCTATCATGGTCGTTCCCTGTGCCGGGTGTGGCGAAAGGTCGCAAGTATAAGGGCTGCGCGGATGATAGACTAGCCGCGCCGTCAAGGTTTCGGCGGCCCCACTCCGCTAGAATCGCGATCTACCAGACCACCCCGGGTTCCGCCCGTCGCCATGAAATTATCTTCCGTCCTGCTGCTCGCCTTCGCCATGTTGCTGGCATCGTGCGCGGAACCGGCCAAATTCAATGCCACCGACATCTCCGGCGTCGACTGGGGCAAGGACTTCGCCCTCGCCGACGGCAGCGGCCAACTGCGCCATATCGCCGATTTCAAAGGCAAGGCGGTAGTGTTGTTCTTCGGCTACACGCAATGCCCGGATGTCTGCCCGACCACGCTCTCCGCCATGCGCGACGCCTTGAAGCTGATGGGACCGGACGCCGCGCGCGTGCAGGTGCTGTTCGCCACGCTCGATCCGACGCGCGACACGCCGCAACTGCTGGCGCAATACGTGCCCTGGTTCGACCCCAGCTTCGTCGGCCTGTGGGGCGACGAGCAGACCATCGCCGCCGTGGCGAAGGACTTCAAGGTTTTCTACGCCAAGCAACCCGGCAAGGAACCCGGCAGCTACAGCATCGACCACTCCGCCGCCAGCTACGCCTTCGACCCGCAGGGCCAGTTGCGCCTCACCATCCGCCACGGCGAAGCACCCGAGCGCATCGCCGCCGACCTGAAACTACTGCTTGCAGGAAAGTAGCCATGAAAATACTCGCCATCGCATTCCTTGGCCTGGCGCTTGCCGCCGGGCTCGCCCGCGCCGAACTCAACATCGACATCAACACGCCGCCGGTCGTCATCCAAAAACACAGAATGGTGGAACGTACCCAGTACCTGGTTCGTTTTTACGATGCCGGCAGCATCGGCCTGGCAAAGAGCGGCGATATCGCCATGCGCGACGCCACTGGCCTCACGCCGCAGCTGCGGCGCGCCGCCGAATTGCTGGTCGAAGCCGAAACCACGGACCGCAAGGCGCTGGTCCACGCCATCGCCCACAGCAACGGCAAGCCCGAAGCCCAGCCGGAAGTCCGCGCCGCCATGATTAAGCGTTGGCGCGAAAACTGGAAGTCCGGCTGGTACATCCAGGATGACATGGGCAACTGGGCGAAGAAACCCTGAGCCTGCGCTTAGGAAATCAGGAAACCATCCAACGGCGTGGGGCCGCTTCTCTCCGTGTCCCTGGGGTGAGATTTTTTGGGTTCAGTTGCGCATCTATGCATTTGACCTGACCGCAGTGCGGTCATTGCGTTTCTTGCCGGCACGCGCAAAATCGATCGTTGCCGGCACGCCATCCGCGCGGGCGTCGAACCCCGCAATCCAGCCGGCCAATTCATCCGTCGGCATGGGCCGGGCGATGCCGTAGCCTTGCGCGACATCGCAGCCATTTATTCCGAGCCAGGACAGGTCGGCGGGCGTTTCCGCGCCTTCGGCAACGACCGTCAGTCCCAGCGCGTGGCTGAGCATGATCGTGGACCGGACGATGGCGGCGTTCTTGGGCGAATCGGCGACCGCGGTGACGAAAGTCTGGTCGATTTTGAGCTCGTTGACCGGCAATGTTTTCAGGTAGGCGAGAGACGCCTGGCCCGCGCCGTAATCGTCGATCGAAAGCTTGAGGCCGAGCGCCGACAGTTCGCTCAGGTGCGCCAGTGCCAGCTCCGGGTCGTCCATCAGCGCACTCTCGGTAATTTCCAGGCACAGCTTGCCGGCCGGCAGTTTGTGCTGTTCCAGCAGCCCGCCGATATGAGCCACCAGCCCGGGGTTGATGAGATCGAGCGCAGAAAGATTGACGGACGGGACGATAGCCAAGCCTTCGCGGTGCCAGCGTGCGGTCTGGTCGATGGCGCACTCCAGCAGCCACGGCGTAATCTCGCAGATGAATCCGGTCTGTTCCGCAAACGGGATGAAACGCAGCGGCGGAATCAGTCCCCGCGTCGGATGCTGCCAACGCAACAGCGCTTCGGCCCCGGTGATTTTCCCGCTGGCCAGATCCAGCTTGGGCTGGTAATAAATCACGAACTCCTGGCGCGCCATCGCCTCGCGCATTTCGCCGATCAGGGACAACTGTTCATGTGCCGGCCCGCTGCCGGTATCGACGGCGAAGGCAAAACCGCTATGGCGCCGCTTGGCCGCGACCATCGCCAGTTCGGCGCGCCGCAGCAGCGTGGTGACATCCCGGCCGTCCTGCGGATACAGGGCGATGCCGAGGCTGCCGCCGACGTCCAGGCGCTGACCGTCCAGCGTGATCGGGTCGCGCAGCTTGGCGAGTATGGATTCGGCGAAGGCGGTCACGGCAGCCTTGTTCGCGCCGTCGAGCAGGAAGGCGAATTCGTCGCCCCACAGGCGCGCGACCCGGTTGGGGCGGGGAATGATCTGCTTGAGGCGCAGGCCGATTTCGCTCAGCAGGCGGTCCCCGACAGGATGGCCGAGGGCGTTGTTGATCAGGGCAAAGCGGTCGATATCCAATACCGCGACGGCGCCCGAGCTCCCGGCCGGCACCTGGCTGAATATTTCCAGGAAACGGGTCCGGTTGGGCAGGCCGGTCAGGGTGTCTATGTAGGCGAGCCGGAGAATCTTCTCTTCGCGGCTGGCGATCCTTTCGCGCATATGATCGAAACTCACCGCGAGCCGGCCGATTTCGTCGGCGGGCAGGCTCGGCACGGGCTGGGTGTAATCCCCGGCCTCGATGCGGCGTGCCGCCGCCGACAGGTCATTGACCGGCCTGACGATCCGGCGCGCCAGCATGATGCTGCCGAAGGCGAAGACGACGATGCCGCCGAGGACGACGGTCAGCAAGGTTTCCTGCAGCGAATGGAATGGCGCCTGCGCCTGCTCCACCGAGCCTTGCAGCACCACCGCGATGTCTTGGTCGAGGGGCATTTGCACCGACTGATAATGTTCCGCGCCGAGCGACAAGACTTGGACGGCATCGCCCGTCAGGCCCATCAGCGCTTCCGGCAGAGCCACGCGCCGGGAATCGTCGAACGACGATGCCAGCAGGTCCGCCTGCGGTCCGTGACGGCGCACGACGCTCACCGCCAACCCCGTCGTTGTCGCAAGCTCGCGCGCCCAGCGGTCGTCGACCTGGAATCCCATGGCCACCCAAGCGATGAGCTTCGGCGCCAGAATGGGAACGAGGACGATCTGGTAAAGCCGGCCGTCCGCCATCTGCTTGAATCCTGTGCCTTTGCCCGCCGCTTCCGCGGCCGCAACCAGGTCCGGAAACGGGAATGAGCCCGGCGGCGCCGCTTCCCGTTGCGTATCGGCGATCAGCAGCCCGGCGGGGCTGATCACCATCATTACCTGGGCGCTTATTCTCAAGCCGTGGTTGCGGATGACGGAGCGCATCGTCGGCTGGTCCTGCGTGGCGATCGCCTCGCGGAAGGCGAAATCCGCGGCCAGCACCGTCGCCGCGGTTTCCAGCTGGCGCTGGCTCTGCTCCATCAGGCGCTTGAACACATGGGTGCCGGCCGCCAGTTCCCGCTTCATCTCGCCGGCGACGATACGTTCGTTGCTGCGGGTCACCAGGGTCAACAGCAGCGCCATGACGAGCGCCAGCAAGCCGACAAAAACAACCACGATGCGGTGCTGGAGTGATTTGAGGATCATGGCTAATAGCGATCCGATTCGAGCGGCGGTTTCTGCTTGACGACGCGGGGCGCGACCTCCAGCGCCAAAGCCAGTTTGACCGGCGCGGCCCCGATCTCGACTTCGCGCTGGGGTGGCGGGGCTTTCTGGCGCGGATGCCACAAGCGCAGCCGATAGCGCCCGGCAGGCACATTGGCGATGACGGCCGTGCCGTTGCTGCCGGTCTTGGCGAAATACGGCGAACTCACGACCAGCACATAGGCTTCCATCCAGTCATGGATATTGCAGCCCAGCGCCACCTCGCCGGGTTTGTCGAAAATCACCGGCTGCATCGGCTTTCCGGCGTAGAGCTTGATTTCGAAGAACTTGGCGGCGGAAAAGGAATAGACATGATGCTTGACCGCATCGCGATTGGGAAAGTCGACCGCCGTCCCCGTCTGCACGATCGTCAGGTACGGCATGAATTCGCGATCCCGCTGCTCGACAGCCGCCGTCGCGGGCGGGCGATGGGGGCCGGTGGCGGCAACCGGTTCGACGACCACGGCGGCGTCCTCCACCGGACTGCCGGCCGGCGTCGTGACCGCGGCCTCCAGGGTTCCGGCGCGGGCATAGCCGCAGAACAACAGGGGCAGCGCCAGCCAGGCTGCCCCGGCGCGGATCATGGGGAAACCTGCATCGCCGGCGTGATCTGCCAGATTTCGGTGGTGAGGCCGTTGTCCCGATACGTCAGGATGTGCCAGACCTTGACCGCGGGCACGCCGCCGTACTCGGCCTTGGCCTCGACCGAGGTTCCCTTCGGGTGCGCATAGCCCTCCACATGGCCGAATTTCGCCGGCCGCGGTTTGCCGCCGTTGGCGGCGATGAATTTCTGCCATACGGCCTTGATCGCCGCCCTGCCGTGATAGCGCCCGTCGAGCGGGCCGCCGACCCAATCCATGTAGGCGTCCTCCGGGTAATCGCGCATCAGTGCGTCCAGATCGCCGGCCGCAACGGCATCGAGGTGGGCCTTGGCCTTGGCTTCGTCGAGCGGGCCGGCAAGGGCGGACTGCATGCAGAGCAATGACAGCATGAAAGCTGCAACCCATTGCATCCTTCCGATTCGGTTCATGTCGTTCTCCGTCTTGTCTTCAAGGACATGGCGACCGCAAGATTTGGCGCCGGCCGCCTGACAATGCCACATGCATGATCGGTGCGTCGTCTCGATTGGGATCGGGGGTGCGTCGGGGCCTTGAGGCTCCTGTGTTGTTGCATGAATTATGTCGACGCGAACCCGCGCCCGAAATACTCGTATTCGGGAATTCTTGCTACCGGATTACCGGTAATCGCCTGCGCCGCGGAGCGGCAGAGCCCTCAACTGCCGTTGGTCGCGCTGGTCGTAATGCCGTTGCGGATGGCGTACTTGGTGAGTTCGGCGACGTTGTGCAGGTCCAGCTTGCGCATGATGTTGCGGCGATGGACTTCGACCGTCGAGAAGGCCACATGCAAGCGCTCGGCAATTTCCGCCGAGGTGTTGCCTTCGGCGACCAGTTGCAGCACCTGGCGCTCGCGCGGGCCGATGCGCGGGGTCGCCGACTTGCCGTCGCTGCCGTCGATCAAGGCGCCGGTCAGGGTCGATGCGATTTCCGGGCACAAATAAGTCCGGTTGAGCCGCACCGATCGAATCGCCCGCAGCAACTCGTCGCCGGTCTCGGCTTTGGTCACGTAGCCCGACGCGCCGGCCTTCAACAAATCCAGGACGAAGTCGCGGTCGGTGAAGGCGGAAAGCCCGATCACCTTGATGGCCGGATTGATGGCCAGCAGGCGCCGCGTGGCTTCGATGCCGTTCATCTGCGGCATGCCGATGTCCATGCAGACGACATCGACCCCCGTCTTGGCGGCAATCTTCAGCAATTCCTCGCCGTCGCCGGCCTCCCCCACCACATGGATGCTCGCTTCCTTCTCGAGCATGGTGCGCAACGCATGCCGGAACATCTGGTGGTCGTCTGCTAAGAGTACGCGAGTTTTCATGGCTGCATCATATCCCTGTGGCGATAGGTGTTCGTCGATTTCAATCTTATCATTGCTTTACATCAGTTCAACAGCTTGTCCTGGTTTTCCAGCTCCACCCTGATTTCGGTTCCCTCCAAAGGATGCGACGCAACGACGAATTTCCCGCCGACGAACTCGGCTCTTTCCTTCATGGTGATCAGGCCGAGTCCGGACATATTGGCGGATTGCGCCAGCGCGTCGGGGTCGAAGCCGAAACCGTCGTCCTTGATGGTCAGGGTTAAATGCGAGCCGGAACTGGCAAATTCAATATCGATCTTCTTCGCGCAGGCATGCTTGGCGCAGTTCGTCAGCGCCTCCTGCACGATGCGGAACAACGCGGATTCCGTATTCGTGCCGAGCCGGACGCCGTCCTGCGGCGACTTGACGCGCACGACGACGGCGGTGCGTTTCATGAACCGCTCTGCATACCCTTCCAGCGCCGGGATCAGGCCGGCGTAGTCGAGCACGGTCGGACGCAGTTCGGCGCAGATCTCCCGGATGCCCGCGGTGGTGTCGTCCACCAGCGCCTGCGCATCCGCCAGGCAGGTGTCCGCCTCGGCCAGCACCTGCACCGGCAGCGCCCCGGCCAGCGTTTTCAACGTGATCTTGATCGCGGCCAGGTTCGGGCTGGCCCGGTCGTGCAACTCTCCCGCGAGCCGCCGCCGTTCGTCTTCCTGCACCGCGACCAGGCGATGGGACAATTCCCCGATACGTCGTGCCTGACGCCGCTGCTCATGCTCCAGCTTTCTGTGCTCGGTGATGTCCCAGGACACGCCCAGCACGCCGACGACTTGCCCGTGGTCGTTCCTGACCGGCGCCCGGATGGTATGGACGAACCGTTCCCGCCCGTCCGCCATGCAATCTTCCTGAAAGTCCGCGGCCTCGCCCGAGGCCATGACGCGCCGGCTGTCGTTCTCGTATTTCTCGGCCAGCGCCGCGGGATAGAAGTCGAAATCGGTCTTGCCGACCATTTGCTCCGGGGTGGTGCCAAGGCGCCGCGCATAATGCGCATTGCATGAAACGAAGGCCAGGTTGGCGTCCTTGACGAAGACGTTCTGCGGCATGCTCTCCACCAGCGTCCTGAACTTCTCCTCGCTTTGGCGCAACTCCTGCTCGGCCTGACGGCGTTGCTCGTCGCGGTCGAACTGGCCGATGGCGAAAGAAATGTTCTCCGCCATCCCCGTGAGCAGGCTCACCGACTCTTCGTCGAAGAAGTCCTTCTCCGGCCCGTAAACCGTCAGCGTGCCATAGGGCTTGCCGCCGCGCTGCATGGGCAGGGCGATCAGCGAGGCCAGGGAGTAAGCCGCGGCGCGCGCGCGCCACGGCGCAATGGCCGGGTCGGCGGAGAAATCGTTGCAAATGTATGGGCGCTGCTCGCGGTAGGCGATGGCGCTGGGCCCCCGCCCCTCCGGGACGTCGGCACGGGTGCCGATCACGATGCCGTCGACATAGCCGGCGGCGGGGCCGGCGACGGCAACGGGGCGGATGCGCTGCGTGGCGGGATCGGCCAGGCCGACCCAGGCGAGCCAGAAGCAGCCATGCTCGACGCAAGCCTGGCAGACAGCCTCATAGACCTCCTGCGGCGAACGGCTGTGAATGAGCGCCCGATTGGTTTCCGAGATGGCGGCTTTCAACTGGGAAAGTCTTTGGATGCGGGCGACGGCAGCCATGCGCGCGGTGATGTCCTGGGTCTGGGACAGGACATACAAGGGGCTGCCGTCGGCGCCCCTGACCAGGGTGCGATTGATGGACAGGTAAAGAATGCGTCCGTCCTTGCTGACGGCCCTTTTTTCCACGGCCTTGCAGCCGTTGCCGCAGGCATCGAGCGCCGCCAGCCAGTCCGCTTCCTGGTCCACATCGACGGGATAAGTGATGTCCCTGAAATTCATGGCGGTCAGTTCGTCCCGGCTATACCCGGTGAGGCGGCAGGTCGCCGGGTTGACGGCGAGAAAGCGCCCGTCCAGGCCCAGCATCGCCATGCCGATGGGCGCGTGGTCGAAGGCCTGGCGGAAGCGTTCTTCGCTTGCCTGCAACGCCTGTTCCATGCGCTTGCGCTCGGTAATGTCGCGAATGACCCCCTGGAAGTAGCATTGGCCGTCGATCTCGATCATGCTGGCGCTTATTTCCACCGGGAAAACATGGCCGTCCTTGTGCAGGTTCTCGGTCTCATAGACCAGGCACTCGCGCGCCATCAAGCGCTTAACTTTCATCTGCACGTCTTCGCGCAGATGCGGCGCCCGCAGCGCGCCGACATTCATGCCGATCAGTTCTTCGCGCGTGTAGCCGTAGGTGATCGCGGCGCGGTCGTTGGCCTCGACGATGGCGCCATTCAAATCGGTCAGCACCAGAGTGTCGTTCGCATAACGGGACAGGAAGTCGAGGCGCTTGAGCAGCAATTCCCGTTCGAAATGCTGGCGATAGCGGACTTCGGCATGGCGGCTGTGTTCGAATATCCACCACGCCGCCAGCAACAGCAGGATGACGGCAGCCACGGCGGCGCCGAGGGCCGCCGTATTCAGCAAGGCATAGGCTTCGGCCGCATCGATCTTGGCGATCATGAGCCAGTTCGTGCCCGCCACGGGCAGCGCGTAGCCGAGCGACGGCACATCCCGGTAATCGATCCCGGCCAGCGGCCCCAGTTGCCCTCGCGCCGCCTGCGTCGCAAGACGTTGCGGATTCGCCAGGGGCAGGCGCAGGCGCAGCGCGGCGGCAGTGCTATGGCGCGGAGTGTTGAGGAAAACCAGTTCCTGCCCCTCGGTCCTGAATATCAGGGTTTCGGCGGAAGGGCTCGATCCCGGCCACAGGGTCAACAGCGGGAACAGGTAGTCGGCCGGGCTGGCCTGGATGGCGACCACGGCCAGCGCCTGCGCCTTCCCCGCCTGGCTGATCGGGAAATAGAAGTCGATGTCCATGTCCGCCGGGTCCGCAGCGGCGGAACGCAGGTGCAGGTCGCCGAAGACGGGCTTCATCCCCCTGGCGGCAGCAGCGGCATGCGTCCGCTCCGGCGCGGCATCGGCCCGGCCGCTGCCGCTCAACAGCAGCGCGCCATCCGCCGCCGCGCGTATGCCGACATCCCGATAGTGCCAGACCGCAGACATGCGGCGCAGATGATCGAGCAAGCGTTCGCGGCCGCGGTCATCTCTCAGGCCGCCCTTCAGCCAGTTCTCCAGGTCGGCGGCGAACGCGGGCGTTTGCGTGGCAAACCAGGTGTCTTTATGGCGCTCGTCCAGCCAGTGTTCGATTTCGGTCACTTTGAGCTTGGCGATGGCTTCGAGGTTGTCATGGGTCGCTTGCGTCACCGCACGCTTGGCGGAGAGATAGAGAAGCGATCCGGTGCCGGCAATAATCAGCGCGAATAGCGCCAACGCCAGCAACGGCATGTGCCAGAGCGGGACTCCTGCGGCAACCTTGCCGTCGGCACGCAACTCAGGATGCCTGTCGAGTAGGAATGCCCCCCACCGCTGCGCCAGCGCAGCGGCTTGCCTACCGCGATTCATACAGAAAGCCTCCCGTGGCCGATTACCTCGATTGGGGGATTTAACACTATGGCGCGACACACGGGAAATACCCGTTTACGGGTAATTTGCCGCAAGCGGCGAAGCGGCGCCGAGGCGGCGGCACGACTACCCGCAATCGGGTAGTGCAAATAGTCGAATCCATGTATTCCCATCGCATGAACAGCCCGTTAGATTCCGTTTACAGCAGAGCACAGACCCTGCGCGCCGCCGTCGCCCCGCACCGCGGAGAAACTGAAGCAACGCAGAACCCCGGATTTCCGCCTATGCCCGAACCCGACGTCCATGACCGGTTGAACACTACGCTGCCGCAACGCAACCCCGACCTTGCCCCGGATGAATCCCCGGCGACCGACCGGGTGCGGGCGGAAGAGCTGTTGCACCTGTGGCCCAAGGTATTCGAGGCCAGCCGCGAGGGCATCGTGATCACCGACCGGCACGAGCGCATCCTGTCGGTCAACCCCGCCGTGACCGAGATTACCGGCTATACGCCGGATGAAGTCGTCGGCCGCACGCCGCGGCTGTTTTCCTCCGGCCGCCACGACCACGAGTTCTACCGCGTCATGTGGGCTGTGCTCGCAACCGATGGCTATTGGGAAGGTGAAATCTGGGACCGGCGCAAGAACGGGGAAATCTATCCGAAATGGCTGGCGATCAGCGCCGTCTACAATCAGCAAAACCAGGTCACGCATTACATCGCCTCGTTCACCGACATCAGCGAGCGCAAGGCCAACGAGGAGCGCATCCGCCATATCGCCTATCACGACCCGCTGACGGGGCTGCCGAACCGCCTGCTCCTGCGCGACCGCTTCGAACAGGAGCTCGCCCATGCCCGGCGCATCGATTCCCGCGTCGAGCTGCTGTTTCTCGATCTCGACCATTTCAAGAACATCAACGATACGCTGGGCCACGCGGTCGGCGACAAACTGTTGTGCGCGGCCAGCGCGCGCCTGAAAAGCTGCCTGCGCGAAACCGACATCATCAGCCGGCAGGGCGGCGACGAGTTCGTCATCGTCCTGTCGGGCCGGGGCGTCGACGACAATATCCGGCTCATCGCACGCAAGCTGCTAGACCGGCTCAATGAGCCATTCGAGATCGACGGCCATACCCTGAGCATGTCGTCGAGCATCGGCATCAGCATCTTCCCCGACGACGGCGACGACTTCGAGACCCTGCTGCAGAAGGCCGACACCGCCCTGTACCAGGCCAAGGGGGGCGGCCGCGGCACTTATCGCTATTTCGACCAGCACATGAACACGGCGGCGCAGAAGCGCATGACGCTGGAGAACTGCCTGCGCGGCGCCCTGGCGCGCGCCGAGCTGCATCTCCATTACCAACCGCAAGTGGACCTCGCCAGCGGCGACATCGTCGGCATGGAGGCCTTGTTGCGCTGGCACAGCCCGAAGCTGGGAGCGGTGGCGCCGGCCGACTTCATGCCGGCCCTCGCGGACAACGGCATGATCGTGGCGATCGGCGAGTGGGTCTTGCACGAGGCCTGCCGCCAGGCCCGCGCCTGGCACGGCGCCGGCTGGCCCGGGCTGAAGGTCGCGGTCAATCTCTCGGCCGTGCAGTTTCGGCACGGCAACTTGGCCGCGGCCCTGGCGCGCGCGCTGGCCGCCACCGCCGTCGATGCCGATTGCATCGAACTGGAACTCACCGAAGCCATCCTGACCCACGACGCGGCCGGCGCCCTGGCAACGGTACAGCACCTGAAGGAATGCGGCGTGCAGTTGTCGATCGACGATTTCGGCACCGGCCGCTCCAGTCTTGCCGACCTGAAGAGGTTCGCGGTGGATCGCATCAAGATCGATCGCTCCTTCGTGCGCGGCCTGCCCGACAACGGCGCCGACGCGGCGATCGTGCGCGCCATGATTCAAATGGCTCACAGCCTCGCGCTCGGCGTCGCCGCCGAGGGCGTGGAGACCGAGGCGCAGGCGTCATTCCTGCGGCAGGCGGGCTGCGACCTGGCGCAGGGCTACCTGTTCGGCCGGCCCCAGGCCGATCTCCTGGCGACGGCCCGGCTCCGGGGGCGGGGCGACTGAAATGGCGGACGCATAACATGGAACATTCCGGATTCCCCTCCCTGGCGCAGCGCATCGCCGATAAAGGCCGGCACTTGTCGCTGCACCAGCGCTTCCTGATCGCGCCGCTGCTCGGCCTGATCATGCTCGGCGTGCTGCTGGCGGCCTTCATCTACGAGTCGCAGCGCCAGAATGCGCTGCTCACCGACATCGCCGAACACCACCTGAAGGCATTCGGCCGCTATACCGAAGTGTTCATCGACCTGTCGGCGCGGCACGTCGCCCTCTACGAACTGCTGACCGCTACCGCGGATTTCGACACGGCAGACCGCCACGCCAGGGCGCAGGAACACCTGCACGCGATCAACGCGGCGATCGCCGAAATCGAGGCGGCCTTGGGCAGCGCCGACGGCGAGCGCAAAGCCGCTTCCCCGCCACAGCAGGACGACCTCGCCAGCCTCACGGCGGCGTACCGCCGCACCGTGACCGGCGCGGTGGAGACGAAGGCGGCCCATCTCGCCCTGGCACCTGCGCAGATCGCCCTCGCCAACGCGCGCTTCGCCGCCATGAACCGGACCTTGTCCCGGCTGCTGAACCAGCGGCGCCAAGAGCTGTCGTCCGAGGTCGGCGCCGGCGTCGAGCGCAACTCGAAGATGGGCGTGCTCTTCTCGGCGATCGGGATTTCCGGTGCGGTGCTGCTGCTGTTCTTTTCCTTCGCCCTGTCGCGCATCCTGTCGCGCGCGCTCAGAGCCCAGATCGAAGTCCTGGCCGAGCTCGGAGATGCGGCCGGTACCGACCGGCGGCGCGACGGCGGCGACGAAATCCAGCGTATCGGCCGCGCCATCGAGGTGTTCAAGCATACGCAACGAAAATTGCACGAGAGCGAGCAGCGCTTCCGCTTCCTCTTCGAACACAACAACGTCGTCATGCTCCTGGTCGATCCCGATAGCGGCGTCATCGAGAATGCCAATACGGCGGCGGCGGAATTCTACGGCTATGCGCGCCAGGATCTGTGCGCCATGAAAATGCATGAGATCAATCCGCTGCCGCCCGATGAGGTCGCGGCGGAAAGGGAAAATGCGCTGCGCGAGCGGCGCAATTATTCCGTCTTTCCGCACCTCCTCGCCGACGGCCGCCTCCGCATCGTCGAGGTGCACGCCACGCCGATCGAGGTCGCCGGCAGGTTTCTCCTGTTTTCGATCGTGCACGACATCACCGAACGCAAGATGGCGGAAGAGGAGCTGCGGCTGCTGAACCAGGATCTGGAACGGCGCATCGCGGAGCGCACCCTGGCGCTGTGGAACGAGAAATCGCTGCTGCGCAGCCTCGTCGACGCCATTCCCGACGTCATAACCGTCAAGGACGTGCAGGGCCGCTACCTGGCCTGCAACGCTGCCTTCGCCCGCTCCATCGCCGGCGTCAACGAGAACGCCGTGCTGGGCAAGCGCGCCCGCGACCTGATTCCCGCCGCCGAGGCCGCTGATTTCGAGAAACTGGAGTTGTCGGTCATGGCATCGGGATTCGCCCACAAGGAGGAGCGCTGGCTGCGCTTCGCGGATGACCGTTCGGTGCTGCTCGAACTGATCCAGGCCCCGCTCTACGACTACGACAATATGATCATCGGCACGATCGGCATCGGCCACGACATCACCGTGCGCAACCAGCGCGAGGAAAAGCTGCGCGAGGCGCGGCAGGCCGCCGATGCCGCCAACCTCGCCAAGTCCTCGTTCCTGGCGGCGATTTCGCATGAGATTCGCACGCCGCTGCACGGCATCGTCGGCATGATCGAGCTGCTCGGCGAGACGGCGCGCAGCGGCAAGCAGCGCCGCATGCTGGAAACGGCGCGCGGCTCGGCTTTCACCCTGCTGCGCATCATCGACGACATCCTGGATTTTTCCAAAATCGAGGCGGGCAAGCTGACGATGGAACGCGTTCCGGTAGCGATCCGCGAGATCGTCGAGCGGGTCGCCGACACGCTGGCGCCGATCGCGCTGAAAGCGGGCGTCAGGCTGATGCTGCTCTGCGACCCGGCGCTGCCGCCAGCGCTGCTCGGCGATCAGGTCAGGCTCAGCCAGATCCTGTTCAACCTGGCGAACAACGCGATCAAGTTCTCGCACGGCGAGAACGCCGCGCCCGGCGACGTCATGCTGCGCGTCGAGCGCCGGGCGGCGGACGGCGCGGCGCCGCAGTTACGCATATCCGTCCGCGATAACGGCATCGGCATGGCGCCGGAACTGGTCGCGCGCCTCTTCCGGCCTTTTACCCAGGCCGACAACTCGACCACGCGGCGCTACGGCGGCACCGGGCTGGGCCTGACCATCTGCAAGCGGCTGGTCGATCAAATGGGCGGCGAGATCCGCGTCGAAAGCGCGCCCGGCGCCGGCTCCCTGTTCACCGTCGATCTGCCGCTGGCGGAGGCGGCGCCGGGCGCCGCGACCGCCGAAGCGCCGCCGGACATCAAAGGGCTGCGGGTATTGGCCGTCGTCGCCGCGCCGCAGACGCGGGAGGCGGTGGCGGCCTACCTGGAAGCGGCGGGAGTCGAAACCCGTTTTTGCGCCGACCTGGATGCACTCGAAACGACGGCCTGCGACGGCCACCATTTCGATCTGTTGCTGCTGGGGCGGGACGAGAACATCGAACGGGATTTGCCGCGCCTGTTCGAGCGGCATCCCGAGTGGGCGCGCGTGAAAAGAATACTGCTGCGGCCCAGCCTCGATTCCGGCATGCAGGCCGACGGGCCCGATGCCCTGGCGATACGCTGCTGCCCGCTCCTGCCCAGCGTTCTGCTGCACGCGGTGGCGCGCTCGGCGGGGCGCCACGGCGACGCGCTTGAGGAACTGCGCGAGGGCGCGGGCCGAGCACGCGCGCCACTCCCCTCCGCGGCGCAGGCGGAGGCCGACGGCCGGCTGGTGCTGGTGGCGGAGGACAACGAGGTCAGCCGCGATGTCATCCGCCAGCAGCTCAATCTGTTCGGCTATGCCGTGGAGACCGCCGCCGACGGCGGCGCCGCCCTGGATCTATGGCGGCAGAAAAGTTTCGCCCTGCTCCTCACCGACTGCCACATGCCCGAAATGGACGGCTTTCAGCTCACCCAGGCCATACGCCACGAAGAAGCCCACAGCGGCGGGCACTTGCCGATCGTCGCCATAACCGCCAACGCCATGCGCGGCGAAGCGAAGCGCTGCATCGACGCCGGCATGGACGATTTTTTATCGAAGCCGTTCGAGCTGAAGGATCTCGAGCGGCGCCTGGCGCGCTGGCTGCCGCACAGCGACGGTGCGCCCACGGCAACCGGCAAAGTCGGCCCACGGATGGCGCCGCAAGGCGACGCGCCGATCGACCTGAAGGTGCTGACGAAGCTGGTCGGCGACGACCCCGGCATTCAGGCGCGGCTGCTCGACACGTTCCTGACGACTTCGGAAACGCTGCTGGC
>Ga0154359_1178_pt3 | contig 25647 bp, 24 predicted proteins | sample RifGroA2_FD_115887 | JGI IMG/M metagenome (GOLD analysis project Ga0154359, IMG submission 115887) | Rhodocyclales bacterium GWA2_65_20
CGGTGGCCACTCGCCGCTCTTGGCGCGCGCAGACAGCGGGCGCATCGGGGCTTTGATTTCTCGTTCCACACTTCCGATTGCACCCGTTTCCGTTCGCGGCGCACCGGCCGTTTGTCGCTTGTCGACGACATTGGCAATCCGCCCGAATCCAGATCACCATGCAGACCGATCCTCACGGAGATCATGGAGGCGACATTGAATACCATTCACACAGAAACCCGGTCAGACCGGGTACCCCCCTGGAGCGCCGACGAGGCTATTGCGCCTTATTACGCCATGGGCGGCGGCGTCCTGCGCACAACCCACGACGCGGAACTGGTACGCCTGACGCGGCAATATGCGGCCTTCGCCGGGACGACGCGCAATGCTCTCAGCCTTATTTCCGGCCTGCGCGCCGGCAACACGATCACGCTCCACGCCGCGGACGAGGACGCCTCTTTCACGCCGCCGACCGCGCCGATGGGCTGGGGCCGGGTCCAGCGCATCCTCAACCTCGCCCGCGCGGGACTCGCGTCTCTGGGTATCGGCGCGCCCCTTCCCCTGCAGATGGCCGCTGCGCTGATGGGCGGCACGATCGCCGTCGGCGACGCCCTGGTGCGGCTGCCCGGCGTATTGCGCATGTACAGCGCCGGCGCCGACTGGACGGATATTGCCCACGCCTTTGCGCTGGCCGCGTCGCCGACGGGCCAGCTTCATCGCCGGGCGGGAACGCGGGCCGCAGTTCCCTGACCGGCAGCCGGCGAGAGAACCGATGGCTTAATTGGAACCCTTGGCGGTCCGTATCAACTCCGCCAGCCGCTTCTTCTGGCTGTCGTCGAGTTTGTCGATGTTCTTCTTCCAGCCGTGGGTCGTGTAAGTCTTCCTGACGTATTGCCATCCCATCGGGCCGTAGGCCTCGACATCCGCCTTCAGTTTGGGGACTGACTCGATGACGGACCTGAATTGCGTCCACGGCAGGCGCTGCAAGTCCTTCTCCATCTGACTGCTGTTCGTCCCGCCGTTCCGTGCCGGCGGCGCAGTGCGGGTATCGTCCGGCGGCCGCATGTCGGCAGCGCACACGGATAAGGCCCAGAGGCAGGCAACAAGGGCGTGAATAAGTCTCGGCATCGCAGCATCTCCTTATGCCGCCTATTGTCGCCCGTTCTGCTCTTGCGCGGGCGCCCGATCAGCGGCGCGGCGAAGACGGAAGCGCCCGCCGCGCGTATCGCGAGTTATCTGCGGGTGAGAAAGATGCCTGCGATGAGCCCGGCCGCCGCCGTCGCGCCGAGGATCTTCCAAGGGTTTTCCTTGACGTACTCATCAGCGGCGTCTGCGGCATCCCGGGCCTTTTTTGCGGCCGCGAGTCGCGCCTCCGCGAGTCTGGATCGGGTTTCTCCCAGCTTTGCGTCGACCTTCGTGCGCGCCGCGGCGTATTCATCGGCGGTGGAACTGACGACTTCCTTCAACAAACCGTCGGCATCGGCGACTACGCTCTTGAGATCTCTCACGAGCGCTTGTTTCTTGCCTTCGATCGCCCCATAGCGTGCGTTCAATCCAGTGTTCATCATGCCTCCTCGTACGAGCTGTACCTTTCCCCCTTTTTTGCAGGCTATGCCTGGTCGAACCAGCAGTCTGTGCGTCACCGTACACATGGTGCCGGGCAAGCGCTGCCCGAAACCGGTTTGCCGCGACGACCGGCGGTCGCGCCGGGCGGATGCGCCAACCGGACTACGTCCGCGCCGCGCGCCATCGCCGGCCCTTGCTGTGTCGCGACTAGGCTGAGATTGCCGCCTCGCGCGGTTGGTTCGATGACGGAACAGGTGGGTCCGATGAAAATGGTTGGCTTGCACCGCGGAGTTTCGCTGCTGGGGCTGATGATCGCCGTCATCGCTCTTGGCCGCGTGCTGGTGTTGCCCGTCGGCGGATCGGCGCTGCTGTTGTCCGGTTGCGCCAACCAGAAAATCAAGCAGGCCAACCAGAAAATCAAGCAGGACACCAAGCAGAGCAACCAGACGGTCCAGACGGTCGCGATCGATCTCAAGTCCGAAGACCTGCGCACCGCGGGACTCGCCTTCATCACGCCGTCGTCGGTAACCGGCCAGGAAGAGGACAAGCAGGCTCTGGCGCTCGCCTTCACCGAAGTGCTGCGCAGCACCCGGCCCGACCTGCGCGTGATGTCCCTGCCGGAAACGCTTAGCGCGGTGAATCGCGCATCGATTACGGCGGACTACAAGCGGATGTTCGACGACTATCGGACCACCGGCATCTTCGAGCGCGAGATACTGCAGAAGGTGGCCAAGGTGACCGGCATGCGTTACTTGGCGCAACTGAAGCTGAGCGGCTTCCGGCAGGAATCGAAGGGACGCTGGGGGTTCCTCGGCATCCGCATGCTGGAGACCAAGAGCAGCACCATCCGACTGTATTTGCAGATATGGGACAGCCAGGACGGATCGATCGCATGGGAAGGTTCCCAGGAGTCGAGTTCTTCCCACGAGTCGCTGGCCGAGGAATACGTCTCGCTGAGGCGGGTTATCGAGGAATCGGCGAACGGCCTCGTGGCACGCCTGCCCTGAGACCGGCAAAAAATGGAGATCGTCGCCGCCTGCCGGATCTGTGGCCAGCTGCAGCGGGTGGGTGAGTTGCCGCCCGGCGCGGCGAGTGCTTGCTGTCGCTGTGGCGCGGGTCTCCATGCGGGAGCATCGCGCGGCAGTCTCCGCGCCACGGCAGCCTTGTCGCTTGCCGCACTGATTCTCTATGTGCCGGCCAACATCCTGCCGATCCTCGTGATGGACATGCACGGCGCCCATTCCGAAAGCACCATCTGGGATGGCTGCACCCGCCTTTTCCAGGATGAACAGTGGCTGGTCGCCGCGATAGTTTTCCTGGCCAGCATCCTGATCCCGTTGCTGAAATTGATAGGACTTTTCTACCTGGTGACGACGGCCGGGCGCCGGTCTACGCTGCGGCAACTGGAACGGGCGCGGATTTTCCGGCTCATCTCGGCGGTCGGCACCTGGGCGATGCTCGACGTGTTTCTGATGGCGATTCTGGTGGCGCTGGTCAAGCTGGATCAACTCGCCACCATCCGGCCCGGTCCCGCACTGCCTGCATTTGCTGCGGTGGTGACATTGACCATCCTGGCATCGGCCCGCTTCGATCCGGCGCTGATCTGGCCCGCTCGGAAATGATGCGGGCGCGGGGGACGGGCGCATGAACGATGCCGAAGCGGGCGACAATTCCCGACCGGAAGCCGTCGAACTTCCCCGGGCCGAAGTGCGTCGCTGGAAGTGGCGCTTCCCTGTGGTCTGGCTGCTTCCCGTGGCCGCCGCCGTGGTGGCCGGCTACCTGATGTACGACAGCGTGCGCGACTTCGGGCCGCTGGTCACCATCCGCTTCAACGAAGTGAACGGGCTCAAGAGCAAGCAGACGCTGGTCAAGTATCGCGGCGTACCCATCGGCGAAGTGGTTGCGATCGACCTCGATGCGGATTTGCGACAGGCGCTGGTCAAGGTGCGCCTGCATCGATCGGCCGCAGCCGTTGCCCGGAAGGAGTCCGTCTTCTGGATCGTCCGCCCGGAAGTCGGCCTGAACAACATCAGCGGACTGGGGACCGTCATCACGGGCGCTGAAATCGGTGTCCAGCCGGGCGGCGGCGCGCCCGCTGCGGAGTTTGTCGGACTGGACAATGCGCCGGTGATGCCGGAAGCGAAAGGCTTGTCCATCATCCTGCGCACCCGCCACCTGGGGGCATTGCGGGCCAACGCCCCCGTTTATTACCGCGGCATCGCCGTCGGGACGGTGCTGGATCCGCACCTCGGCACCAACGCCACTGCGGTCGACGTGCGCCTGCTCATCCTGCCGCGCTACGCGGCGCTGGTACGCGCCGGCTCCCGTTTCTGGAATGCTGGCGGCATCGACGTGAACCTGGGACTGTTCAAGGGCCTGGAAATAAACGTCGAGTCGCTCGGAGCGCTGATCGCGGGCGGCGTGGCCTTCGCCACCCCGCCCGCCGGCGCCGGCAAGTCAGGCGCCGGGCCGGTGGCCGAGGGCACGGTCTTTCAGCTTTTCGACAAACCGGAGAAGAAATGGCTGGGGTGGGCGCCGCAAATCGCGCTCCCGGCGGAGCCGGACGCTCCGGCAGCCGTGGCGGGGCGGGGAGCGCCCGATCCTGCGCCGTAACTGCATCCGCTTCGCCTGGGCCTCGCGCCAGATCGGCAGCGCACGGACTGCGGCCGCTTACTTCTTCCGCGCCGGCGGCAGATCCGTGCAACTGCCGTGCGCCACCTCCGCCGCCATGCCGATGGTCTCGCCGAAGGTCGGGTGCGGGTGGATGGTCTGGCCGATGTCTTGGCTGTCGGCGCCCATCTCGATGGCCAGGGCGATTTCTCCGATCATGTCGCCGGCATGGGGGCCGACGATGCTGCCGCCGACGCAGCGGTGCGTTGCCGCGTCGAACACCAGCTTGGTGAAGCCGTAGTCGGCGCCGTTGGCGACGGCGCGGCCGGAGGCGGCCCAGGGGAACTTGGCGGTCTCGACTTTGCGGCCGGCCTTTTTCGCCTCGTCCTCGCCCAGGCCGACCCAGGCGATTTCCGGATGCGTGTAGGCGACGCCGGGGATCACCGCGGCGTCGAAGTGGCTCTTCTGCCCGGCCGCCGCCTCTGCGGCGACGTGGGCCTCGTGCACCGCCTTGTGCGCCAGCATCGGCTGGCCGACGATGTCGCCGATGGCGTGGATGTGCGGCACGCTGGTGCGCAGTTGGCTGTCGACGGGGATGAAGCCGCGCTCGTTCACCGTGACGCCGGCCTTGTCGGCGGCGATCTTGTTGCCGTTGGGGCTGCGTCCGGCGGACTGGAGGATCATGTCGTAGCGCTGCGCCTCGGCCGGGGCGTCGTCGCCGGAGAACGAGACCCAGAGGCCGTCCGGCTTTGCTTCCGCGGCCACGGTCTTGGTCTTCAGCATGATTCTGTCGAAGCGCCGTGCGTTCTGTTTCTCCCAGACCCTGACGAGGTCGCGGTCCGGTCCCTGCATGAGCGTGTCGAGCATTTCGACGACCTCGACGCGGGCGCCGAGCGTCGAATAGACCGTCGCCATTTCCAGGCCGATGATGCCGCCGCCGATGACCAGCATGCGCTCGGGCACGGCGCGCAGTTCCAAGGCGCCGGTGGAGTCGACGATGCGCGGGTCTTGCGGGATGAAGGGCAGGTGCACCGCGGCGCTGCCGGCGGCGATGATGCACTTCCGGAACTTGATGACCTTCTTCGCGCCGGTCTTCTCTTGCGCGCCGCCCGTCGTCTCCTCGACCTCGACGTGGTGGGCGTCGAGGAAAGAGCCGTAGCCGCGCACCACCTCGACCTTGCGCGCCCTGGCCATGCCGGCGAGGCCGCCGGCCATCCTGGCGACGACCCCGGCCTTGTGGGCGCGCAGCCTGTCGAGGTCGATGGCGGGAGCGGCGAAGCCGATGCCGAGGTCGTTCATGTGCTGCGCTTCCTCCATGACGGCGGCGACGTGCAGCAGCGCCTTCGACGGTATGCATCCGACATTGAGGCAGACGCCGCCGAGCGTGGCGTAGCGCTCGACGAGCACGGTCTGCATGCCGAGGTCGGCGCTGCGGAAGGCGGCGGAATAGCCGCCGGGGCCGGCGCCGAGGACGAGCATTTCGCATTCGCTGTCGGCCTTGCCGGCATAGCCGCCGACGGCAACGGATGCCGGGGCCGGCGCGGGCGCATCGGCGGGGCGCGCGGCGGTCGCCGGCACCGCTGCCGCAGCGGCGGCCTTTTCGGCAGCGGGCGCAGGCTTGGGTGTTTCCGCCGCTGCGTCCGCTTCGAGCAGGAGGATGACGCTGCCCTCGGACACCTTGTCGCCGAGCCCGACCTTGAGTTCCTTGACCACGCCGGCGGCGGGGGAGGGCACGTCCATCGCCGCCTTGTCGGATTCGAGCGTGACGAGACTGTCCTCGGCCTTTACCGTATCGCCGGGCCGGACGTGAATCTCGATGACGGGGACATCGCTGAAGCCGCCGATGTCCGGCACCTTCACTTCGACTGCGCCGGCCATTATTTGACTCCCTTGGCGAGCTGGACTGTGTGGCAGACGATGGGGCCGGAGGATCCGGTATCGAATTCGATGCCGGCGGCCACGCCCGCCCGGGCGAGTTCCTCGGCGCTGTCGAGCTTGTCCCACAGGGCGTGCATGGCACCCAGCGCGAAGCGGTTGCCCGAGCCGATGGCCCAGAAGCGGTCGTAGTCGAACACCTCGCGCAGCGAGAAGACGCCGTAGGCGCCCGTCTCGTTGGCGATCAGGGCGACGATCTGCGACGACTCGTAGGGGTCTTCCTCGTCCTCCTTCGGGTTGAGAAAGGCATGCTCCTTGAGTACCGGGTGCAGGCGGCGGAAGGTTTCGTAGACGTCGGTGCGCGAGCCGAGCTTCACTTCTTCCAGCTTGGCGAAGGCGCTCTCCAGCACCAGGTGGTGGGCCGAGCTGCCGCAGATGCCGATGTGCGAGCCGTGCAGGTGCAACAGCTTGTCGTGGGCGCGCTTGTGGTGGCGCGGCAGGCGCACGTCGCCGAAGGTGGTGAGCGAATCGGCGGCGATGGCGACGATGCCGTTCTTCTTGGCCAGGGCGATGGTGGTCATAGCAGTGTCCTCCGGAAGTCGCCGAGCAGTTGGGCGAGATGGGCGTTGAAGCGCGTCGCCAGCGCGCCGTCGACGACGCGATGGTCGGCTGAGAGCGACAGCGGCAGCATCAGGCGCGGAACGAATTGCTTGCCGTCCCACACCGGCCTCAATTGCGACTTGCTGACGCCGAGGATGGCCACTTCGGGCGCATTGACGATGGGCGAGAAGTAGGTGCCGCCGAGGCCGCCGACGCTCGAGACGGTGAAGCTGGCGCCCTGCATCTCGGCCGGGCCGAGCTTGCCTTCGCGCGCCTTTTTCGACAACTCCGCGGTCTCGCGGGCGATGTCGAACGCGCCCTTTTGGTCGGCGTTTTTCAGCACCGGCACCATCAGGCCGTTGGGCGTGTCGGCGGCGAAGCCGATATGCCAGTAGTTCTTGTAGACGAGTTCGTCGCCGTCGAGCGAGCTGTTGAGCTCGGGATATTTCTTCAGCGCGGCGACCGCGGCCTTGATGACGAAGGCGAGCATGGTCAATTTGATGCCGGCCTTCTCGTTCTCCTTGTTCAACTGCACGCGGAAGGCTTCCAGTTCGGTGATGTCGGCGTCCTCGTGGTAGGTGACGGCCGGGATCATCACCCAGTTGCGCGCGAGATTGGGACCGGAGAGCTTCTTGATGCGCGACAGCGGCGCGCGCTCCACCGGGCCGAACTTGGCGAAGTCGACGACCGGCCAGGGCAGCAGGCTCAGTTGCCCTAATTGTCCGGTGCCGCCGTCGGCGGGGGCCGCCGTCGCGCCCGACATCACGCCCTTGACGAAGGACTGCACGTCTTCCTGCGTGATGCGGCCCTTGGGCCCCGTGCCTGCGACCTTGGCGACATCGACGCCCAGCTCGCGCGCGTAGCGGCGCACCGAGGGGCTGGCGTGGGCCTGGCCGCCGTCCATTTCGGCGACCATTTCGGCGGGCGAGGGCATGGGCATGGCGTGCGGCGCCGTGGTCGGCTCGGCTTCGGTGGGACGGAAGTCAGCTTCGGTGGGACGGTAGTCGGTTGCGGCGGAGACGGCAGGCGGCTGCGGTCCCGCAGCGGCCGTGGGCGAGGGCGGGATCGTGGCGGCCGTGAGCGGCGAAGCAGTGGCGGGTGCAGCGGCTGCGGGCTGAGGGGCGGCGGCGGGCTTGGCGGGAACCGCCGCCGCCGCGGGCTCGGGCGCTGCCGTTTGGGCGGCGCTGGCTTCCAGCAGCAGGACTACGCTGCCCTCGGCGACCTTGTCGCCGAGCTTGAGCCTGAGTTCCTTGACCACGCCGGCGGCGGGGGAGGGCACGTCCATCGTCGCCTTGTCGGATTCGAGCGTGACGAGGGAATCTTCGGCCTTGATCGTATCGCCGGGCTTGACATGGATTTCGATGACCGGCACGTCCTTGAAGTCGCCGATGTCGGGCACTTTCACTTCGGTGAGCGCACTCATGGCTTACACCTTCACGGGATTGGGCTTGTCGGGATCGAGGCCGTATTTCGCGATGGCCGCGGCGACTTTCTGTTGCTCGATCTGGCCTTCGTCGGCGAGCGCGCGCAATGCGGCCAGCGCGATCCAGCGCCTGTCCACCTCGAAGAAGTGGCGCAGCTTTTCGCGCGTGTCGGAACGGCCGAAGCCGTCCGTCCCCAGCACCGTGAGGCTGCGCGGGATATAGGGGCGCACTTGGTCGGCGAACAGGCGCACGTAGTCGCTGGCGGCCACGACCGGGCCGCGCGTGTCTTTGAGCAGGGCCGTGACGTGCGGCACGCGCTGTGGCGCCTGCGGATGCAGCAGGTTCCAGCGCGCGCAGTCCTGGCCGTCGCGCGCGAGTTCGGTGAAGCTCGGGCACGACCAGAGGTCGGCGTCGACGCCCCAGTCCTGCCGCAGCAGGTCGGCGGCTGCGATGGCCTCGCGGAAAATGACGCCCGAGCCGAGCAACTGCACGCGCGGGCCGTTGGAGGCCGCGCCCTTGCGGAACAAATACATGCCCTTGACGATGTCGTCATGAACGCCGTCGGGCATGGCCGGGTGCTCGTAGTTCTCGTTCATCACCGTCAGGTAATAGAAGACGTCCTGCTGCTCGGCGACCATGCGGCGCAGGCCGTCCTGGACGATGACGGCGACCTCGTAGGCGAAGCTCGGATCGTAGGAGACGCAGTTCGGCACGGCGGCGGCGAACACGTGCGAATGCCCGTCCTCGTGCTGCAGGCCCTCGCCGTTCAAGGTCGTGCGCCCGGCGGTGCCGCCGATGAGGAAGCCGCGCGAGCGCTGGTCGCCAGCGGCCCAGACCAGGTCCATGGTGCGCTGCATGCCGAACATCGAGTAGAAGATGTAGACGGGGATCATCTGCACGCCGTGGGTCGAATAGGCGGTGGCGGCCGCGATCCAGTCGGCCATGGCGCCGGCTTCGTTGATGCCTTCCTGCAGGATCTGGCCGTCCTTCGATTCCTTGTAGAACATCAACTGGTCGGCGTCCTGTGGTACGTACTTCTGGCCCTCCTGGTTCCAGATGCCGATCTGGCGGAACAGGCCTTCCATGCCGAAGGTGCGCGATTCGTCGACGACCATCGGCACCATGCGCCTGCCGAGGTTCTTGTCGCGCAGCAGCGTGTTGAGGATGCGCACGAAGGCCATCGTCGTCGAGAACTCGCGGCCTTCGCCACCGGCCTTCAACTGGGCGTCGAAGGCGGAGAGCGGCGGCACCGGCAGCGGTTCGACCCGGGTGCGGCGGCTCGGCAGGTAGCCGCCCAGCGACTGGCGCCGCTCGTGCAGGTAGGCGAGCTCGGGCGAGCCCGCGGCGAACGTCAGGTAGGGCAGATGTTCGAGTTCCTCGTCCTTGATCGGCAGCTTGAAGCGGTCGCGGAAGGCCTTGATCGAAGTCGTGCCCATCTTCTTCTGCTGGTGGGTGATGTTCTGCGCCTCGCCCGATTCCCCCATGCCGTAGCCCTTGATGGTCTTGGCGAGAATGACGGTGGGCTGGCCGCTGTGTTTCACGGCGGCGTCGTAGGCGGCATAGACCTTGTGCGGGTCGTGGCCGCCGCGGTTGAGGCGCCAGATGTCCTCGTCGCTCCAGTTGGCGACCATGGCCTTGAGTTCCGGCGTGTTGAAAAAGTGTTCACGCACGTAGGCGCCGTCCTTCGACTTGAAGGTCTGGTAGTCGCCGTCGACGCATTCCATCATGCGCGCGCGCAGCAGGCCGCGCTTGTCCTGGGCCAGCAGCGGATCCCAGTAGCCGCCCCAGATCAGCTTGACGACGTTCCAGCCGGCGCCGCGGAAATCGGCTTCGAGTTCCTGGATGATCTTGCCGTTGCCGCGCACCGGGCCGTCGAGGCGCTGCAGGTTGCAGTTGACGACGAAAATCAGGTTGTCGAGCTTCTCGCGCCCGGCCATGCCGATGGCGCCCATCGATTCCGGCTCGTCCATCTCACCGTCGCCCGCAAAGGCCCAGACCTTGCGGTCGCCGGCGTTGATCATGCCGCGGTCGTGCATGTACTTCATGAAGCGCGCCTGGTAGATCGCCTGCAGCGGGCCCAGGCCCATCGACACCGTCGGGAACTGCCAGAAGTCGGGCATCAGCCACGGGTGCGGGTAGGAGGAGAGGCCGCGGCCCGAGACCTCCTGGCGGAAGCCGTCCAGTTGTTCCTCGGTCAGGCGCCCGAGCATGAAGGCGCGCGCATAGACGCCGGGCGCCGAATGGCCCTGGATGAAAACGAGGTCGCCGCCGTGGCTCTCGGTCGGCGCACCCCCCGGGGGGGCTTCCTTCGGCGCCCGCCAGAAATGGTTGAAGCCGACGTCGAACAGCGTCGCCGCCGAGGCGTAGCTGGCGATATGGCCGCCGAGGTTGGAGTCGCCCTTGTTGGCGCGCAGCACCATCGCCAGGGCGTTCCAGCGCACATAGGCGCGGATCTTGTTCTCGATGACGTAGTCGCCGGGGGCGCGTACCTGCCGGTCGGCGGGAATCGTGTTGGTGTAATCGGTGTTGGCGTTGTAGGGCAGGTTGATGCCGGTGCGGCGGCCCAGTTCGATCAGGCGTTCGATCAGGAAATGGGCGCGCTCGGGGCCGACCTGCTTGATGACGCCGTCGAGGGCGTCGAGCCACTCGCGGGTTTCCTCGGGGTCGGCGTCGGGCGCAGCACCGGACAGCCCGTTGGGTGGGTTGGACATGTTCTGTCTCTCCTCCAATCTTCGGGCTGCCGGAGAACCTGAGGTCCGCGATGGTTTCGCGACGCCCGAGCGTTATTGAATGGCCCGCTGTTGGCGGACCGTTTTCACAAGCTTAGACCGGCGGGGTGGGCAGGTCGACCCGATTGTGATGTTTCGTATTGTAAAAAACAAAACCATAATGCGCAATATACGGCCCGGAAATCGCCGCAACTTGATCAGTGTCATGAACGGATACGTGCCGAGGAGTAGTCTTCGCGGCAAACGTGAAAGGAGGAACCCATGTTCCAGGTTCGCATTCATGGCCGCGGCGGACAGGGCGTCGTCACCGCCGCCGAGATGCTGTCCATCGCCGCCTTCGAGGAAGGGCGCCACGCCCAGGCCTTTCCGAGTTTCGGTTCCGAGCGCACCGGCGCGCCCGTGGTGGCGTTCTGCCGCATCGCCGACAAGGAAATACGGTTGCGCGAGCCGATCATGGAGCCCGACGCGCTGATCATCCAGGATCCGACGCTGCTGCACCAGGTCGATGTCTTCGCCGGACTCAAGCGCGACGGCTACGTGCTGATCAACACCAACAAGACCTTCGAGGAACTGGGCCTCTCCGACTTCCTCAAAGGCTGGGATCCGGCGCGGCTGCGCACCGTGTCGGCGACCGACATCAGCATCAAGTGCGTCGGCCGGCCGGTGCCGAACGTGCCGTTGCTGGGCGGCTTCGCTGCCGTATCCGGGATCATCCGCCTCGAATCCGTGATCAAGGCCATCAACGACAAGTTTTCCGGCAAGGTGGCCGAGGGCAACATCGCCGCGGCGACCACCGCCTACAACGCCGTCATGCGCGCAATGGAAGCAGCGAAGGAGGGTGTCGCCCATGCTTAAGCAGACCGAGGGTTCCCATGCCGTGGCCGAGGCCGTGGCGCTGTGCCGGCCGGAAGTGATCTGCGCCTACCCGATCTCGCCGCAGACGCACATCGTCGAAGGCCTGGGCGGGATGGTGAAAAGCGGCGAATTAAAGAACTGCGAGTTCATCAACGTCGAATCCGAGTTCGCCGCCATGTCGGTCGCGATCGGCTCGTCGGCCGCGGGCGCGCGTACCTATACCGCCACCGCCAGCCAGGGCCTGCTGTTCATGGCCGAGGCGGTCTATAACGCCTCCGGCCTCGGCCTGCCGATTGTCATGACGGTGGCGAACCGCGCCATCGGCGCGCCGATCAACATCTGGAACGACCATTCCGACGCGCTGTCGCAGCGCGATTCCGGCTGGCTGCAGATCTTCGCCGAGACCAACCAGGAGGCGCTCGACCTGCACATCCAGGCCTTTCGCCTCGGCGAGGAATTGTCGCTGCCGGTGATGGTGTGCATGGACGGCTTCATCCTGACCCACGCCTATGAGCGCGTGGACGTGCCGACGCAGGAACAGGTCGACGCCTACCTGCCGCCCTACGAGCCGCGCCAGGTGCTCGATCCCGCCGATCCCGTGTCCATCGGCGCCATGGTGGGGCCGGAAGCCTTCATGGAGGTGCGCTATCTGGCGCACGCCAAGCAGCGGCAGGCGCTCGAACGCATCCCGGAGTACGCGGCCGAGTTCCGCGCCATCTTCGGCCGCGATTCGGGCGGGCTCGTGCATACCTACAGGGCCGACGACGCCGAGACCATCGTCGTCGCCATGGGCTCGGTACTCGGCACCATCAAGGACGTCGTCGACGAGATGCGCGCCGACGGCCACAAGGTTGGCGTGCTCGGCATCACGCTGTTCCGCCCCTTCCCGACGGCCCAGGTGCGCGATGCGTTACAGCACGCAAAACGTGTGGTGGTGCTGGAGAAGAGCCTCGCCGTCGGCTCCGGCGGCATCCTCGCCACCAACGTGCGCGCGGCGATTTCGGCGCTGCCCATCGACGCCTACACCGTGGTGGCCGGCCTCGGCGGCCGCGCCATCACCAAGAAGTCGCTGCACGGCCTGTTCCGCAAGGCGATGCAGAACGATCTGGAGTACCTGAGTTTCCTCGACCTCAACCGCGAGGTGGTCGACAAACAGTTGGCGCGCGAAAAGCAGATGCGCCGCTCCGGCCCGATCGCCGAAAACCTGCTGCGCGACGTCGGCGTCGTCGCGGCGAAGATCGCGTAAGCAAGGAGGCAAGATGTCCTTCCAACCCGTCAGCTTCTACCAGACCGGCACCTTCACCGTCGGCAATCGCCTGCTCGCGCCCGAAGAGCGCAGCGTGCAGGCCAGCGTCAAGCGCTTCAACTCGCTCAATTCCGGCCACCGCGCCTGCCAGGGCTGCGGCGAGGCGCTCGGCGCCCGCTACGCCATCGACGCCGCGATGGAGGCGACCCACGGCCAGTTGATCGCCGCCAACGCCACCGGCTGCCTCGAAGTATTCTCGACGCCCTATCCGGAAACTTCCTGGCAGGTGCCCTGGATCCACTCGCTGTTCGGCAACGCCGCGGCGGTGGCCACCGGCATCGCTGCGGCCCTGAAGGTCAAGGGCAAGCAGGACGTGCGCGTCGTCGCCCAGGGCGGCGACGGCGGCACCACCGACATCGGTTTCGGCTGCCTCTCGGGCATGTTCGAGCGCAACGACGACGTGCTCTACATCTGCTACGACAACGGCGGCTACATGAACACGGGGGTGCAGCGCTCGTCGGCCACGCCGCCGGCAGCGCGCACGGCGACGACCATGGCGGTAGGCAGAGAGCCGGGCAACCCGTTCGGCCAGGGCAAGTTCGTGCCGGCCATCGCCATGGCGCACGACATCCCTTATGTCGCCACCGCCACGGTGGCCGACCTGCGCGACCTCGAGGCCAAGGTGCGTCGCGCCATGGAAATCCACGGCGCGCGCTACATCCACATCCTCGTACCCTGTCCGCTCGGCTGGGGCACGGCATCGCACGAGACCATCAAGATGGCGCGGCTGGCCAAGGAAACCGGCGTCTTCCCGGTGTTCGAGGCCGAGCACGGCGAAGTGACGGCGGTGCTCAACATCCGCAAGCAACTGCCGGTCGAGGAATACCTGAAGCCGCAGAAACGCTACGCCCACCTGTTCGGCAAGCAGCCCGCGGTCGCCGTCATCGCCAGGCTGCAAGCGCTGGCCGACCGCAACATCCGCAGGTACGGGTTGTTGGCCGAGGAGCACTGATATGGACAAACCCTTCGCCATCACCCTCGATCCCGGCTCCTCGCTCGCCAACCACACCGGCTCGTGGCGCACCTACCGGCCGGTCTATGTCGACCGCCTGCCGCCCTGCAACCATGCCTGCCCGGCCGGCGAGAACATCCAGGGCTGGCTGTTCCACGCCGAAAGCGGCAATTACGAGAAGGCCTGGCGCGCGCTGGTCGAGAACAATCCGCTGCCGGCCGTCATGGGCCGCGTCTGCTACCACCCTTGCGAAGGCGGCTGCAACCGCCAGCATGTCGACGCCTCGGTCGGCATCAACTCGGTCGAGCGCTTCCTCGGCGACGAGGCCATCAAGCGTGGCTGGAAGTTCGACGCGCCCGCGGTGAGCACCGGCAAGCGCGTGCTGGTCGTCGGCGCCGGCCCGGCCGGGCTTTCCGCCGCCTACCAGCTGGCGCGGCGCGGCCATGAGGTATCGATCTTCGAAGCGGGGCCGCAGGCCGGCGGCATGATGCGTTTCGGCATCCCCAAGTACCGGCTGCCGCGCGACGTGCTCGACGCCGAGATCGACCGCATCCTCGACCTTGGCGTCGAACTTTTTCTCGACACGAAGGTGGACAACCTCGAGCAGGTGATGGAGGACGGCAGCTTCCACGCCTGCTTCCTCGGCGTCGGCGCCCACATCGCCAAGCGTGCCTACATCCCCGCCGGCGACGCCAGCAAGGTGCTCGACGCCGTCTCGGTGCTGCGCAGCATGGAAGGCGCGCACGAGGAGGAAATGAAACCGCTGCTCGGCCGCCGCGTCGTCGTCTATGGCGGCGGCAACACGGCCATCGACGTCGCCCGCACCGCCAAGCGCCTCGGTGCGGAGGAATCCATCATCGTCTATCGCCGCACGCGCGAAAAAATGCCGGCGCACGACTTCGAGGTCGAGGAGGCATTGCAGGAAGGCGTGATGATGAAGTGGCTGTCGACCATCAAGGAAGCCGGCGCGGGCGAGCTGACGGTCGAGAAGATGGCCCTCGACGAGAACGGTTTCCCGCAGCCGACCGGCGAATACGAGACCGTCGCCGCCGACTCGCTGGTGCTGGCCCTGGGCCAGGACGCCGACCTCTCGCTGCTGAAAAAAGTGCCGGGGCTCGCCATCGACAACGGCGTCGTGCAGGTGGATGTGGCGATGATGACCGGCTGCCCCGGCGTTTTCGCCGGCGGCGACATGGCCGGCGGCGAGCGCACCGTCACCGTGGCCGTCGGTCACGGCAAGAAGGCCGCCAAGGCGATCGACGCCTGGCTGCGCGGCGACAAGTTCGCGCCGCCGCCGAAGAGCGAACTGGCGACCTTCGACCGCCTCAACACCTGGTACTACTCGGACGCGCCCAAGACCGTGCGCCCGGTGCTGGACATTATCCGCCGCCAGTCCACCTTCGAGGAAGTGCTCGGCGGCCTCGACGAATCCAACGCACTGTTCGAGGCGCGGCGCTGCCTCTCCTGCGGCAACTGCTTCGAGTGCGACAACTGCTACGGCGTCTGTCCCGACAATGCCGTCGTCAAGCTCGGCCCCGGCAAGCGCTTCAAGTTCAACTACGACTACTGCAAGGGCTGCGGCGTCTGCGCCGCCGAATGCCCCTGCGGCGCGATCGGGATGGTGGCGGAGGAGAACTGACAGGGGCGTCGGCTCATCCGCCCTTCAGCCAGCGCCCGAGTGCCGCGCAGGGCACCACGTCGAAATCGCTGCGCCGCTGCGCTTCGCTGCCGTCATAGACCAGGGCGCTCCATGTCGCCCGCGCGCCCAGCCCGCGGCGAACGGCGGCCACGGCGCGCATGGCGTCGGGCGCCACGCTTTGGGCCGATTTGATCTCCACCAGCATCAGGGTCGCTCCGTGTTCCAGCACGAGGTCGGCCTCGTTGCCGGCGCTGTCGCGAAAGAAATGCAGGTCGGGGCGCTCTCCGGCGTTGGCGTAGGTCTTCAGAACTTCCAGTACGGCCAGGTTCTCGAACAGGTGGCCGCGTAGCGGGTGGGCGGCAAGGTGTTCGCGGTGTCGTATGCCCACCAGCCAGGCGGCGAGCCCGACGTCGTAAAAATAGAGCTTCGGCGACTTGACGAGGCGCTTGCCGATATTGGCGAACCACGGCGGCAAGCGAAAAACGATGAACGAGGCTTCGAGCAGGGTGATCCATTCGCGCGCCGTGTGGCCGGACACCCCAGCGTCCGCGGCCAGGCTTTGCAGGTTGAGCATCTGCCCCACCCGGCCGGCGGCCAGGCGCACGAAGCGCTCGAATTCGGCGAGGTGCCGTAACTGCACGAGTTCGCGCAGGTCGCGTTGGACATAGGTCTCGAAATAGTCGCCCAGCGCCGCGGCCGGATCGAGATGGTCGGCATGGATGCGCGGATAGCCGCCCCGGTGCAACAGTTCGTCGGTGGTGAGCGGGCCGGCGGCCTGCAGCTCGGCTATCGAAAGGGGCAGCAGTCGCAGCAGGGCAGTGCGCCCGGCGAGCGACTGCGCGATCTGCCGGCTCAACTCGAACTGATGGCTGCCGGTGAGGATGAATCGCCCTGCATCCGGATGCGCATCGACGTCCACCTGAATCCAGGACAGCAGATCGGGCACCCGCTGGATTTCGTCGATGATCGCGCCCCCGCGCAGGCGGTCGAGAAAGGCGCGCGGGTCGCTGCGGGCAAACTCGCGCGTGTCCGGCTGTTCGAGATTGACATAGGGCCGGTCGGGAAAGGCCAGGCGGCAGAGCGTGGTCTTGCCCGACTGGCGCGGCCCGGTGACCGTGACCACCGGCTGGCGCCGGGCGCGATCCTGCAGAACGGGAAGAATATGACGCGGGAACATGCGCGCCATTTTTGCATAAATGAAGTATTACTTCAATATTGCAAGAATTGTGTGGGGCGTTGCGGGGCGCCACGTCGTCGCCTACGCTGGCGGCAACTGCTTCGAGTGCGACAACCGCTGCGGCGTCTGCGCCGCCGCATGTCCGTCCGGGCGATCATGAGGACGGCCTGCCTTCCCTCCGCGTACCGACGCGGCTATAGTGGTCATAAGGGAGGAACGGGAGGCATGGACTCTGCGTCGATCATCCGCAAGACCGCCGCCGATCTGCGGCTTGCGCCCAATCTGGCCGACTACGAGGCCGGGCGGAGGCGTTTTTCCTGGGAGGGCGTGGGCCGCGAGTTGGCGGGCCAGCCGGGGGGCGGGCTGAATATCGCCTGGCAGGCGGTGGATCGTCATGCCGCCGGCAAGTTGCGCGACAAGCCGGCCTTCCGTTTTCTTGCCCGCGGCAAGCCCGCCCGCATCGTGAGCTACGGCGAGCTGTCGGCGCTCTCCAACCGCTTCTGCAATGTGCTACGCGGCCTCGGTGTCGGCAAGGGCGAGCGGCTGTTCATCCTCGCGGGGCGCATCCCGGAACTCTACGTCACCCTGCTCGGCAGCCTCAAGAACGGCACCGTAGTATCGCCGCTGTTTTCCGCCTTCGGTCCCGAGCCGATCGCGACGCGCGTCAATCTCGGCGCCGGCACGGTGCTGGTGACGACCGACGCGCTCTACGAGCGCAAGATCGCCAAGTGGCGCGACAGAATGCCGAGCTTGAAGCATGTGCTGCTGGCCGCCGAGGACGGCGGCACGACGGTTGTGCCTGGCACGCTCGATCTCGCGGCGCTGCTGGCGAGCGCAGCCGAAACATGCGAACTCACGCCGACCGCGGCCGAGGACATGGCGCTGCTGCATTTCACCAGCGGCACCACCGGCACCCCCAAAGGCGCCGTCCACGTGCATGGCGCCGTCGCCACGCACTGGGCCACCGGCCGCTACGCGCTCGACCTCCATGCCGAAGACATCTACTGGTGCACCGCCGATCCGGGTTGGGTGACGGGCACCTCCTACGGCATCGTTGCGCCCTTGCTGCACGGCGTCACTTCGGTGATCGACCGCGAGGAGTTCGACGCCGAGCGCTGGTACGGCATCCTCCAGGACGAGAAAGTCAGCGTCTGGTACACGGCGCCCACCGCCATACGCATGCTGATGAAGGCCGGCGCCGATATCGCGAAGAAATATGTGTTCCCGAACCTGCGCTTCGTCGCCAGCGTCGGCGAGCCGCTGAACCCCGAGGCCGTCTGGTGGGGCAAAGAGGTGCTGGGTCTGCCGATCCACGACAACTGGTGGCAGACCGAGACCGGCGGCATCATGATCGCCAACACCCCCGCCTTCGACATCAAGCCCGGCTCGATGGGCCGGCCGCTGCCGGGCATAGTTGCGGCCATCGTGCAGCGGCAGGAGGACGGCAGCGTGCGCGTGATCGACACGCCGAACCAGGAAGGCGAACTGGCACTCAAAGCGGGCTGGCCCTCGATGTTCCGCGGCTACCTCAACAACGAGGAGCGCTACCGCAAGAGCTTCGCCGGCGAGTGGTATCTGACCGGCGACATGGCGCAGCGCGATCTTGATGGCTACTACTGGTTCGTCGGTCGCGCCGACGACGTCATCAAGTCGGCCGGTCACCTGATCGGCCCCTTCGAGGTCGAGAGCGCGCTGATGGAGCATCCGGCCGTGGCCGAGGCCGGCGTCATCGGCAAGCCCGACCCGGTGGTGGGCGAGGTGGTGAAGGCCTTCGTCTCGCTGAAGAAGGGATTCGAGCCGAGCGAGGCGCTGCGCCTGGAGTTGTTGGGCCACGCCAGGAAGCGTCTCGGCGCCGCCGTGGCGCCGAAGGAGATCGCCTTCCTGACTAGCCTGCCGCGCACGCGTAGCGGCAAGATCATGCGCCGGCTGCTGAAGGCGCGCGAGCTGGGGCTGCCCGAGGGCGACACCTCGACCCTGGAGGCGGGGGCATGACGAGCGTAGACCATCCCGCGCCGCCGCCGCCGTCCGGCCCGGTGCCCTACGACAAGACCTTCGCGTTGACACTGCTTACCGACATGCTGCGCATCCGCCGGCTGGAAGAAAAAGCGGCCGAGCTCTACGGCGCCGGCAAGATCCGCGGTTTCCTGCACCTCTACATCGGCGAGGAAGCGGTCGGCGTCGGCGCGCTGCATGCGCTGACGCCGGAGGACAACATCGTCGCGACCTACCGCGAGCACGGCCACGCGCTGGTGCGCGGCATGGACATGGGCGTGCTGATGGCCGAGATGTACGGCAAGCGCGAAGGCTGCGCGCGCGGCCGCGGCGGCTCGATGCATCTGTTCGACGCGAAGACGCGCCTGTTCGGCGGCAACGCCATCGTCGCCGGCGGCCTGCCGCTGGCGGTGGGCCTGGCGCTGGCCGAGAAGATGTCCCCCAAGGTCGGGGCGCAGGGCGGCCGGCGCGTCACCGCCTGCTTCTTCGGCGACGGCGCGGTGGCCGAGGGCGCGTTCCACGAATCGATGAACCTCGCGGCGCTGTGGAAGCTGCCGGTGCTGTTCTGCTGCGAGAACAACCTCTATGCCATGGGCACGGCCCTGGAACGCTACGAGTCCCAGACCGACCTCTGCCAGAAGGCGGCGTCTTACGCCATGCCGGCGGTGGCGGCCGACGGCATGGACATCGTTGCGGTGCATGAGGCGGTCAAGGTGGCGGCGGCGCGTGTGCGCGCAGGCGCGGGGCCGGTGTTCCTGGAATTGCGTACCTACCGCTTCCGCGCCCATTCGATGTTCGACGCGGAAGCCTACCGCCAGAAGGCCGAGGTCGAGGAATGGAAGACGCGCGGCCCCATCCACACCTTCACCGCGCGCCTCAAGGCCGAGGGCAAGCTGACGGAAGAGGAGTTCCTGGCGCTTGACGCCGCGGTGGCGGCCGAGGTCGCCGCGGCCGTGGCCTACGCCGAGGCCGGCACCTGGGAGCCCGTCGCCGACCTGCTGCGCGACGTGCATACGCCGGAGGGCGCAGCGTGAGCCGCATCAGCTACCGCGAGGCGCTACGCGAGGGATTGCGCGAGGCGCTGGCCAACGACCCGCGCGTCTTCCTCATGGGCGAGGACGTCGGCCGCTACGGCGGCACTTACGCGGTGTCCAAGGGTCTGCTCGGCGAGTTCGGCCCCGAGCGCATCCGCGACACGCCGCTGTCGGAACTCGGCTTCACGGGAGCCGGCATCGGCGCGGCGCTCGGCGGCATGCGGCCCATCGTCGAGGTGATGACGGTGAACTTCAGCCTGCTGGCGCTCGACCAGATCGTGAACACCGCCGCGCTCTACCGCCACATGTCCGGCGGCCAGTTCTCGGTGCCGCTGGTGATCCGCATGGCCACCGGCGCCGGGCGCCAGGTCGCGGCCCAGCATTCGCACAGCTTCGAGGGCTGGTACGCGGGCATTCCCGGCATCAAGGTGCTGGCGCCCGCCACCGTCGAGGACGCGCGCCACATGCTGGCGCCGGCGCTGGCCGACCCGGACCCGGTGCTGATCTTCGAGCATGCGGGGCTCTACAACATGGAAGGCGACCTGCCCGATGTTCCCGGCGTGGACATCCGCTCGGCGCAGGTCAGGCGCGCGGGCAAGGATGTGGTCATCGTCACCTACGGCGGCTCGCTGCCGAAGGCGTTGCAGGCGGCCGAGATGCTTGCTGCCGACGGCATCGCCGCCGAGGTCGTCGACCTGCGCGTGCTGCGTCCGCTCGACGATGCGACGATCATGGCCGCGGTCGCCAAGTGCCGCCGCGCGGTGATCGTCGACGAGGGCTGGCGCAGCGTCAGCCTCGCCGCCGAGATCATGGCGCGCATCATGGAGCAGGCGTTCTTTGAGCTCGATGCGCCGCTGGCGCGGGTCTGTTCGGAAGAAGTGCCGGTGCCCTATGCCAAGCACATGGAAGAGGCGGCCCTGCCGCAGCCCGAGAAGATCGTCGCCGCCGTGAAGGGATTGTTCGCATGATCGAATTCAAGCTGCCGTCGCTGGGCGCCGACATGGACGAGGGCACGCTGCTCGAATGGAAAGTCAGGCCCGGCGACGCGGTGAAGAAGGGCCAGGTGGTCGCCATCGTCGACACCAGCAAGGCGGCGGTGGACGTGGAGAGCTGGCAGGAAGGCATCGTCGCCGAGTTGATCGTCGCGCCGGGCGAGAAGATTCCCGTGGGCGCGGTGCTGGCGATCTTGCTCGAACCGGGCGAGCAGCCCGGGGCGGCGCGGCCCGCGCCTACGCCGGCGGTTGCGGCCGGGCCGGCGGCGGTGATGGCGCCCACGGCACCTGCTGCGCCGGGAGCGTCGGTTGCCCCGGCGGCCGCGCCGCGCCGCATGGTTTCCCCCGCGGCGCGCAAGCATGCGCAGGAACATGGCATAGACATCGATGCCGTCGTCGGCACCGGCCCCCATGGTGCCGTGACTCTCGACGATGTCGAGCAGGCCGCGCGGGCCGCCGTCAAGCCCGCCGCCGCACCGACCGCAGCATCCCCGGCCGCGCCCGCCGACAAGAACGCCGAGATGCGCAAGGCCATCGCCGCCGCGATGGCGCGCTCGAAGCGCGAGATACCGCACTACTACGTTGCCGAGACGATTCCGCTGGCCAGGGCGCTGGCCTGGCTCCAGGCCGAGAATGCGCAGCGCTCCATGGCCGAGCGCCTGTTGCCGGCGGCGCTGCTGCTCAAGGCCGTGGCCGTCGCCTTGAAGCGCTTTCCCGAACTCAACGGCTTCTTCACGGAGGGCGCCTTCCATGCTTCGGTGAAAGCGCATCTCGGCGTGGCGATCTCGCTGCGCCAGGGCGGCCTGATCGCGCCGGCGCTGCTCGATGCCGACACCAAGCCGCTGACGCAACTGATGCAGGATCTGACCGACCTGGTCAAGCGCTGCCGCGCCGGTTCGCTGCGCAGTTCCGAGATGTCCGCGCCGACGATTACCGTCACCAATCTCGGCGACCAGGGCACGGAGCAGGTGTTCGGCGTCATCTATCCGCCGCAAGTCGCGCTGGTCGGTTTCGGCCGCATCGTCGACCGTCCCTGGGCCGAGAATGGCGCGCTCAAGGCGATGCCGGCCGTGACCGCCAGCCTGTCGGCCGACCACCGCGTTTCCGACGGCCACCGCGGCGCCCTGTTCCTGATCGAGCTGCGCGAACTGCTGCAACGCCCCGAGGAGCTGAACCGATGAAAGAAACCGAAATCCGCGCCGTCGCCCTGGCGACTCTCAAGTCCATCGCGCCCGAGGTCGAGGAGGACGAACTGCGTGGCGACCGCCCGCTGCGCAACCAGGTCGACCTCGACTCCATGGACTGGCTCAATTTCCTGCTCGGCCTGCACGAAAAGCTCAAGGTCGAGATTCCCGAGGCCGACTACGCGAAGCTGATTACGCTCGACGACGTCGTGGCCTATCTCCTGGCCAAGACTGGACGATGACTGGGCGAACCGGGATAATTCGCCTCTTTCCTTTCTCGTGATCGCCATGACTGCTCGCATACTCGACGGTAACGCCCTCTCGGCAACAGTGCGCGCCGAACTGGCCGCCAAGGCCGCCACCCTCAAGGCCACGCAGGGCGTCACGCCCTGCCTCGCCGTGATCCTGGTCGGTGAAGACCCGGCTTCGCAAGTCTATGTCCGCAACAAGGTAGCGGCCTGCGAGAAGGCCGGCTTCCGCTCGATCAGGGAGGTCTATCCGCCCAACGTCGAGCCGGTCGAGGTGCTGGCGAAGATCGCCGAGCTCAATGCCGATCCGGCCGTGCATGGCATCCTGGTGCAATTGCCGCTGCCCAAGCAGTTCGACGCCGAGGCCGTGCTCGAAGCCATCTCGCCCGACAAGGACGTCGACGGTTTTCATGCCGAGAACTCCGGCGCCCTGATGCAGGGCAGCCCGCGCTTCCTGCCCTGCACGCCCTACGGCGTCATGAAGATGCTCGAGAGCGAGAACGTGCCGCTCAAGGGCGCCGAAGCCGTCATCGTCGGCCGCAGCAACATCGTCGGCAAGCCCATGGCCATGCTGCTGCTCAGCGCAAGCGCCACGGTCACGGTCTGCCATTCGCAGTCGAAGGATCTGGCCTTCCATACGCGCCGCGCCGACATCCTCGTCGCCGCCGTCGGTCGCGCCAAAATGATCACCGGCGACATGATCAAGCCCGGCGCCACGGTGATCGACGTCGGCATCAACCGCACGCCTGAGGGCAAGCTCTGCGGCGACGTCGATTTCGAATCCGCCAAGGAAGTGGCCGGCCTCATCACGCCGGTGCCCGGCGGCGTCGGCCCGATGACCATCACCATGCTGCTCGCCAACACGCTCGAATCGGCGCAGCGCAGCGTCGGCGGAGGCACGACATGAGCACACCGCTGGTCGGCATTGTCATGGGCTCGGACAGCGACTGGCCGCTGCTGCGCGTCGCCGCCGTGACGCTGAAGCAGTTCGAGGTGCCCTACGAAGCCAGGGTGCTGTCGGCCCACCGCACGCCCGACGAGGCGCTGGCCTACGCGACCTCGGCCTCTGCGCGCGGCCTCAAGGTGCTGATCGGCGCCGCCGGCGGCGCGGCCCACCTCGCCGGCGTGCTGGCGGCGAAGACGCAGTTGCCGGTGCTGGCGGTGCCGATGCCGTCCAAGCACCTGCAAGGCCTCGACTCGCTGCTGGCGATGGTGCAGATGCCGGCCGGCATTCCGGTCGCCACCTTCGCCATCGGCGAAGCCGGCGCCGCCAACGCCGCGCTGTTCGCGGTGGCCATGCTCGCCCTCGGCGATGCGGCCCTCGCGGCGCGGCTGGCCGAGTTCCGCCGTACGCAGACCGAAAAGGTGCTGGCGAAAACGCTCGCCGACCTGCCCTGACAGCCATGTCCGATTCCGCCGTCGCGCGGGCGGTTGCGCTGCTGCACGCGGGCGAACTCGTCGCCTTCCCGACCGAGACGGTCTACGGCCTCGGCGCCGATGCCTCCAACCCGGCCGCCGTGGCGAAAATCTTCGCCGCCAAGGGCCGCCCCGCCGATCATCCGCTGATCGTGCACCTGGCGGGCCACGACTACCTCGACCGCTGGGCGCGCGACGTGCCGCAAGCCGCCTACGACCTCGCCGAGGCCTTCTGGCCCGGCCCGCTGACGCTGATCCTCAAGCGCCAGCCGCATGTCATCGATGGCGTCACCGGCGGCCAGGACACCGTGGGCCTGCGCGTGCCGGGGCATCCGCTGGCGCTCGAACTGCTGCGCGCCTTCGGTGGCGCCCAGGGCGGCGGCCTGGCCGCGCCTTCGGCCAACCGCTTCGGCCGCATCAGCCCCACCACGGCCGCGCACGTGCGCGCAGAGCTCGGCGCCGCCGTGGCGCTGGTGCTCGACGGCGGCCCCTGCCAGGTCGGCATCGAATCGACCATCCTCGACCTCTCGCGTGGCGAACCCACGATCCTGCGCCCCGGCATGGCCGGCATCGCCGCCATTGCCGCCGTGCTCGGCGCGGAACCGGCCATCGGCGCCGGCGAGGCCGCGCCGCGCGTCGCCGGCTCGCTCGACGCCCACTACGCGCCGCGCACCCCGCTCGTGTTGGTGCCGGGCGACAGCTTGGCCATCGCGATGCGCGACGCCATCGTCGCGCGCGAAAAGATCGCCGTCATCTCCTGCTTCGAGCAGCCGCTGCAACACGAACTGATCGTCTGGCGCCGCGCGCCGACCGAAGCGGAACCCTTCGCCCACGACCTCTACGCCAGCCTGCGCGAACTCGACGGCCTCGGCTGCGCGCGCATCGTCGTCCAGCGTCCGCCGCAAACCGAAGCCTGGCGCGCGATCATGGATCGCCTGAAGCGCGCCGCGGCCGGCTCCGCCGCCGCCGGGTGCTGACCCAACGGGGTGGTTCCCGCCTGAAACGGCTCTGTTATAATTCGCACCTTGTTGGGGGGGTAGCTCAGCTGGGAGAGCGCCGCGTTCGCAATGCGGAGGTCGAGGGTTCGATCCCCTTCCTCTCCACCAACCGAATATCCAAAGCAGTCCGAAGTGTGCCGGCGCCGGACGCACTTGTCAGTGCGAGCACCAGCAATCATCGCCTTTCGGGCCGCATTTCACCCTGATCGACAGGGTCGAACGCACGGTTTCCTTGGTGCCGTCAAACAAGACGCTGAAGTGCGCCAGCTTGTTCCATTCGTCGCAATAAAGCCAATCCCAGACCAGTTCATCTCTTGCCTCGAAATAGATGGTCCGCGACGGGTCCGGCGGCCCGAGCATGCGCAACACCCGGTCCTTGCTCATGCCGGCGTCAATGCGCAGGAAGAGCCGGGGGTCCATCACGTTTTCGACGTGCTGAAGTTTGCCATTTGCCCCGATGAGCACCATGTAGGTATGCACGCCCATCGGACCGCGCGGATAGGCCAACGAACGCGTGCCGTCCGATTGGGTCCATTGCATGGACGGTTTTCCCATGGCACGGATAACGTCGTCCATCCCGGACTCGCCGGCGATCAGACCGCTGCCGCTGTAGCTGGCGCAGGCGGCCAGCAGCAAGGCAAATGAGATAGCCAATATCCGTTTCATCGCTGCCTCCTCGATCTGGTTCCACGATACGCGCAGTGGCGGCGAATTTAAACGGCGCGTCGATGGCTGCAATGAAAGGCGGGGGCCGCGGCGCGAACCGGCGGGCGGCGTTGCGTACGGATGCGCTGCTAGCCGAGCTTCAAGCGCTTCGGACATGCGGATGCGGAAGCGTAGTTGCGGCAGCCGCGGCAGATGCCCAGGTTGCTGAACCAGTAGTGCGACAGATCGGTGCAGCCGGTCATTTCGATGTCGCCCAGTTTGTCGATCGCGACGAGAAGCGCCCCGATCCCCGCCATGTCGGCTTCGCTGCAACGCCCGACTTCGACTTGCAGCGGCAGGTTTTCCCGCAGCGCGATTTGCCGGGCCTGGAAAAACGCTTTCCAGCAATCGAAGCCGAGCTTGCCC
>Ga0154359_1204_pt1 | contig 25248 bp, 25 predicted proteins | sample RifGroA2_FD_115887 | JGI IMG/M metagenome (GOLD analysis project Ga0154359, IMG submission 115887) | Rhodocyclales bacterium GWA2_65_20
GAGGGGCTGAAATTGGCGCACGCGTTGTCGCCGGACGACGACAGTGGTCAGTGCAACATTGCTTTGGTAATTTGTTGGCGTGCCGGTTTTTACGGTGCTTGGCATGCGCGTCGTCGCAGCCACGCACAAAAAGCGATCGACATAAGAAGGAGGGGCGACTATGCGCAGAATCAAGCTTTTCCCGCTATACGGCGCGAGCAAATTACGATGTCGACGCAAACGATGATCGTCGATTGCGACCGGACGCAGGGCAGCGTCGCCGCCCATGACCGGCGCGACGAGCCCCCATGCGGCCGAACCCCGACGGACGGAGGTGCCTCATGAACGGCATCGGCGTAGTCACGACACAAGCGTCAGTCGGCGCGTGGATGTGGGCGGGTGCGGTGGCGGCAGGATTGGCGCTGCTCGGTGTGGCTGTGGCAACCTACGGCGACGTGCCGATTACGATCATGCCGAGCTTCATCCCGACCTCGTCGGTAGCGGCGATCATCGTGGACGGTCTTGTCGGCTATCTGCTGATCGTGCATTTTTTTATTTTCCGCCAGCCGGCCATCGGTCTCGTGGCGTCGGCCTACGGCTTGCAGGCTTGTTCGGCCTTGGTGTGGCTCATGTCCTTTCCCGGTGCCTTCACCAGCGATGCCCTGCTCGGTTTTTCCGGCCAGGCCGCAATGTGGATCGCGGTGTTTACGTATGTCGGGTTCCCTGCGCTGATCCTGGCCGCGGTCGTCGCACACCGGGTCGGCGGCAAGCGGCTGATCCCGAAAGAATACATTCCGTTCGCCGTGCTCGTCAGCTTTTGCGCGCCGTTCATCGCTGTCGCCATAGCCAACTGGTTCGCGGTCCGCCATATGGAATTGCTGCCGTGGCTGATTCAGAACGGCGACTATGCCGCCCTGGCGACGAGTCCGTTGGGCGCCGTGCTGTGGGGCATCAACATCGTCGCACTCGTCGCCGTGGCCCGGCCCGGCAATGTCTTCTTCCTCTGGCTGGCGGTGTCGGTATTCGCCGAATTTCTCGGCATGAGCCTGTGGCTGTCGGCCGCCGCCCGCCACACCTTCGAATGGTATGCCGGCCAGGCGGCGCATCTGGTCTCGGCCATGATCCTGCTCGCCGCCCTGCAATGGGAGGTGCACCAGTTGTACCCGTTGCTGGCGCGGGCCAACGAGGCGCTTTACCGCGCCTCGGTCGAGGACGGCCTCACCGGCGTCTACAACCGCAGGTACTTCAACAACCAGTTGCAGGCCGAATTGGCGCGCGCGCGGCGGCAGCGCCTGCCGGTGTCGCTCGTGATGGTCGACATCGACCACTTCAAGCGGCTCAACGACAGCTACGGCCATCCGTTCGGCGACCGTTGCCTGGTGAAAGTCGCCAGGCGCCTGGGCGAGCATATCCATCGCCCGGGCGACTTCATGGCGCGCTTCGGCGGCGAGGAATTCGCGCTGGTGCTGGTGGGCGCCTCGGCCAGGGGCGTGCGGGACATCGCGGAACTGGCGCGGCGCAAGATCGAAATCCTGCGCATCATGCCGTCGACATACCAAGGCGAGATGGTGGCGCTGACGGTGAGCATGGGCGTCGCGACGCTGGAGCCCGACCACGCCATGGATGCGGCCGGCCTGCTGGCGGCCGCCGACGGCGCCCTGTATGGCGCGAAGGCGATGGGACGCAACCGGGTCTGCGTCGCCGAGCTGCCGGTGCCGCCTCCGGGGAACGCGGCAGAATGGAAGTCCGCCGATAAGCCGGGTTCTGTCGTGAGCAGCCATTCCTCTGGGACCGCCGTTGCCGGCGGCCTCTAGCAGCCTACCCGGGAGCGACGCGAGCCACGTCATTGCTCCCCTATTTGGCCTTGCCCCGGATGAGGTTTGCCGTGCCGTGAACTGTTGCCAGCCACGCGGTGAGCTCTTACCTCGCCATTTCACCCTTACCAGCCCTTTCCTTCATCGCCGGGACTTGCGTCCCAACTCTTCAGGAAGTGACTTTGCCGCCTTGCGGCGTCAAAGTCGGACTTCGGCGGTATCTTTCTGTTGCACTGTCTGTCGCCTCGCGGCGCCCGGCCGTTAGCCGGCATCCTGCTCTATGGGGCCCGGACTTTCCTCCAGGCGCTTGCGCGCCCAGCGGCTGCCTGGCGGACTTCCACGCGAATCTTAACATCCGCCCCTATGGTATGCTTTTCGAAATTTGTCCCGCGGCCGCCCCGCCCGATCGCGGCGGCGGCCGGAATACACAAACAGGAGAGGTTCCCGTCATGAGCAAGTACCGCCTCGTAACCCGCAGTGACTTCGACGGCCTGGTCTGCGCCGTGCTCCTCAAGCACCTGGACATGATCGACGAGATCAAGTTCGTCCATCCCAAAGACATGCAGGACGGCAAGATCGAAATCAACGACAACGACATCACGACGAACCTGCCCTATGTACCCGGCGTGCGCATGGCCTTCGACCACCACCTGTCGGAAACCTTCCGCAACCCCGGCGAGCGGCCCAACCACATCATCTACCCCGACGCCCCCTCCGCCGCACGCGTGGTGTTCGAGCACTTCGGCGGCAAGAACAAGTTCCCGGCCGCGTGGGACGAAATGATGGAAGCCGTGGACAAGGGCGACTCCGCCCAGTTCACGATGGAGGAGGTGCTGAATCCGAAGGGCTGGGTGCTGATGAACTTCCTCATGGATGCGCGCACCGGGCTGGGCCGCTTCCGCGAGTTCCGCATCTCCAACTACAACCTGATGATGGACTTGATCGACTATTGCAAGAACCACACGATCGACGACATCCTCAAGCTGCCCGACGTCGTCGAGCGCGCCAATCTTTATTTCGAGCACGACGCGAAGTTCAAGGAGCAGATCAAGCGCTGCGCCACGGTGCACCAGAACCTCGTCGTGCTCGACCTGCGCCGGGAAGAAACGATCTACGCCGGCAACCGCTTCGTCATCTACGCGCTCTTCCCCCAGTGCAACATTTCGATCCACGTGCTCTGGGGCGTCAAGCAGCAGAACACCGTCTATGCCACGGGCAAGTCGATCTTCGACCGCGGCTCCAACACCAACGTCGGCGAACTGATGCTCAAGTACGGCGGCGGCGGCCACATGGCGGCGGGCACCTGCCAGGTCGACAACGACAGGGCCGACGCCGTGCTGAAGGAACTGATCGCGAAGATCAACACGGACGGTTGAACGAAGCGCAATTTGCCGTCCTGACGGCTGCGGGGCAGTCGCCGAGTGGACTGAGCCGCCGCAAAGCGCCTAGCCCGGCGGCGCAGCCTCCGCCGGCTTGGCTTGGGGGTTGAGGACGAACCTGAGCGTGCCGTCCTTCTCCTGGAAGGTTCCCACCAGTGTTCCGGGCAGCGGCGGCGGTTCCTTGAAGGCCTGGAGTTCGCAGGTCTTCAGGTCCGTCACATACCAGCGCTTGCCCTGCTTGACGATAAAGACATAAGGCTCGGGCGTATACAGCTCGACCTTGGGCGCATCGCTGCTGGCCGCTTTCAGCGTGTGGCGGCGCTGGCACTCCGGGAAGCGGCGGACGATCAGCTCCAGTTCCCAGCCGTCGCTCCAGACATAAGGCTTGATGCGCTCCAGCGTCAGCGCGGTATCGTTGCCGTCGAGCATGAAGGATGCGGTATCGCTGCTGCCGCAACCCGCCAAGGCCGCCGTCAGCAGACCTGCGGCCAGCACCCTGCGCAAATTCATCGTCATGACTCCGCCTGAAGTTTCCACGCCACCGGCTCGCCCGCCCGCAACGGCACCAGCGCGTCGCCGGCGACGTAGGGCAGGGTCGCCGGCACCGTCCAGCTCTCCCGGACCAGCGTGATCTTCTCATGATTGCGCGGCAGGCCGTAGAAGTCGGCGCCGTGGTGGGCAGCGAAGCCTTCGAGCCGGTCCAGGGCGCCGGCCGCCTCGAACGCCTCCGCATACAACTCGATGCCGGCATGCGCCGTATAGCACCCGGCACAGCCGCAGGCCGCCTCCTTCGCGCTCCTGGCGTGCGGCGCGGAATCGGTGCCGAGAAAGAACTTCGGGTTGCCCGAAACCGCTGCCGCCACGAGAGCCTGACGATGGCTTTCGCGCTTCAGCACCGGCAGGCAGTAATGGTGCGGCCGCAGGCCGCCGGCAAAAATGGCGTTGCGGTTGAGCAGCAGGTGATGGGCCGTGATCGTCGCCGCGACGTTGGCGCCGGCCGCGCGCACGAAGTCCACGCCTTCGCGCGTCGTGACGTGTTCGAGCACGAGCTTCAAGGCGGGGAAGTCCCGCAGCAGCGGCGCCAGCACGCGCTCGATGAACGCGGCTTCACGGTCGAAAACATCGACGGCCGGATCGGTCGCCTCGCCGTGCACCAGCAGCGGCAGGCCGCGCGCTTCCATGCGCGCCAGCGCGGCGCGGCACTTGGCGAGGTCGGTGACGCCGGCGGCGGAATTGGTGGTCGCGCCCGCCGGGTAGAGCTTGACGGCATGCACGCAGCCGCTCGCCCGCGCCTGGTCGATTTCGTCCGCCGCGGTGGCGTCGGTCAGATAGAGCGTCATCAGCGGCTCGAAACGGCTGCCGGGCGGCAGCGCGGCGCGAATGCGGTCGCGGTAGGCCAGCGCCTGCGCAACGCCGACGACCGGCGGCTTCAGGTTCGGCATGACGATGGCACGGCCGAAGCGGCGCGCGCTGTCGCCCACCACGGCGGCGAGCGCCGCGCCGTCGCGCAAATGCAGATGCCAGTCGTCGGGACGGGTGAGGGTCAGCGTTTGCATGCGCGGATTATAAGGGCTCGCCCGCCGGCTGGCCTTCGGCCTTGAGTTCGAGCGCCCGCTGGTAGAGGTCGTTCTTGGCCACGCCGGTAATCGCCGCGGCGAGCTTGGCGGCCTGTTTGAGCGGGAGTTCGGCGAGCAGGGCCGCCAGCACGCGCTCGACTTCGGCGTCGAGCGCCCCGCGCGGTGGCGGACCGGACACGGCGAGCACGAACTCGCCGCGCCGCCGGTTGTCGTCGGCCGCGAACCAGGCCGGCCCCGCGGCCAGCGGCATGGCCGCGATCTGCTCGAACAGCTTGGTCAGTTCGCGCGCGACGACCAGGGTTCTTTGCGGCTCCAGCACGGCGGCCAGATCGGCGACGGTTTCCTCGATGCGATGCGGCGCCTCGTAGAAGACGAGGGCGGCCGGCACGGCGGCCAGGCGCTTGATCTCGGCGCGCCGCGCCGCCGTCTTCGTCGGCAGGAACCCGGCGAACAGGAAATGCGCGTCGGCCAGGCCGGACGCCGAAAGCGCGGCGATGGCGGCATTGGGCCCCGGCAGCGGCACGACCTTGAGCCCGGCGGCGCGCACCGCGGCGACCGCCCGCGCACCGGGATCGGAAATGCCGGGCGTGCCGGCGTCCGACACCAACGCCACGCGCTTGCCCTCGCCCAGCAGGGCGACGAGCTTTTCCGCGGCGGCATTTTCGTTGTGCTCGTGCAGGGCCAGGAGCGGCGCGCGAATGTCGTGACGTTCGAGCAGGTGCCGCGTATGGCGCGTATCCTCGCAGGCGATGAGGTCGGCGGCGCGCAGCACCGCCAGCGCGCGCAGGGTGATGTCGTCGAGATTCCCCAGCGGCGTGGCAACCACATACAATGCGGGTGGTATACGTTGAGCTTCCATGGTGCCCATTCTATGACGAGCCGGCAGGAGAAAGGGGCGGCGGGCGAGGCGGCCGCCGCCGCATACCTGATGGATCGCGGCCTGACGGTGATCGCGCGCAACTTCCGCGTGCGCGGCGGCGAGATCGACCTCGTCTGCCGCGACGGCAGCAACGTGGTCTTCGTCGAGGTGCGGCTGCGCTCGCGCAGCGATTACGGCGGCGCGGCCGCCAGCATCACCGTGGCCAAGCAGGCGCGCCTGATCCTGGCCGCCCGCCACTGGCTTGCGCGCCACGGCGAGCGGCCCTGCCGCTTCGATTGCATACTGATCCAGGATGGACAGATCGAATGGCTCAAAGATGCGTTCTAGTTCCGGCGTAACGCCCGCAAGCGGGCGTAAGCCTTCTCTGAAACTTCGTTTTGCACTGATTAGCCTGTTGCTGTTCTGTCTGGCCGGACCGGCCAGCGCCGAATCGGTCAAGGTTCTGGTCCAGAGTTCGCCGCTGGCCGGTTTCCAGTACCATGCGGGCAATGCGCTCTGGGACCGGATGCGCGAAGGCGATACGCTCGCCCTGGTTCGCGAGCCGGAGAATGCCCACGACGCCAATGCCGTGCGCGTCGAATGGCGCGGCCACATGCTCGGCTACCTGCCGCGCGCCGAAAACCGCAGCGTCGCCGCCGAGATGGATCGCGGCACCACGGTCAGCGCCCGCATCGCCAGGTTGACGATGGACCGGAACCCCTGGCGGCGTTTGCTGATCGAAGTATTTGTCGTCCTTTAGCCATCCATTTCGGGCCATCGTCGCCGGCCGCCGGCGACTAAGCTCGCACAATTGCCGGAGTAGCCTTCCCCATCATGAGTATCGAAGACCGTATCCGCGGCCAGTTCGCGGAAAGCATACAGACCAAGCAAGCGGCCGTCACGGCCATGACCGCCCCCATCGCCGCCGCCGTGCAGTCAATGGTCGACTGCCTCAGGGCCGGGGGCAAGATCATGGCCTGCGGCAACGGCGGCTCGGCCGCCGACTCGCAGCACTTCGCCGCCGAACTGGTGAACCGCTTCGAGCGGGAACGCGAACCGCTGGCCGCCATCGCGCTGACGACCGATACCTCGACGCTCACGTCCATCGGCAACGACTACCGCTTCGAGGATATTTTCGCCAAACAGGTCAAGGCGCTGGGTCGTCCCGGCGACGTGCTGCTGGCGATTTCGACTTCGGGCAATTCGCCCAACGTGCTCGAGGCGATGGCCGTTGCGCAGGCGCGCAGCGTGCGCGTCGTGGCCTTGACGGGCAAAAACGGCGGCAAGATGGCGGAACGCCTCGGCCCCGCCGACATTCACCTTTGCGTGCCGGCCAGCCGCACGGCACGCATCCAGGAGGTGCACCTCCTGGCCCTGCACTGCCTTTGCGACGGCATCGACACCCTCTTGCTGGGAGAAAACGCATGAAGCCCCACCTCCACCCTGCCATAGGCACGATCCTGCTGGCCGCTGCCTGCGCCGCACTGACTCCTGCCCTCACCGGCTGCGTGCCGGTCGCGGCCGTCGGCGCCGGTGCCGGCGCCCTGGTGTTCACCGACCGCCGCCCGACGGAGACCTACATCGCCGACGAGGCCATCGAGACGCGCGCCGTGAACCGCATCAACGAAAGATTCGGCGGCAAGGTTCATGTCAACGTCACCAGCTACAACCGTGCCGTGCTGCTGACGGGCGAAGTGTCGTCTGAAGCCGCCAGGGCCGACGTCGAGAAGATCGCCATCGGCGTACCCAATGTCAGGGCCAGCACCAACGAGCTCGTGGTCGCCGGCGCCAGTTCCTTCGGCGCCCGCAGCAACGATTCCTACATCACGTCGAAAGTTAAGGCGCGCTTCATCGACGCCGGCAAGTTTTCGGCCAATCACGTCAAGGTCGTCACCGAGGCCGGCGCCGCCTATCTGCTGGGCATCGTCACGCAGCGCGAGTCCGACGCGGCGGTGGAAATCGCCCGCACCACGGCCGGCGTACAGAAAGTGGTGCGCGTTTTCGAGATCATCTCCGAAGAAGAGGCCAAGCGCCTCGACAACCGTCCGCAGCCAGAGCCCGCCCAGCCCGCCGCGACCAGGAAGTGACGCCGGGCGCATGACCTACGCCCCGCCCGCCTTCGAAGCCAAGCTCTGCGAGCCGGGCGATCTGGCGGCGCGCATCGCGCAACTGCCGCGACCGCTGGTCTTCACCAACGGCTGCTTCGATATACTGCACCGCGGCCATGCCGCTTATCTCGCCCAGGCGCGGGCGCTCGGCAGCAGCCTGGTCGTCGCGGCCAACAGCGACGCTTCCGTAAAAAGGCTGGGCAAAGGTGACGATCGGCCGCTCAACCGCCTCGAAGACCGCATGGCGCTGCTCGCTGCCCTCGAATGCGTTTCGCTCGTGACCTGGTTCGACGAGGACACGCCCTTGCAGCGCATCCTCGATATCCGTCCCGACGTGCTGGTCAAGGGCGGCGACTGGGCCGTCGCGAACATTGTCGGCTACCGCGAGGTCGCCGGTTGGGGCGGGCAGGTGCATTCCATCCCCTTCATCCACCAGCGATCCACGACGGCCCTGGTGGAGAAGATAAGAAACCTTTAGGACCGGGCTGCCGGGCAGTGGCGGCGGCTGACGCCGGCACCAAGCTCTGCTGCTGCGCGTCAAGCGGACGCCGGCGTATCGTCCGGCACGGTACGCTTCCTCAGCGCCGCGCGCACCAAGCCGATGTGGCTACGCAGCGTGTAGAGCATATCGGCATAAGCGAGCGGCGTCGGTATGCGGTTCACATCCTCCTCGATGGCGTCGAGACGCGCCTGCCATGCGGCGTGCGTATGTCGTTCCGGGTTCGCCGCGACTTCGGCTTCGAGGAACTTGAGTTCGCCGTAGCGGCGGTAGATGCGCGAGCGCACGCGCCAGCTGTAAAGCACCGGCGCCACTTTGAGGACGGGGATCAGCAAGGCGAAGATGGGAATCAGCAACACCACCATGCGATCCACCAGCGTTGCCGCCCAGAAGGGCAGGTAGCGTTGCAGCAGGGGCTTGCCCGACTTGTAGAAACGCTCCGCCTCCTGCGACAGCGGAAAATCGACGACCATCGCCTTGGGAAACTCGCCCGGCTTCTGAAAAATGCCCGGCGCCCCGTGCACCTCCCCCGCCGCCTGCATCAGCAGATCGACGAGGGCGGGATGCGTCTCCTCGCGCACCAGCAGCGTCGCCACCGAGGCCACCAGGGTCATGTCGCGGCTGGGGATGTTGCGTTCGAGATCGATGGCGCCCTGCGGCAGCACCACCTTCGACAAATAGGGGAGCTGCCGCGCATAGGCATCGGCATGCGTCAGGCTCATGAACCTGACGCCCGGCGTGTAGAGCAGCGTCCATACCGTCGCCGACTGGGTCGGCCCGACGACGAAGGCGGCATCGATCCGGTTGGCGGCGAAGGACTCGGCCAGCGCCGGGCCGCCCATCTCCAGCAACTCCGAATTGCCGCCATCGATGCCGTTGGCGGTGAGCATCTCCTGCGCCAGGTGCCGGGTACCGCTGCCGGCAACGCCCACCGCAATGCGCTTGCCCTTGAGTTGGGCGATGCGGTCAAGCCTGACGGGTTTCGCCAGGGCCTCGCGATAGAACACCCACAGCGGCTCGTAGTAGAGGCCACCGAGGGAAACCAGGGTATCGCTCTCCGTCGGGCGGGAAATGCCTGCCTGGAAGAAGCCGGCATCGAGCGCGACCTTGTCGTCGCGCAGATTATTCAGATTCTCGAGCGCGCCGGCCGATGGTTTCTCGATCAGGCGCACGCCGTAACGGGCAAGCACGTCCTTGTAGGCGGCAACGAAGCGTTGATAGGCGCCGCCTTCGCCGCCCGAAGCGATGACTATCGTATCGGGCGGCGCCGGCTGGATGAAACGCGAGGCGAGCCAGAAGCCCCCCGCCAGCAGCAGCACGAGCGGCACCACCACCACGAGCAGGTCGCGCAGCGACAGTTCGCGCAGACGGCCGACGATCCGCTTGCCCATGCGGCCTAAGCGCACGCGGGGAAATCGAGCGGGCGCCACGGCGCCGGCAACACGGCGCGCAGCAGACCGGTCATGGGCATAGGGATCATCTGCGGCTCCTTTTTGTAGCGCCTGGCGTCGACGAAAACCCGCCCGGCACGTCGCTTGGCATTTTACCCGGCCGGGCCGGACGGCGAACCGTACCGACGCGATTTGAGCTGAATCAAGAGCTTTTTCTTCCCGTCGAGACACACTTCGCCCCAGTACTGTTCTCCATCGTCACTTTTCCATCGTTGCGCGCGATCTGCGGGTCGTTCGCCAAGGAGTTTGTTGTGCGTCTGCCGCTTATCGCCGCGCCGATTTTTTGCTTCCTGTCCCTGGCGTTCGCTCCCGGTGCGGACGCCTCGTCGATGAAGGAAGCGGCCGACGGCCGGAAGGGCGGCCTGATCATCCGGGTCGAAGGCGGGGGCTGGGGCGGCGACAGCGCCGAAAAAATCGAAACCGTACTCCATGCCGTCGCCGAGGAACTGCTGACCCGGCCCTCGAAGAAGCTCGCGACGCCGATCGTGGTGACGCATACCGCAAGCAATCCGATCGCCTTGTACGACCGCGGACGTTCCGGCGAATACCAGGTACGGCTCCATGCCAGCGGCGCACGCTGGCATTTGTACGTGTTCGAGTTCGCCCACGAGTTCTGCCATCTCATGTCCAATTACGATGAAAACGTCGGCAAGGACATCGGCAGACATAACCAGTGGTTCGAGGAAGCCTTGTGCGAAACGGCGTCACTCTTCGTGCTGGAGCGTCTGGCTTCGAAGTGGGGGCTTGCGCCGCCGGCCCCGGAGTGGTCGACGCAGGCGCGCCAGCTGCGGATTTTTTTCAATCTGCTGGTCGCCGAGAAGCATCGTCAGCTCCCGCCGCAAATCCGGCCCGCCGCATGGTTGAGCGACAAGGAAGCGCAACTGCGCCGCGATCCCTATCAGCGCGAGCAGAACGATCTGGTCGCAAAACTGTTGCTGCCGCTTTTCGAACAAGACCGCAAGAGCTGGGACGCGCTCCGCTACCTGAACCTGGATCCGACGGACACGCACGCCACTCTGGCGGAATACCTCCGCCACTGGTACGACAACGCCCCTGAAGAGCACAAGGCTTTCATCGCCGCCGTACGAAAGCTGCTCGGCGCGGGCGACGTTCCCCCATCTGCCTCTGCGGCCATCACGCCGGATGCCTCTGTCCAGCAGGCAGCGGTGGCGGTCGCCGACGCCGGCGCCAACATCCGGCCATGGCGGCGCGACCTTGGCGCAAAGGCCGTTACGGGTCTGGGTGCCGGCCGCTGACAGGCAGCCCCTTCAGCACGCCAGCGCACAGGCGTCCGACGTTCGCGCCCTGGCTACCGCAAGGGCCGGCCGGGGCAAAAGGCGGTCGTATTCGTTCCTGACCACTTCGTAACATTCGCAGGCGCGGGCCGCCAGTCCCGCCCGATCCAGTACGGTGATATGGCCGCGGTTGTATTTGATCAGGCCGGCGGCCTGGAGCCTCCCGGCCGCCTCGGTGACGCCCTCCCGGCGCACGCCGAGCGTGTTGGCGATCAGTTCCTGCGTCAGGATCAGTTCGTTGGAAGACGAGCGGTCGATACTCAGCAGGAGCCAGCGACAAAGCTGCTGCGCGACCGAATGATGCCGGTTGCAGACGGCCGTCTGCGCCATCTGGGTGACCAGTGCCTGCGCATAACGCAGCAACAAGCGGTTGAGCGCGCCGCTGCGCCGCCCGCCGCAGCGATCGAATTCGTGCTTGAGTACCGGCATGCGGAGCCGATAGGCATAACCGGCGTTCAGCACAACGGCACGATTGGGCATGGTTTCGCCGCCCATGAAAAGGGCGATGCCGATCATTCCGTCGTTGCCGATCAGCGCCACTTCGGCCGAGCGGCCGTCTTCCATGACGTAAAGCAGGGAGACGATGGCGGTCGTCGGGAAATAGACGTGATGCAAACGGTCTCCCGACTCGTGCAGAACCTTGCCGAGCGGCATCCAGATCAATTCCAGACCGGGATGAAGACGATCGAGGTCGGGCGCCGGCAGCGCGGCGAGCAGTCGATTCTGGCGCGGGATGACAGGAACGTTCATGAACGAACTCCCGGCTTCTGTCGGTGGGATAACGCGAGTGTCGCCAGTATCGGCCGCCATTGAGCGATCATGGCAGGCGGCCGTCTGGTCTTATCGGCTCAGCAGATGCTCACCCCGTCAGGGTCGTTCCCAGCAATGCCCCGGTACCGGTGGTCACCCCCATCGCCACGGCACTCCAGAACGTGACGCGCATCACACCCCTGGCCACATTGGCGTCCCCGACGTAGGCGGCCAAGCCACCCAGGAAACCGAGAAACAGCAGCGAAGCTCCGGCGACGACGGGAATCAGGTTCGCCCCCGGACAAAATGCCACCACCAACAGGGGCAAGGCCGCTCCGGCCGCGAAGCTGCACGCGGAGGCCAGTGCCGCCTGCAACGGGCGCGCGCTCAGCGTCTTCGAGATGCCGAGTTCGTCGCGCGCATGCGCGCCCAGCGCATCGTGCGCCATGAGTTGCTCCGCCACTGTCTTCGCCAGGGACGCATCCAAACCGCGCCCCATGTAGATCAGCGTAAGTTCCCGCTGCTCGCCCTTGACGTCGGCTTCGAGTTCCGCGCGCTCCTGGTCGAGCGCGGCCCGCTCCGTATCCGCCTGCGAATGGACGGAGACATATTCTCCGGTCGCCATCGACATGGCGCCGGCGACCAGGCCGGCGACCCCGGCAATCAGTATGCTGCCGTGCGTTGCCTGGGCGGCCGCCACCCCGAGGACGAGGCTCGATGTCGAAACAATTCCGTCGTTCGCCCCCAATACCGCCGCACGCAACCAGCCGATGCTCTTGATGGGGTGCCGTTCCTTGTGGCGCAAAGGCATTTTCTCGACCCCGTCTCGGGCAGGTTCGCCGGCATGCGTTTCAAGCCCGCTCCTCAGAACGGGATATCGTCGTCGAAGTCGTTGAAATTGCCGCCGGCCGCCGGCTGGGCCGCCGGTTTGCGCTGGGCATTCTCCTGCCCGCCGCGCTCGCTGCGACCGCCGCCGTTCTCGCGCGGGCCTTCGCCGCCCATGCCCTCGCGCTTGCCGAGCATCTTCATCTCGTTGGCGATGATCTCCGTGGTGTAGCGGTCCTGGCCTTCCTTGTCCTGCCACTTGCGCGTTTGCAGCCTGCCCTCGATATAGACCTGCGAACCCTTCTTCAGGTATTGGCCGGCAATCTCGGCGAGGCGGCGGTAGAAGGTGACACGGTGCCATTCGGTGGCTTCCTTCTGCTCGCCGCTGTTCTTGTCCTTCCAGCTTTCCGACGTGGCGACGGTGATGTTGGTCACCTGTTCGCCGTTCGGCATGTAACGCGTCTCCGGATCCTTGCCGAGATTGCCGATCAGAATTACTTTGTTCACCGATGCCATTTACGCTTCTCCTCCGACAAGTTGGCGCGCACGCCGTTCATCCCACTGTTCAAGATTCACCCGCAAGTATGCCATATGCCTCTCGGGCGCCAAAATGACTTCGCGCACGCCCGGCAGCGCCGCGATGGCCGCGTGCACGGCATCGGGGTCGAGATCGGGCCGTATCGCCAGTTCGCGGCTCACCACCTGCGACGGCGGACGCATCGAGGCGGCCACGAGCAGCCAGAGCACCGCCATCGCCGCGCCGAAGGCGAACACGCCGCCGGCGCCGGCATGCTGGGCCAGCAGCCCGCCGACGGCACCGCCGGTAAACAGCCCGAGCGCCTGGCTCGTATTGTAGACGCCCAGCGCCGCGCCTTTGGCGCGCGCCGGCGCCATGCGCGAAATCAACGAAGGCAGGCTCGCCTCCAGGATGTTGAAGGCGAGGAAGAACACCCACATCATGGCGACGATGGCGGCGAAGCTGTCGAGCCCGAGGAAGCTGCCGGCTTCGGCGACGATCAGCAGCACCACGGCGGCCAGGAACACCGGCTTGAGCTTGGCGCGCTTCTCGGCGTAGATGATCGCAGGCACCATCGGCACGAGCGAGGCGAGCATCGTGCCGAGATAGACCTGCCAGTGCTGGCCGAGCGGCAGATTGCCCGTGGCGATCAGCAAGCCGGGCACGACGACGAACATCGCCATCTGGATCAGATGCAGGGCGAAGATGCCGAAGTTGAGCCGCATCAGCTGGGCGTCGAACAGCACCTCGCGAAACGGAACCTTCGGTCCCGGCTGGAGCGGCGGCGCCGACGGCACGACATGGGTGAGCAGCCCGATGGCGCCCAGCGCCAGGATGGCCGTGAGCCAGAAGATGCCGGCCATGCCGACCGCCGCGTAAAGCGCCGGCGCACCGATCAGCGAGGCCGCAAAGACGAGACCGATGCTCGACCCTATCATCGCCATGACCTTGGTGCGGTGCTGTTCGCGCGTCAGGTCGGCCGCGAGCGCCGTCACCGCGGCCGAAATCGCGCCGGCGCCCTGCACCACCCGTCCGAGGATGATCATCCAGATGTCTCCGGCCATGGCCGCCACGGCGCTGCCGATGGCGAACAGGACCAGGCCGACGACGATGACGGGCTTGCGGCCCCAGCGGTCGGAAGCCATGCCGAAAGGAATCTGGAACATCGCCTGCGTCAGCCCATAGGCGCCCATCGCCAGGCCGATCATGGCCTTGCTGTCGCCACCGGGTATGTGCTTGGCATGCTCAGCGAACACCGGCAGAATCAGGAACAGCCCGAGCATGCGCAGCGCGAAGATCGCCGCCAGGCTGGCGCCGGCGCGCTTTTCGTCGCGGGTCATCGGGTCGTTGCTGGGGGAACGCATGATCGGGGTGGCGCTGCAATTGGGGGCCGCGTATATTAGCAGGTTGCCAATCTGGACCTTCCGGCACATGGAATCGATAAAAATTCGCGGCGCGCGGACGCACAACCTCAAGAACATCAACCTCGACCTGCCGCGGAACCGGCTGACGGTGATTACCGGCCTGTCGGGTTCCGGCAAGTCCTCGCTCGCCTTCGACACGCTCTACGCCGAGGGCCAGCGCCGCTATGTCGAATCGCTCTCGGCCTACGCGCGCCAGTTCCTGCAACTGATGGAAAAGCCCGACGTCGACCTGATCGAGGGTTTGAGCCCCGCGATTTCGATCGAGCAGAAAGCCACCAGCCACAACCCACGCTCCACGAGTGTGCGCACCCATGTCTATCCCGACGCCCTATTGGATTCCGCGCCGCGGCTTCATTAGATCTCGGTACCGCAAGATCCGCACGAGTCGGGAATTGGCATGGCACGCCTGATATATGGCAATGTCCATAATTTCAGCGTAGTTATACGTGGTAATGTGCTGATTCCTGATCTATATCTCGGTCGCTTCCTCGCGAAGGCGGAGTCTGCAATGGGCATAGGAGCAATTGCACGAACGCTGGGAGCCGACTCGGATTCAATCCGCCTGCATCGCCCGGGGCGATCCAGCCTTACGCGGCGCATTGATTTTCCTTCCCTCGGCGACCATCGATACAAAACGTGAATGGGCGATGGACGCTGGGCCGGAACCGCCTTCGGCAGTCGATTATCTCTGGAGACAATCTTATGCTTCGATCAAGAAGCACAAGCACCTTGGCGGGATGCCTTAAGCCACTGTGGGTACCGATATTCCTGCTCTCGACGTGTGGCTGTAGCGCATTTCATGCGCCGGCGACCGGAGAAAACGCGTTCAGCGAGGTGCCAAAGAGCGACCTACGCGTTGCGCGCGTGCTTGCGAATGAAGGCTTGGAGAAGCTCGGACAATACCGCTACGAGGACGCTTCGCGCATTTTCAACGCGGGCCTGAAGTTTTCACCGGACAACGCGCAACTGCATTTTCTCAACGGCCTGACCTATCACCTGCTTTACCTGCGCGGCGACGAGGCCAAACGGGAATTGGCCGTCACCGGCTACGAACTGGCGCTGAATTACGATCCCGCGCATTATTACGCGGCGCTGCAGTTGGGGCGGCTGGAGTTCGAGGCCAGGCGCTACGAAAAGTCGGCGGAGGCTTTCCGCCATTCGACCGATATCGAGACGCAGAGAGGCGACGGCTACCTCGGACTTGCCGCGGCGGCTTACTATGCGCGCGACTTGTCCGGCGCGCGCGCGGCCATTGAGAAAGCCGCGCCTTTGTTGCCGGACAATGCAGAGGTCATGCGTGCCGCGGCGATGATCCATGCCGCGGCGGGCGATCAGGCCAAGGCGCGAGATGCCGCTGCCCGCTATGCCGTGCTTGAACGAAACCCCGGCGCCCGTGCCCGGCTCGGTGCCCGGATCGATCAGTGGCGTTCGTGGCATTCGGCCCTGCCCGCGGTTCAGGGTGACGGAAATTCGGCGAACACGATCATTGCTCAACTCGGACCGCCTCCGTCCTCGGCATCGGGCGGCTCCGGCTCCGGCGGCGCGGAACCCGCGACACCCGGCGGCGCTCCGTTGCGGGCCTGGTTCGATTGTGGAGGAGCCGGCAGCAACCAGCCGCAGTCAATCTCCGGCGGCTCCAGCAGCAGCATCGACGACACCGTCGTACTGCCCAGTTTGCCCGGTCCCTGCCAAGGGGCGGGCAATCCCCGCATGCTTGTTCTCGACATCGCCTTCATTCGCACCGAAAACACTGCGTCCAGCAGTCACGGCATCAATCTGCTGGAGGGGCTGGCCTACGTATTCAATCGAAGCCGCCTGGTTCAGGATGTGCTCACGCGACGCACGGGAGACCCGGACTTCCGCGAAGTCACGATAACGGAATCGAGAAGCCGCGGATTGCCGGCGGATGGAATCGCCTATAGCCTGAACATCGCCAATGCCACCGACTCGCGCACGGAGGTGCTTGCCAGTCCGTCCCTGGTCGCCCTCGACCGCATGCCCTCCACCTTCTTTGCCGGCAGCAATGTAAGCCTGGGCATACAAGGTCAGGGCGGCGGCTCGAGCTATGTCACCGACCGGCCGGTTGGAGTCAGTCTGTCGGTCACGCCCACCTTTGCCGATGGCGACACCGTATTGCTTGCCGTCCGGGCGGCGCGCTCGTTTGTCGAGCAAGTCGACCAGGCGGTGCTGTTCGGCCATACCCTGCAGACTTCCCGCAACGCCGTTTCGGCCAACGTGGTGCTGAAGCTGGGGCAGACGCTCATTCTGTCCGGGCTGTCGGAGCAGGAGATTCAACGCAATTCGGACGGCGTACCGGTGCTGAAGGACATTCCGGTCCTGCAGTATCTTTTCGCCACAAAAAGCACCCAGAACTTCACCCGTTCGGTACTGGTACTGATCACGCCCCGCATTCCCGCTTTCGATCGCGAGCTCATGGCGAGCACCGTCCAGCACATCGACACCTTGAATGACGACAGGAGCATCTATCGGCCACTGATCGAAAAAACGATGAAGGCCAAGCCCGACGGCGCTCCCGGCAATCTCGAGGGAACCTACAGGCACTCGTTCGGCAACAAGTTGTTCCTGCAATTCCGCAGCGGCGATCTGGCCCTACAGCACTGGAGCGAGCCTTCGCAATTGCGCGGTTTCTTCCAGGACATGAAGGAACTGCTCTATTTCTAGCCGCAGTGAATCCGTTACGCCTTGAGTCGCGAAGATTGAGAAAAATATCCCCGGAGGTAAGTCATGAAGAACGCTTCGCATTGGGCCAAATTCGTGCTGGTACTGGCCCTGGCCTGGATGAACGTGGCGGCCGCAAGAGCGGCGGCGACGCTCACCGATTTCCAAGCTCTCATGCCGTCCCCAGTTCGGGGCATCGTGGGAAATCTGGCCGACCTGCAAGACCAGAAGGTGGAAAAGGGGTGGCTGTCCGCCAGGGGATCGCTGTTCAACCAGAGCGCCACCATTTATTTGTACTGGCCGGGCAAGAAGGATCTCGATAAGGTTCCGATTGTCGTTGTCCCGTTGACGGAGCTCAACGCCAAGGTGGTATTTGATTCCATCTTGAAGGTTCCCTCGGAGCTGGATGTCGGGCTCAAATCGCCAATCCTCTTCTGGCTGCCCGAGAGATTCGGCGTCGCCGATCTGGAGAGGGCCAAGATGCCGGACAAGGTGCCGGATCGCGCCGGACGCGACACCGGCCTGCCCGAGACGGTGCGGATGAATCCCGGACTGAACCTGTTCGGGCGCGTCGCCAGCGGCTTTCTGGGCGACCTGCTCAAGACCGTCAACCTCGATGCGAACAATCTGACTGCGGGCCTGGCCACGGGCAAAGATGCCAAGGGCGCCGCGGTCTACGTCGTCGGTCTGACGATGGCGTCGGAATGGAAGAACCCCTTCGGTCTTGACCAGACCTCCATCACCGGGGCAACAGTACGCGTCATCAAGGAAAAAGTCAGCCAGTCGAAAACGATTGAGACCTGGGGCACGGTGCGCATCAAGGCCAAGGACTACACCGCCTATCTGCAGCGCAGCGGCCTGAGCGAGACCCTTGCCTTCGATACCAAAGAGGCCTCGCTGAAACAGTTCTTCGACATCGCCGATGTCGTGAGCAGCACGCTCGGCCTGCCCAAAGTCCCGTTCCCGTCGGAGCTGCCGGTGGACAAGGTGACGCTGAGGAACGACCGTTACGTGAGCAAGCTGGATCCGGCCAGCCCGCCCAAATTCGACAACATGATGTTCATGGGCAGCAAGGGCGTTTCCAGCGACGACCCGAAGCTCTATATCAACAGCTCCGCGTACGTTTATGGCTGGCAGGCGGGCAAAGGCTATGTCAAGGCCTCCAAGCAGGGCGTGGACGGTGACTTTGCCATGAGCCTGCCGAAGATCGGGCCGATCGGGGCGTCCTCAGGCAAGTTCTACCTCAAGGTCGTTACGAGTGGGTTGGGGAAGTTCTCGACGTCACCGGCGATGGGGATCAAGTTGGCGGCGCCGTTGTTCGGGGACATGGATCTCAAGGCGTCGTCGAGCGGGCTCAAGCTGGTGGCTGCGCCGAGTTGTCCGCTGCGTCCGTTCGGATTCACAGCCGACGTGACGGACCTCACAAAGGCAGACTTCCCGATCACGCCGATGTTGGGTGACTGCTTCAGCAAGGCGCTCGATGACCTGGTCGACGGCGCCGAGGGCGCCTACAAGGAAGCCGAGCCATTCGTAGTTGACACGGCCGACGAGACTGCCGACACGGCCGAGGGGCTCTACAACACGGCTGTAACCAACATCGACAAGTATGCAGTGCAGCGGGCGGGCGACTGGGGCAAGGAGCTGGCGGATCTGAAATCGGTCAAGGATTCGGCGCTATACGCGCGGACCGCCTACGATGAGGCGGACAAACAGGTCAAGTGGCTGGGAAATGAAATCGTCAGCCTGGGGAGTGCAATCAGCACCCTGACCAGCGAAATAGAGAATCTGGCGCAACAAGTCTGGAGCGCGATCTCTTCCGGGACGTTAACGGGTAAGAGAAAGGAACGAACCCAGAAATCCTCCACGCGCGACGATTATCTTGCCCAGGAGCCGGCGGCCATGACACGTCGCGACGAGGCCAAAAAAATCTACGAGAAGAAAACCAAGGAGGCCGCCCAATTCTCCAGTCCCTACGTGGCCGCAAGCATTGCGAGTACGCAGGAACCGCTGTTGGGCGCCATGAGCCAGACCGCAGTCCAGGCAGGAATCGTTGGGATGCTGCGCACATTGCCCGCGGAGTTGAAGAAGGACGGGCAGAAACGCAAGGAATTCTTTGCCAAGGCTGGCACCCCGGACAATCTGCTCAAGGTGCGCCAGGCGAGTGAAAACAAGTTCAGCACCTACAGGAACCTGTCCGACCTGGTCAAGGCCGGCGGCGACCAGGCGAGCGGGAATCTGCTAAGCGGTGCAAAGAAGAACCTGATCTCGCAGGCGGTCGCGGTTAAGGTGGGTGCCGACACTGAACGCCTGCTGGATGAGGCGGTAAGTACACTGCCGACCATGGCCTATGACATGAACGTCTACATGGTCCTGGACAGGCCAGGCGAGCCAAACTTGTGCCTGGCAGCTAGCCGCCCCGTCAAAACCGGCGTGGGTCTGCATCTGGAACCGTGCAGCAGATCCCTTGATTGGGGGCCGGACCCGCAGGCACTGTACTTCACTGCCAGCGGCAGGGTATTCCTCATGGGCCTTGATTATTTGTACCTCCACGCGAAGGACACGGACCTTTTCTCTAAAGTGATTAATTACGATAAGCGTGATAGTCGTGAGTATTCCGACCTCGCATTGTTCTTCTTCGATCCCATCGATGGCTTGGTCCATTATATGGCCGCAGATGCCACGCCATTGTGCTTGCGCGCGGCAGGCGAGCGGATTGTGGGCGGCGCCTGCCCGGGACCGAAGGAGGACACTACTGGCGCGCGCTGGCGTCTGGCGGGTCCGGCTGACGTCGCCAGGAGTACTGCCCTGGTGACGAGGAGCGCCGCAAAACAGTTCAATCTGCCTGGTCTGGCGTCCCATAGCCGAACCAATCTGGCTCCGCTCAAACTGAAGCCGCGCAAACCGAAATAGCGGCGCGCGGCAGGTAGTTTGCCGGAGACCGAAGCCATACCATCCCGGTAGGCGCAACCGGGTTGGTCGGCCTCACGGTCTGGATAGGGCAAGGGCAAAGACCGAATACATGGGCTGCTGGCGTAGTTGAGGACGCCGCAAGATGGACAAAAGTTGGCGCTGGCGACACGGCGACCCTTGCCGCGGTAGGGTCTGGGGCGCGGTGGCTATCGAATCCGCGCCGGGGTATAGTCTCCGGTTGCCCCAACCTCCATCCCGCACCATGGAACAGATCAAGATTCGCGGCGCGCGAACGCACAACCTCAAGAACATCAACCTCGACCTGCCGCGGAACCGGCTGACGGTGATTACCGGCCTGTCGGGTTCCGGCAAGTCCTCGCTCGCCTTCGACACGCTCTACGCCGAGGGCCAGCGCCGCTACGTCGAGTCGCTCTCGGCCTACGCGCGCCAGTTCCTGCAATTGATGGAAAAGCCCGACGTGGACCTGATCGAGGGTTTGAGCCCCGCGATCTCGATCGAGCAGAAGGCCACCAGCCACAACCCCCGTTCGACCGTCGGCACCGTCACCGAAATCCACGACTACCTGCGCCTCCTCTACGCCCGCGCCGGCACGCCGCATTGCCCGGAGCACGGCGACGCGCTCGAGGCGATGAGCGTCTCGCAGATGGTCGACACCGTCCTCGCCCTGCCCGAGGACACCAAGCTGATGATCCTGGCGCCAGTGGTCGCCAACCGCAAGGGCGAACAGGCCGACCTGTTCGCCGAGCTGCGCGCGCAAGGCTTCGTGCGGCTGCGCGTGGACGGCAAGGTCCATGACATCGACGCATTGCCGAAGCTCGCCAAGACCACCAAGCATTCGATCGACGTCGTCGTGGACCGGCTCAAGGTGCGTCCCGACATGAGGAGCCGCCTGGCCGAATCCTTCGAAACCGCGCTGACCCACGCCGAGGGCCGCGCCCTCGCGGTCGAGATGGACAGCGGCCGCGAGCACCTGTTCTCGGCCAAGTTCGCCTGCCCGCACTGCGGCTATGCGCTACAGGAGCTGGAGCCGCGCCTGTTCTCGTTCAACAACCCGATGGGCGCCTGCCAGCAGTGCGACGGCCTCGGCAATATCCAGTTCTTCGACCCGGCACGCATCGTCGCCTACCCGCACCTGTCGCTCGCGGCGGGGGCCATCAAGGGCTGGGACAAGCGCAACCAGTTCTATTTCCAGATGCTGGAATCGCTGGCTGCCCACTACGGCTTCGACACCGGCAAGCCCTTCGAGGAACTGCCCGAGGAAGTGCGCCAGATCGTGCTCTATGGCTCCGGCCGCGAGCAGATCAAGTTCCGCTACCTCAACGAGAAGGGGTCACGCTTCGATCGCAGCCACAGCTTCGAGGGCATCATCCCCAGCCTCGAACGCCGCTACCGGGAGACCGACTCCCTGATGGTGCGCGAAGAGCTGTCGAAGTACCTGAACGCCAAACCCTGCCCCGAGTGCGCCGGCACACGGCTGCGCCGCGAAGCGCGCTTCGTCTTCATCGGCGGGAAGGCCCTGCCCGAGGTGAGCGGACTATCGCTGATCGCCTGCCGCGACTTCTTCAATCTCCTCCGGCTGACCGGCCACAAGGCCCAGGTCGCGGAGAAGATCGTCAAGGAGATCACGGCGCGGCTGACCTTCCTCATCAACGTCGGTCTCGACTACCTGTCGCTCGACCGCTCGGCCGAAACGCTCTCGGGCGGCGAGGCGCAGCGCATCCGGCTGGCCTCGCAGATCGGCTCGGGGCTCACCGGCGTGATGTACGTGCTCGACGAACCCTCCATCGGCCTGCACCAGCGCGACAACGCGCGCCTGCTGCAAACGCTCGCCAACCTGCGCGACCTCGGCAACACCGTCATCGTCGTCGAGCACGACCAGGAAGCCATCGAAGCCGCCGATTATGTCGTCGACATGGGACCGGGCGCCGGCGAACACGGCGGGCGCATCGTCGCCGAAGGCACCCCCGCCGAAGTCGAGGCCCACCCCGATTCGCTGACCGGCGCCTATCTGTCGGGCCGGCGCCGCATTGCCGTGCCGAACAGCCGCACGGCGCCCGACCGCGAACGGCAACTGGGCATCTTCAACGCCACCGGCAACAACCTCAAGCACGTCGACCTCGATATCCCGGTGGGACTATTCACCTGCGTCACCGGCGTCTCCGGCTCGGGCAAGAGCACGCTCATCAACGACACGCTCTACGCCGCGGCGGCGCGCCATCTCTACGGCTCCGCCGTGGAGCCGGCGCCGCACCGCGAAATCCGCGGCCTCGAATTCTTCGACAAGGTCATCAACGTCGACCAGTCGCCGATCGGCCGCACGCCGCGCTCGAACCCGGCCACGTACACGGGCCTGCTGACGCCGATCCGCGAACTCTTCGCCGGCGTGCCGCAGGCGCGCGAGCGCGGCTACGGCCCGGGCCGCTTCTCCTTCAACGTCAAGGGCGGGCGCTGCGAAGCCTGCCAGGGCGACGGCATGATCAAGGTGGAGATGCACTTCCTGCCCGACATCTACGTGCCCTGCGACGTCTGCCACGGCAAGCGCTATAACCGCGAAACGCTCGAAGTGCGCTACAAGGCCAAGACGATTTACGAAATCCTGCAAATGACCGTCGAGCAGGCGCGCGAGTTCTTCGACGCCGTACCGGTCGTCGCGCGCAAGCTGCAAACGCTGATCGACGTCGGGCTGTCCTACATCACGCTCGGCCAGTCGGCCACCACGCTTTCCGGCGGCGAGGCCCAGCGCGTCAAGCTGGCACTGGAGCTTTCCAAGCGCGACACCGGCCGCACGCTGTACATACTCGACGAACCGACCACGGGCCTGCACTTCCAGGACATCGAGATGCTGCTCACCGTGCTGCACCGCCTGCGCGACCACGGCAATACCATCGTGGTCATCGAGCACAATCTCGACGTCATCAAGACCGCCGACTGGATCGTCGACCTCGGCCCCGAAGGCGGCGACGGCGGCGGCCGTATATTGGTCGCGGGATCGCCCGAAGAAGTCGTCGCCTGCGATGCCAGTCACACGGGACGCTACCTCGCCAAGGTGCTCAAGCCCGCGAACGGCGGCAAACGCAAGACAACGCGGAGGAAAACCTGATGCCCGGTTTCGAAAATTACAGTCGCGAGGCGCAGGAGATCGAGCGCGAAATCATCCGCAAGGGGCTCGTGCTCGGCATCGACTGGGAAGACGAAGCCCAGGTACGCGCGCTGGCGCGCGCGGCGCTTGCCTGCAAGGATGTCGGCGACCACCCCGATTGCCGCCCCAACGATCCCAAATCCCGCGCCCGGATAGAACTCTTCGGCCTCGCCCAGTTGATGCTGACAGTCATGCGCCAAAGCGCCGACGAGGGCATGCACACGCACGGCGGCACGGCCTGGAAAGCCCTGGCGCGAGCGCTGTGGCAGGAGCAGGAAGCGCGATAAACCGCGCGGGCGGCGAAAGTCAGGGCGCCCCGACCGCCTATGCGGCTTCGGATTTGCGCTCGAGCGTCTTGACCTTGTCCATGCCCAGAGGACAGGCGACTGTCCCTGCGTCCTCGCTGTCGCAGCGTATCTCGCCGACACGCCAACACAGGTGGCAACCGATCGTCTCGAAACATGCGACGTCGGAAGAATCCAGGAATCTGCTTTGCGCCAGCTTGGCCGCCTTTGAAGAAATGATCCGTGCCAGGCGCCGGGAATCTTCGGCCAGGTCCGTCCGCTCCGCCCAAGCGCCCGCGGTGGCGGCGGCTATGGTGAATTCATTGAACATCCGTTCTCCCCCTTTTCGGCATTCCGGGATAACGCTTACAGTCGAACGTTTACGCCTGCCGGCGCTTTCAAGCGGCGCTCTGCCCCCCTGCGGCAAGCATGCGGCCGACTTCCGCTTCGGCATGGAGCCAGTCGTCGAGTTCAGCTCCGGCGGCAAAACCGCGGCGCTCGGCGCAGAAGTAGGCCTCCGTCTCGATCATCCGGCGCACGTCCATGTCGCGGGGCTGTTCCTCGGCCGACGACCTGTTGCCTTTCCTGGCGCCCGGCATGGCGGAAGCTGCCTGTTCCTTACGGGCGCCGCTCTTTGTGCGGGAAGTGGCGCCGACAATTGCATTGCTTTTCATTGCATGTCTCCTCCAGGCAGTCAAATCGGATGGGGCGTGAAATCGTCAAACAGCCTCCAGGCGCCGCAGACTGAGGAGAAAGAAATCCTGACCATCCGTCCTCACCCTGGACAACGAAAGCTCGACCGGGAACTCATGGCCACGGGCATCCACGGCCTCGAATTTTCGCCAGCCGCTTTCTGCGCATAGATGGGCGAAGTACCGGGCGCTATAGCTCAACGAACTCTCGCTGAGAGAGAAGTTCGAAACAAACGTCGAAATCGGCTTGCCGGCCAGGTCGGAGTAACTACAGCCCAATATCTGCCCGGCCGCCGTACCGCAACTGCGGATTCTGCCCAAGCCGTCGAGCACCAGCGTACCGTATCCGGCCTTGCCCGCCATGGCGGCCGCGGCGTCGTATGCGTGCTGATTCTGCGCCGGATTTCCTGTTGTCGCCGAGCTGTTGCCGATCATGATTTCCACCTGTCCTGGGCGCGTCCGGAAACGCAAGTGAAGAAATTCGATGACCGCAAATATATGCGGCGAAGGCAATAGTTGATATACCGTAAGGGCCGTATTTTGGGATACCCGAAAACAGGTATTCGCGGGGGCTGCGGCAAGCCGGCCCTGGGAGGGAAAATCAGGGCGAGATCAGTTCCTGACGAATGGCGTACTTGGTCAGTTCGGCCACGTTGTGGAGGTTGAGCTTGCGCATGATGTTGCGGCGGTGCACATCGACGGTGCCGACGGCGATGAACAGGCGGGCGGCGATATCGGCGGAGGTGTGGCCTTCGACGATCAGTTGCAGTACCTCGACCTCGCGCCGCCCCAGTTTGGTCGCGATACCGCCGTCATCGCTGCCGCGCGGCTTCTTGATCAGCATGACGGCAATCTCCTGGCACAGGTAGGACTTGCCCGCGGCGACGGCGCGAATGCCCTGCAACAACTCGTCGCGCCCGGCGGCCTTGTTGACATAGCCGGCGGCGCCGGCCTCCAGCATCTGGGTCACGATGCGCCGGTCGAAATGGGTAGACAGGGCAAGCACCCGGATGCCGGGACGAGAAGCGACGATCCGGCTCGTCGCC